>Ga0307492_10000185_pt1 | contig 27674 bp, 23 predicted proteins | sample SI3LmetaG_FD_202365 | JGI IMG/M metagenome (GOLD analysis project Ga0307492, IMG submission 202365) | Sea-ice brine microbial communities from Beaufort Sea near Barrow, Alaska, United States - SI3L | ecosystem: Environmental > Aquatic > Marine > Coastal | place: USA: Alaska | collected 2017-05-06 | reverse complement strand
GAACAAGGTGCAGGCGGTGCTATTGGCCCCCACAGCACACTAATATTTGATGTTGAATTACTCGATATCATTGCTTAGTTAGTAACAGTAATATTCTGAAGGTCGGCAATGCCGGCCTTTTTTATGTCTGCAAAACCTGTATTCATCAAAGGATATTTTTGTTTTGCAGAGTGAACTGATGAACACTTGGGTGTAAATACATTTACGGCTAATTGAGAGCAATGATAGCTAGGTTTTACTCATAAAAAATTGCCGTTCTCATCTATGGCATTAATTCTCAGTGCATCTGGGTTAGCATCACTTGCATCAGGTATCCATTTACTGAGGCATTCTCTATTTTCAACACAGGGGTCGGTTAATGCCTGCAAAAATTCTGCTAAATCATTGATTTGTGAGTCCGTTAACTGCAAATCTTGTAGACTAATGATTCCAGCGGTTCTGTTAGCTGCCAATTGATCCAGAGCATGTTGGGTGTTTTGCAGCATATCAACAGCTTGGATATTGGGAGCTATTTGCGAAAAGTCGTAGTTATCTAATGCTTGTTCCGGATTTAGGTGATGTTTAATTACCTCAATTAAAGACGTATACGCCCCTGCGTGACCCCAAGGTCCGGTAGCCGCAGTATTAAGCAGAGAAGGTGTTCTAAAGGCATATTTATCAATGTCTAAGCCTGTCTCTCTAAAGCGACCAAAATCATCACTTCCTAAGGGACCGTTACCCTTGCCTCTGCCAATTTGCGGCATGGCAATTACATGAAACTTTTCGTCCGTAAAAAAGTCGCCGGAGTGACAAGAAGCACAATTAGCCCCGCCGTTATCAACCGAATTAAAGAATAGCTGAGCACCGCGTTTGGCTTCGAGCGTCAGTGCGTCATCACCACCCTCAACAAATTCTTTCCAAGGCGTTTCTACAAAGACTTGAGAGTGTTCGTAATCAGCTATGGCTTCGGTAATGTTTGATAAGGTAATGAGTTCTTCTGCAGAGCCTTCAGAATCACTAAACCCTTTTTGAAATTCGACTAGCCATCTATTAATTGGCAATAAGCCCCCTCGTGGAGTTCCATAATCGCCAATGCGTTGTTCTAAATTGTTTCGAACCTCGGTGTTGTTTAGTCCCGTAAAATGGCCAAAGCTCTTCATTTCTTCCGGAGATGTAACAGGGAATCTCGCCTGAGCACTGGCTAATGTGGAGCCAGCACTCGGATCAGTTTGACCAAACGGGCTATCAGGAGTTCTTATACCTAAACCGTCAGCGCCTGAGCGTCCGGTTGTTCCACCTAAACTTTCTACGCGGCCGTCATGAAACAAAACCTTGTCCCACATTGCTAAGTTGAAGGTAGTTGGGGAGTTTCTTGGAACGGTAGGGCCACCGTCAAAATGATCACCACTTGCACTGTGAAGTCGGCCGGGACCAAGTAGGTCAGGGATGTCGGCATCTACCCCAATAGGTAATGACAAGTCGTCACCGCCCCCTAACACTGGATGGTGACATGTTACGCAGGCGGAATCATAGTCCCCTCCTAAGCCCTTAGTGAAGAATAACTTCATTCCCAATTGCGCTTTGGATTCGCTTATATCTGGAATTGTTCGACCTAAAGAAGGGTCCCCAACCAATTCTAGACCTTCAATTGCGGTTCTAACTTTACTTGCCTCCGATGGCGGCACAACCGCAACAGGCTCTTCGATTACTGGCGTTTTTGCATCATTACTTTGTCCACAGCCAAGTATTAAGGTAGCCAATAAACTCATTATGGTGGCTCTAAAAATGGATGAAGTAGGGGGGGTATTTTTGATCATATACAAGCCCTTTTCTAGTATGTACGAATCTACATACTTTCGGAGTCGTGTGGCTATTTTTATAATAGCTCTGAGAGACTAGATACTGCGTTTCAAATGAAGAATGGACAATTAGTATAACTACCTATTTTTATATATTTTATGATTAGTTATGACAAGTTCTGTTCTATTAATTACAGCGACACCCAGTGCGCGGAGATAAATCGGTAGAAGGTCGGAGCGGAGGCCGCCCCGGATGTAAGTCCTCTACTTGGTAAGGTAAGTACACCTTTGTTAATTAATTGACGTTTATCAGGTATTACGGCTGCTTTAGTACTACTTGGTTTTATTTTATTTGCTGCGCCTTTGCTTGAAATGGTGCCATTAGCTGCTTTGGTCGGGGTGATGTTTATCGTGGTGATTGGTACGTTTGAATGGGCATCATTTAGAATTATCCGTAGTATCAATAAAGAAGATGCTTTTGTTCTGTTTTTAGTAACGGCGGTGACGGTTATTGCTGATTTAGCCATAGCAGTTGTGGTGGGGGTTATCGTATCTGCACTGGTGTTTGCATGGAAACACGCCACACATATCCATGCTCGTAATCATACAGACGATGATGGCTGGAAGGTGTATGAACTTGAAGGGCCATTATTTTTCGGATCTGTATTACATTTTAAAGATTTGTTCGACCCACAAGACGTGGTAATTGATTTTAAAGAATCTCGGGTTTGGGATTCATCAGGTATCGATGCAATTGATAGTCTGGCAGACAAATATAAAGAGCAAGGTAAAAAGTTACATATCAGGCATATCAGCCCAGAATGTCGAGAGTTGATGAGCAACGCAAGAGTACGTGGAGATGAATTTAAACAAGGACACGCGGTATCGTATTGCTACTGATAAGTTAGACTAAAAGTCTGTATCAAATATTGAAGCCCAGTTTTTGTTGGAATTTTTGCTAATACTTAGAACAATGTCATCCTAAAAAATTTTACATTGGCATTGTTTTGAGTAGACTATTCTTCAATACGATGATGGTATTTTAAAACATTGAAGTTATTTCACCGAGGGAAAATCGATGTACGACTGTAACATTGTGGTAATTGACGACGATATTGTTACCCTTGAATTGGTTCAGCTAATTCTTGAAGAAATAATATCGGGTGAGATTCATGTCTTTTCTGATAGCAAACAAGCGTTAGATTATGTGCAAAGTGACAGTATGGACAATATTTCATTAGTGATTTGTGATTGGTTAATGCCGGAAGTCAGTGGTTTAGATATCCTTGCAGCGCTCCGCAGTTCCCAATCACTTTGCCCCTTTTTGATGATAACTGCTAATGCAACCAAACAGTTGGTGGTTGATTCTATGCGGCTAGGTGCCACTGACTTTATTGTGAAACCTTTTCACACTCACGAACTGCTAACTAATGTCGAGCGACTTATCCGTGATGCGGATGGCTAATAAAGTCATTTCTCATTTATTCAAAACTTTTCAATTTAAGTGACCTTATTCATGCAGTTTGACAATATTATTGATAGAACCCCCAGTTACGCACTCAAATGGGAAAGATACAAAGGCCGTGATATTTTACCTATGTGGATTGCGGATACAGAATTTAGGTGTGCAGAACCTATTTTAGACGCCATCAAAGAGCGCACTGAGCATGGTTTAATGGGGTACACCTTACCTGCCGACCATGTAACGGCAAATCAAGCGGTAGTCGACTGGTTGGCACGGCAATATGATTGGCAAATATCGCCTGAGTGGATTGTTTGGACCCCAGGTGTGGTGCCGGCATTTAATGTGGCCTGCAAGGCACTCTGCCAACCAGGTGATAAAGTGTTGATTCAAACGCCCAACTATCCCCCTCTTATTGCGGCACCAAAACTAAACAATTTGATTAAGGTTGATGTAGGGACTGTTGAAGTTGACGGTCGTTTGACCATGGACTTTGATGAACTTGAAAAACAAGCAGCCGACCCTGCATGTAAGCTATTTATAATATGTAACCCAATGAATCCAGTGGGAACCGTACTCACCTCCGAAGAATTGCAACGTATCGCTGATATTTGTATCAGTAATAATGTGATGTTGTGCTCAGACGAAATTCATTGCGACATTATTTTAGATGAGCACGCCAAACATATTCCAGCTGGAAAATTAGCAGGCTTTAAAGGACAAACCATTACGCTTATGGCTGCAAGTAAAACCTTCAATGTGGCAGGTTTAGGTACGTCTTTTGCGATTATTGAAGATCCCTCAATTAGGCGTAAATTTAACGTTGCCGCTCAGGGAATGGTGCCATGGGTAACGGTTTTAGGCTTAGCTGCCACTCAAGCTGCTTTTACGCAGTGTGATGATTGGCATCAGGCTTTGTTAGGTTATTTACGTGGTAACAGAGATTATTTGGTTGCTGAAATCGCTAAAATTAGTGGGCTAAAATTACTCAGCCCTCAAGCAACGTTTTTAGCTTGGATTGATGCTAGTGGGTTAGGAGTCGACAATCCTCAAAAACACTTTGAGGATTTAGGCGTTGGACCTTCTCCTGGTGCAGACTTTGGCGATAAAAACTGTGTGCGGATTAACTTTGGTTGCCCGCGCTCAGAACTTGAGCGCGCCATTGAATTAATTAAAGCTGGGTGCCAAGCTCACATTAAAAGCTAACCTTAGTACCTATTACAAACGAGCGAGCAGGTAAGGGAGCAACATCTTTTAGAAATGAGCTGTGCACTCTTGCCAATTCGTTAGTCAGGTTATTCGCTTTCACATAAAACGTTAGGTCGTTATCATCTAAATTTACATAATAATTAAACGCGGCTGACACTAAGGTGTATCCGTCAGTTTGTGTCTCAAAATCAGCAACTTTATCCTGCTTAGCATAATGTGTAGCACCCAGCTCTGCATGCCAATTACCTTGTTCCCAATGCAATTCTGTTCCAAATCGCATCGATGGAATTCTAGGTAAGTCTGTATTTTCATCTGTACTATGGGTTAATTTTGCTCGGGTAAAGTCGGTAAAAGCACTGATACGTATGTTGCCATTTAAGTGCCAATCAACATCTGCTTCAAAACCATATAGCTCTGCGTCTTGTTGGCTAAATACATAAATGGGCAAACCTTCCTCTTCATGCATATCAACCGGTAGTTCATCGCCTGCAAGTTCTTCTTCATGATCGTGAAATTCTAAGCCTGTATTTTGCTGAAATAAGTAATTATTGATTTGGTTGTAAAAAACACTAAAGTTGGCATGTAGATCCTCAGTTTGTACGCGATAAGTCAGATCCAAATTGTTAGACACTTCCTTCTTAACCTCTCGGTTAGATTGCAGAAGAGTAAATTCCAAATCATCAGGGTCACTATCGTCTATTACTAAGTCAAAACCAGCCCCCACCTCATAGGTTGAGGTGCTGATATGAATGCCATTTGAAAACATTTCAGCCGATGACGGTGCACGTTCAGAGTGAGCGTAATTTACCGCGAAAGATTGGTTACCATCTACCTGATATACAAAGCCTGCAGAGAGGCTATTTGCGGTATAACTCACATCGTCAAAATTAGCATCAACCTCACTGTTACTGAAAAAGGTATTATCAGGTTTATGAGCAACGTGTTCGAGCCTTGCTCCTAGTTGCCATAAAAAGTCGCCAACAGTTTTTTCTTCCAACACAAATAAAGCGCTACTTGTGCTTTCGGTTGAGGGAGTAAAGGCTTCTTCACCCACTGCAGAAAAATCAGAGTTTGTGTAATGTAAACCGATTACGCCTTGCCAACCGTTAACAGCGGCATGCTTTGCCCATAGACGTGATTCGAGAGAGTCATTTTTAAAAGTGGTACCTACCTCGCCTCCTTCAATTTCGCTATGCTGATACTCTGTGTATGCGTTATGCCAATGGGCTTCTGTGAACCAGCCAGATAGGTTTTTCCAGTCGATCACAGATTGAAAACGATCTTGTTGCATGCGGGCAAAGACGGCTGCCTCTTCAGGCTCCTCTTCGTCATGTCCTTCCTCTTCGTCATGTTCGTCATGTTCATCATGGGCATGGCCCGGGATCCCGTAATCGGTATCAAGTCTGCCGTAGGCCAGTGATAAAGTGACATTATCGCCGATCCAACCTGCGCCCAGAGTAAAGCCTTTAGAATCTATGTCTGAATTTTCTAAGGTATCTACTATGTCACCGTCTTCAAGGGTGAACTCAGGTACATCATAATCATCTGTCTTTCGGCTAAAAGCATCTAAGTGCCATGCGAAATTATCTTGTCCGCCGTTGAGGTCTGTCGAAACAGTGCGTTCGTTTGACACAGTGTCATGTAACGCACTGACTCTTCCGCTTAGTCCCTCTTGACGGGTTTTAGGTAAACGATTATCCACCACATTTACCACACCACCGATTGCCCCGCTGCCATACAATAATGTTGATGGACCACGCAACACTTCTATTTGAGTAGCCGTAGAGGTTTCTGTGGTAGCAATATGATCAGGACCAACCCGTGACGCATCCGAACTATCCATACCGTTTTGTACTACTTTTACTCTGGGTCCGTCTAAACCACGAATAATTGGGCTACTTGCTACAGGGCCAAAGTAAGTACTATTCACTCCCGGCATCGATTTAAGGGTTTCCCCCAAGGTCGCACTTTGATTCTTTTCTAATTCATTACCACTTAAAATAGAAACTGGCGTGGAAGATTGTAAAACAGAACGACCAAGCGGTGAGGCCGTGATAATCAATTTTTCAATATCACTTTCATCTTTTTGAGTGGGCTTGTCTTCTGATAAAGCAGGTCGGCTGGCAATAACAGCCAATACTAATAGGGTGATTTTTGAAAAATTAAAAGGCATAAGTCACTTAGAGATAACTGATAAAGTGATGTTATATTATAACAATTGCATTTCTATGCAATCACTTTTTGAATAATTTGTCTCAACTGTTAATCTAGAGTTATGTTACACAGATAAATATGCCTTAGGTGCAACAAGGCAAAAGGTGAGTAGTCTTAGTCTATGCAAAAATTTGAATCAATCACTCACGACTCTCTGAATTCATTATGTGAGTCTGAAGAATTATTAGGCGTGTTGCACCCCTATGCCTTTATCCAAGGCATTGTTTTCGCAGTCGCGGCGGCTCCCGAGATCCCTATGCCTGAAAAATGGTTACCCTGGGCGATCAAGGCCAGTAACCAACTGACTAGCACTGAACAAGCAGATAATCTCACCGAAATTCTGATGAAACTATTGCAGCTACAGCTAAAAAGTATGAGCGAAGAAAAGATACATTTACCGATAGGCATTACATTCAATCAAGACGGTCACAAGCAAAGTTCAGTAGCGCTGTGGTGTCAGGGTATGTTGTTTGGGCATAGTCAACTTGAATCAGTCTGGCAGCACGCTTGGAATAAAATGCAAGTGAGTGACGAAAAGCAGATGCAGCAACTTCAAAAAGATTTAAGCCATTGCTTATATATGTTTACTACCTTTGCAGATATCCCACTAGCGATTAAACAGGCAGAAAAAAGAGGTAACGATCAGTTGTTTAATATACTCCCCAAAATATTTTTATCGTTCCCACAAACTCTAAAAACCTATGTAGGACTGTCTGGTCGATTGGTCGACTATTTACCCAATCAGTTTGAGACGTTCGAGCAAAAATAAAGTAGCTTTGATAAACTGGCTAAAAACAAAAACAAAAACAAAAACAAAAACAAAAAATAGGGAAAAGATATATGAGTAGTTTTACTAGCTTAAGGTGTGTCACAACCCTTGTAGCCGTCCTGTTCACTTTACCAGCCTGCGTAGGAAACAATAAATTGAACACTGAACCTGTTAAAAATGACGTGAAGTTAACCAATGAGGTTATATATGGCGACTGGGAATACAATGCAAAAAAACCAGGAGCGGTGCGCTGGTTAGACGAAGGTGCCAGTTATAGTGCTTTAGAAACGGCACCAAGCTACGAAGATGCCACACTTGAAAAAGATCAATACGGCGACGACATAAAAGTGTATGAGGAAATTGTAAAATACGATCCTGCTACATTAGAGCGCACTATTTTATTACCTCTTAAACAACTTATTCCCCAAGGCTCTGACAAAGCATTAGCTGTTGATGATTATCAATGGTCTGAAGACAAATCTAAAATATTGATCTACACCAATGCTAAATACGTCTGGCGCAAGAAAGATCGCGGCGATTACTGGATCCGCGACCTTAATACTGATGATTTATGGAAGTTAGGCGGCGAGCAATCTGCACCAGCAGAAATGATGTTTGGCAAATTTTCACCTGATGGTTTGAAGTTCGCTTATGTCTGGAAAAACAACATTTATGTGCAAGATCTTAAGTCAAGAAAAGTACAGGCGCTGACTAATGACGCTTCAAGCACTATTATCAACGGGTTGTTTGATTGGGCATATGAAGAAGAGTTCTCTATTCGCGATGGATATCGTTGGAGTCCAGACAGTCAGCGTATTGCTTATTGGCAACTAGATACACACGCAGCCAAAGACTTTTTGATCATCAATAACACCGACACTCTGTATCCTGTGGTGACTGCTATTCCCTATCCGAAAGTGGGCGAAGAAAATGCTGCAGCGCGTATTGGAGTAGTCAGTCTTGAAACTGTCAAGACTCAATGGATGTCACTGCCTGGTGTGGCTAAAGATATGTACGTACCGCGAATGGATTGGGCCAATAATAGTGAGCAGTTACTGATTCAACAGTTTAATCGTAAACAGGATACTAATACCTTGTTTTACGCAGAAGCAGATACTGGCAAAGTTGAGAATTTTCTCACTGAAAAAGAAGACACTTTTATTGAATTGATGATTGAGCCTAAATGGCTCAAAAACTCCGATGACTTTATTTGGCAAAGTGAAAGAGATGGCTGGAAACACGTTTACCGTGTATCCAGAGACGGTAAAACATACACAGACCTTACTCCGGGAGAGTTTGATGTAACTGAACTGGTTTCCGTTGATGAGAAAAATGGCTGGTTGTACTTTATTGCCTCTCCAGACAATGTGTCGCAACGATACCTGCAGCGCACACCTCTAGACGGCAGCGGAAAAATGCAGCAGGTAACACCAAGTCAATTTAGCGGTAGTAACGCCTATAAAATTTCTGCGGACTCAAGTTGGGCGATACATACTCATTCATCCTTTTTGTCGCCCCCTATTTATAGCTTAATTTCCCTGCCTGATCACAAGGCACATCATGTGCTCGAAGATAACGAAGCCCTGACGGCAAAGTTGGCTGAGTTAACCTTAGGTGAAGTTGAGTTTTACAGTGTTAAAGCCCAAGACGGATTGCGTTTAGACGGTTATATGTTGCGCCCCGCTGATCTTGATGAGAGTAAAAAATATCCATTGATCCATTATGTTTATGGTGAGCCAGCGGGTCAAACCGTACGAGATGTATGGCAAGGCAACCGTGGAATGTGGCATATAATGATGTCACAGCAGGGGTTTGTAGTTTCTTCCATTGACAATCGCGGTACAGCTGCACCTAGAGGTCATGATTGGAGACGTTCTATTTACGCGAGCGATGGTGATGCAGAGACACAAGATCAGTCAGATGCAATAAACGCCATGTGTGCACGCTGGACATATATCGATTGTAACCGTGTAGGAGTATGGGGGCATTCTGGGGGTGGGTCATTAACACTCAACTTGATGTTTCGACACCCTGAGTTATTTAAGGTAGGCGTGTCTCAGGCACCAGTACCAGATAAGAGACTATATGACTCAATTTATCAAGAACGTTACTCTGGTTTATTAGCTGACAATATTGATAACTATTCTAAGGTTTCGGCTATTACCCATGCCAGCAAATTAGAAGGAAAATTATTGCTCGTGCATGGTACTGGTGACGACAATGTGCACTATCAAGGCAGTGAGCGATTAATCAACGAGTTAGTCAAACACAATAAACAATTTGAACTGATGGCATACCCTAATAGACGTCATGGGATAGTTGAAGGTAAAGGCACTTCATTACACTTAAGCACAATGCGAGCGAATTATTTTATTAATAATTTGTAATCTGACACAGTTCAACGGCTACCTCTAGAATTGAATAGGTAGCCGTTTTCACACAGTCTGTGCACTTTTCAGTCAAACAACGACGCTAAAAAAACAAAAAATATTATGTCAGCTTTCAGGCGATTTTTGACTTTATCCAAGACGAACCAACGGCCCCTATGAGTTGCGAGTTCAACTGGTCAATGCAACACATTGGTTAAATCGCTCTGCTGGTGTTTCATCTCAGCACGCTAACGTTTACTCCAAATCTGAAACATGTAACGTAAACTCGATTTTTTAAAAAGGGGTGACTTTTAAATTCCTAGGTATTGATTATGTGTTAAAAATCAGGTTCCTCAAAGCCTCCATCCGACTTAACTACCCAGCCAAAAGCATCTTCAGCGGACTTGCGTACTTCACTGTGTATCCAGTGACCGTCGGTACCATTCGTAAGAACCACAATGCCATTTCCGCTATATGGATGTCCTTCGATCCAAGCTCGATAGCTGTCATTGGCTCCCCCGTGGTGAAATACACGGGTCTTTTCCACCCCGTTTAGTCTAGGCCCTAGGCCGTGCCAGCTCTTTGACACGCGTGTCATCATATCCTTAGCAATAGAATTCGGTAAAAAACTAGTCTCAGTTTTGCCGCTTGTGAGTAAAGCAATGTTAAAAGCAGCAAGATCAGTAGCACTTGTCCATAGCCCTGATGCTGCCATTTCAGGCATAGATTCCCAACCACGCGGTAATGCAGTAGGCTCACCAAACTCGTCATGCGCCCGTGCAATGTTTCCATAGTTGGATGGTAGCGGATTTACGAAAGTACTTCTTGTCATCCCCAAAGGTTCGAAAACGTATTGACTTGCTGCCTCTTCGTAAGACAAACCCGTCACATCTTCAACCAATAATTGACTCACAGTGATACCACCACCTGAGTAAGCCATCTGCTCACCAGGGACAAACTGAAGTCGAACTGCTTTATGTTTAGCGGGTGATATTCCCATTAAAGTTTCAATTGCACTAGGGAGTTTTTCATGAGGTTGAAAATCTCTAAATCCATGCTGACTGAACCCCGCTGTATGAGAAAGAATTGCACGAAGTGTCACTTTGTTTTGGTTGGTAAACTTGTTTTTCGGCACTTTCCATGATTTAAGATATATATTTACATCTTTGTCGAGCTCGAGCTTTCCTTCTGAGACAAGGCGTAAAATTAAAGCTGCGTTAACCATTTTACTCACCGAACCAACTGAAAAAACTGTCTGTGAATTTATTGGTAGGTTCGATCCATTGAGTCGAGTGCCATATCCCTTAGACCAGATGACTTTTCCTTTTTCAATAATAGCTATGCTAACACCAGGCACTTCATGCGCAGTTAAACGTTGTTCTATTGACCAATTTTCAGCTTCTTTTTTGCCTCGCTTCATCCTATCAATCAGCCCTGTTTCAAATACTTCGATTCGAGGATCATCATTGGTGAGAGCATCAGAAATAGCGGTGTTTGGAATGAACATTAGAACAAAGGCTAAGGGAAGGTACTTTATGAATTTTTTCCTATACATGATCAATATGCTCTTGTTATTTATAAATAGTCAGCAACAATTAACTTGGCTGTCCTGTTAATTTTCTTGTACCCCTTTTATTGCAGGTCAATTTTTGATGGCCTTGTTAAATTCATTTGTGGGCAATAATTTTATCGGCAAGATCAGATGTATCTGTTGATTACCCGGACTGGCTCCAAGGAAAAATCATTTGATTCCCTAGCTGATTTTTCTAGTATGGATATCGGTGTCATTTATCTAAGGGCTAGCGATACAACATTCGATTTTAAAGGGGCAAAAAATCAATTCGCGGCCAATTTAAAGCCTCAAGTTTTTACTTAAAAAAGGACGGCGAAGTTGGCTCAGTGCAACAAGTAGATATGATTGTTTAAAGTTAATTAATCGGCATGTGTGGCTAGTTTATTAGTATCACTAATACTGAACGTTATGCGACACTTTATGTTCAAAAAAATTATTATAGAGTAATGGAAATATAAGCTTTTCTTTCATTGCCCTACTGCAGTAATAGCCTTGGTAAAGTTGACAATCTAACGCCATTAAAAAGTTTAATTGAGTTTTGGTTTCCACCCCCTCAGCAACCACTGTGAGGCCTAAATGACGCGACATGACCATAGTTGTTTCAACAATAGCCGCATCATAACCATCATCTGGAAGACCTCTAATAAATGATTTATCAATTTTTAGGGTATCTATTGGGAAATGTTTCAAATACGCCAATGAAGAATAACCTGTTCCAAAATCATCAAGAGCAATTTTGACCCCTAGAAGATTAATCATTTTCATGCGAATAATGGTCAGATCTATATCAGTAACTGCAACACTCTCTGTTAACTCTAATTCAATTAAATGTGCAGGAATGGCATATTTATTTAACAAAATAGAGAGATTCTCAACGAAATCAGCGCGCATGAATTGATGGGCGCTGACATTAACAGACATGCCGATATCGTTTACGCCTTTTTGAATCCACTCACCTAGCTGCTTGATACTTTCTTCTAAAACCCAAAAGCCAACTTCTATAATTAAGCCACTTAACTCTAGATAAGGAATGAATTTATCTGGAGAAATAATACCTTTAACGGGATGCTGCCAACGAATCAATGCTTCAACTTTGACGATCCTATTGGTTTTAATTTCGACTTGTGGCTGATAATGTAGAACAAATTCTTGCTTTTGAATAGCTTCTTGGATTTCATTTTCAAATTGTCTTTTGTTCAATTCTTCCTGTCTAAGGTGGCGGTCGTAAAATTGAATAGCATTACGCCCATTACGCTTAGATTTATACATGGCCTCATCAGCAAATTTCAATGCCACATCTTGATCCATCACTTGTGAGTCTAGCAATATGCATCCGATGCTCGCAGTAACACTAAGCGTGACTGGTTCACATACAATTTTTTCTCTAACATTTTGCAATATCAGATCACACATCTCCAGCAGTTCAATTCTAGCGATTCTTTCATCGGGACTGTTAAGTTCAATACAGACTACAAATTCATCACCTGCAAAGCGCGATAACATGCAATTGGCCGAGAATAGTAATTTGGTCAGTTTGTCGGCAATACCGCAAAGTACTAAGTCACCTGTAACATGACCATAGATATCGTTTACTTGTTTAAATCGATCGACATCAATAAAAATTAAACCGCTATGATTAATTGAGTCAGAACATGCCGTTATTTTATTATTTATATAATCCAATAATAAACGACGATTAGCTAATCCTGTTAAAGCATCATGATATGCCAAATGGGTAATTTTTCTCTCGGCTTTAACCCGTTCGGTTATATCACTAAGAATCCCAGCTATGGCGAATTTTTCGCCTATTTCATTATCAAATGCACGACAAGATAGTTCCATTACTATCAATGACTTGTCTGCTGTTTTTAGATTTACTTGTAAGATTAGTTCTTCAATTTCACTGTTAATCAGTTGTATGAAACCACGTTCACATTTGACTTGGTCATCACAGTCGAGATGATCCATAAAACTGTTTTCTATGGTCTCTTCTAAAGAGTAACCCGACAGTGTTGTCCATGCCTGATTTAAATACAGCCATTTAAAATCAGCATCTAACTGGAATACAACGTCCCTTAAGTGCTCTACTAAATCTGAGTATCTTTTTTCAGAACTGCGCAAGTTTTCAATCAGTCGATTCTGCGCTTGGGCCAGACGTTCATTAGTCCCTGGCTGATTGCTTAATGATGACACTTATGGCGCCAGTGACTCTACAAGTTTATCAGAGCTGAGCACTGTACTGTATAAAGGCATAATTTCTTCTATATAATATTTTTGCTCAAACTGAGTTCGACTTAAAATGCAATCAGAGAGTATCGATACTTTATAGCCTAAATCCAACGCTTCTCTTCCCGCTGTGTCGATACAAAGAGAAGTAATAGCGCCGGCAATAATTACATGTTCAATATTGTGTGCTTTTAGTAAACTATCAACGTTTGTGTTTGAAAAGCAATTAAGCCCTCTTTTACCTGTCAACGTAATTATATTCGCAGAAGCCTTTTTGACTCTTTCAATAGTGGCGGAGCCATAAGTGTCTTTAATTAAAGCCCCAGAATCTTTAATCACTTTTAAAATACCGACAGGTTCATCAAGTTCACGGTAATCAGAGGTGAATTTGACAGGGGTTTCCACAATCAATACTTCGGTATCAACCAGCGCTTCTAGTAAATTAGTCGTATTGATAATAACGTTTTCCACCACTTGTGGATTTTCAATCGCCCCATACAGAAGGCCATCTTTAGAAAAGTAATCATTTTGAAATCCGATAAGCAGTAATGCAGTTTTAGCGTCTTGCATTAAAAAATCCTTTAAAAGTAGTATTATTATTAAAGAGTTGCGAGATGTTTAGAATAGTAATTCAACAAGCTGACACATGATTGTAACCAAAACCGCTAGCAAAGCATACACCTTGTCGCCAAATTAACATGTTTACCGATGTTGTTGTGGCGATTGATGGCAGCAAGTTCAAAGCGGTCAACGCCAAAAGAATAACTTCACTCCCCAGAAAGCCAAAGACCATATCGCATGCAGGGACTGTGAAATTCGCACTCAATGCACCCAATCAAAAATTGAAGCAATGAAAATGCGGCGTTGGATACATGAAGCCGATATTGACGCGATGAAAGCGCGATTAGATGCTGCGCCTGAAACCACCGTCATCAGAAAGCAGACTGTCGAGCCACCGTTTGGTACTATCAAAATGTGGATGGGAGCGTCTCATTTCTTAATGAAACGTAAGAAGAATGTCAGTACCGAAATGAGCCTGCACGTGCTGGCCTACAATCTCAAACGAATGATGTCGATAGTCGGTATACCCACACTACTAGCCGCCATGCAGGAATAATGGCTCGTTATCGCCAAATCTCCCTCTAAAAAGCAGTCAACAAGCCTATTTATAATCAATTTTAGAAACACGACTTAAAAAACCAACATCATTTTTAGATAGTCCTAAACCTAAATAGCACGTCCAGATATTTTGAATCTGAGCCAAAAACACACAAGACTAAATTTGTGTCAAGGATATGGTTTTTCACACAGCCTGCGCTCATTGCAGTCTGTCAACTCGATGAAGTCCCATTCATAATCATTGGTAGAGCGAGTGAGGATTAATCCAGAAATGCTTTATTTTCTCGCTTTTGTCTTTAATTCAAAATCAAATTCTTGTGCTGAAATCACTAGCCCTTCTTCATCTTCGCTAGGGAAAACAGCAATAGCGACATCGTCGTCTTCTAAACCATGCGTCCAGCGGCTGTGCCAGGTTTTTAAGTCAATCGCTTTAGGCTCGCACTCTGACCACTCTCCAGTAGCCCAAGCTTGAGCAAAGGCTTCACTTGGCCATACGGGGGTGCAATCTTCATCTTCAGTGTTAAGCATCACGCATCCATCTTGGTCGGTCAGTATCCATACTTGTTTATGCGAGATGCATTCTTTTACTAGATAAGAGAGACGTTGTTCTGGTGTAAATTGCGTAATATTGTCTAGGGTGTCTGACATGAATGATCCAAATATCGATAGTGTGAAAAAGAAAAGACTCAAGCAGCGACTTGTTTGAGTCTTTCGTTGTTGCTAATTCTCAACTATAAATGGAATATTTGCATTACCTACTTTGTTTTTTCCGTCATAAGCATAATTAAATAAACGATACTCCCCAGCTTCATCAGGCGCGCTAAAGGTCATTTCTACAAAATTTGTTTGAATGTCAGAAGTGATTATTTGTAATGTCAGTATTGCAGGTTTTGCCTCAAAGTGCCCACCTTGGCTTCGCGTTTCCACTTCATTCATCAATACCCATTTATGCGTTAATAGATCGCCTTCTGGATCGGAAACGTGCACTTTGACTGTGGCAGGTTGACCTGGTTTTAAACGAATGTTTTTAACCGCTTGAGTATCATTGATGGTGATAGCTTTAGACTGCGGTGCGCGATTATCCGGATATTTTCCTGTCCAAATGCGAGTCAGTTCGTCGATACGTGCTGTTTGTTCACCTGATTCGTTAAACATGCCATACCAGGTAGGTGTGCGTTCTTGTTTTTGGCCCCAGAAAAATACGAATGAACCTATAATTTTACCTGTTTTGTCATCAAGGATGACGTCTTGCATACGTTTGGCCATGCCTGCGGCCTTGACTGCACTGGGTTCTTCAATCTCTCTGCCCCAATCGGTGGAGGGTAATTCCCAATGTCCTACGGGACCAAACTCGGTCACCATATAAGGTTTATCAACGTTACTTTCGGCAATACTAGCGGGTAACGTAACTAAAGAACCATAACTCTGAACCGCTAAAATATCGATGTTTGGTGCATACTTTAGCACCTGCGCGATATCTTTCGGATTGTGACCCGCTAGACTGAAAGTAACAGGATGGTTGGGATCAATTTTATGGATATGATCAATGATGTCACCCATAGCGGCATAAACCTTAGGGTTGACGTTTTTTAATTGCCCTTGTTCGTCATACAATAAATTGGGTTCATTGTTAATCACCCACAACAATATGTTTGGGTGATTTTTATATTTTTCGATAGCATTGGTAACACGTTTAAACTGCTCAGCCACCGCTGCTTCATCGTTATAATCAAAGCCCAATAATTCTTTACCTGTTACTATACCTACTGCGATCATTAGTCCCAGTTTTTCTGCTATGGCTAATTCTTGTTCGATAGAGTTTAAATCCCAGGTTCGAAAGGAATTTCCTCCGGCTTCTTTTAAGGCTATGACTGTTTCATCATTTTTGTAGCCCAGCCCCACACCCTTTACATCATAATGTTGGCCATTTACGGTGAGAGAATATTGGTTGTTGTGTTTGACTATTTTTACCACTGAAGGGGTTTGATTCGAATGGGTACATGATACTAATAAGCTGCTCAGAGCCAAATATAACATTGAAGAAAGTAAACGTGAGATCATTACGACATGAGATTGCATATTGTGTCCATAAACTGCTAAACAGTATTGTTAAGTAAATATTTTTGATAAATAAATTGTATTATACGTCTTGAGCATTGCGTAGATAAACAAGATTTAAATCGGCCAATCGGGTCATTGTTAGGATTAAGCGGATGCAAAACGTATATTTTTGGAATGGCAATAAGTCTCCAGCAAGGCAGCGTTATGAAACGGCTTTGCTTCAAGCATGTGTGAATGTGACCAATGCAGAATATGGTTCAGTGGAGGTAAGAGTGGATAACACGGATTATCCTTGCGCTGAAGACGAAGCTAATATTTTTACTAAGGGCGCAGATATTCTGGTGACTGTAGCCGGAAATGTGAAATTTATAGACAAACAAACGTTAGTGATCCCGCAACCACTAACCAAGGGGTTACTGGGTTTCCGATTGCTTTTGGTCACAGATGAGTCTTTAACAAAATTTGCTCAGATTAAACAACCACAGCAGCTTCAACAATTATCTATTGGCATTCCTGAAACTTGGGCTGATGCTGAGCTGTTTCGACATAATCGATATAAGGTTATTGAGCAGGGAACCTTGAATGATTTATTCCTGTTATTAAAAAATGGTACGTTTGATTACGTCGCCTTAGGAGTGAATGAAATTGAGGAAATATTTAAGCATCGCGTCATTCCAATGGGCGGTATGAGCATTGAACCATCCCTTATGTTCTATTACCCTTTTCCGTTGGTCTTTTATGTTAACCCCCACCAACCTGCCTTGGCAAAACGTATAGACAAGGGCCTAAAATTGATAGTCGCTAGTGGTGAACATGAAACACTCTTTAGTCAGCATCATGGTGATGTTGCCAAGCGACTCAATTTGCGAAATAGACAGAGATTTACCTTAACTAACCCTATGTTGCCACAAAACATGGCAGATTTCTCAGCAAGTTTATTGGATTAGTGGAGCGGCACTAAGTGGCAATACAGCATAAATTTCGAGCTGCGAATATTGCATCTAAGTCATAAGACTTTTGTCCTTGGCAGGCAATTCGTCAATATCCCTTGGCAAAATCCAAAACGTTCTGAAGTGTTTCTCCTTTGATATATCTACAGTAATTACTACTAAATAGTGGAAAGATATCTTCAGGCAAGGATTCTGCAGCTGTGTGTTGTGTCACGTAGAGGTTGTCTAACTCCCAGTATGGGTGATATTCAGGTAATGGCTCCTTCTCAAACACATCCAACACCGCGGCTTTGAGTGAGTTGTTTTTCAGGGCCTCGATTAAAGCGGTATCCACTATTGTTGTGCCTCGCCCCGCATTGATCAATACGCAATGTTCGGGTAAGTAAGATAAAAACGTGCTGTCGATTAGCCCAGTAGTTGCCTTGCTTTGGGGCAATAAGCACACTAGGTAATCTAGGTCAGTAGCAAAATTTCGTTCTTCGTTTTGAGTGTAATAGTGATCAATAAATTCGCAGCCACCGCTGGTTCTAGTATAACCCCGTGTCTTCATCGAAAAGTGTTTAGCCATCTTGGCAACAGCTTGACCGATATTTCCGACCCCCATTATGCCTAAGGTTTTGCCCGCTAATGATTGATAAGTCGGTGCTGCCCAAATTTTGCTTTTCTGTGCTTGATTGAATCTAGCCACATTACGGGAGAAATACAGCAGGTAAGCAAATACGTATTCTTGCATGGCTTGTTGAAATACACCTTTTACCCCACACAGTTGATAATCAGTTTTATCTAAGGAAAAAAGGGCCGCGTTGCCAGCCCAAGTAGATTGTAGCCATTTTAATTCAGTACATTGGCTAACAATTTGTGAGGTTAAATCAGGATCGCCAAATAAAATGTCTACCTGTGAATAATCAAAAACAGCCGCTTTATTATCGACTAATACTAATGTTAGATGTGGCAACTGTGCTGCTTTTAGAAGTGTGTTGTAGAGCGCTGAATCACGACTCAAAATGGCTACGTTATACATAAGTTAAATAGATACCATGTAAAGATTAAATTACTAACTCGTCGTTTTTAAAAATTATATTTGTTAATTTAGTGTTAAATTTGAATTAAATTCGGTTACTCTTGGGTATCGCAACTTTTTATCCAAAGAGATACTAACATGAGTGCCAAAAATACAACTGCCCTTGAAGTCACGCAACAGGCAAAAATTCTATCGCCAAAAAGAAACACCACTCAAGCTACCACAATCGATGAATTAACAGATGAACAATTGGCTCACTTTGGTATCGACAAAGATAGCGAGTATGGGCAAGCGTTATTTAACACTGCTCAGCATTTATATTATACCCAAGCTAATATGCAGCAGCTTTGGCAGATCACCAGCGATACCCTTGAAGGTCTGAGTAAAGAAAACAAAGTGGCCTACTTTAACGCCAAAAAGTTTTTATCTTTTCAAATTGCTAAAATTTTGGATACGTTGCAAAACCCGTTTCGTGCGACTTATCAGAGTTTAAGTAAACAATCTGGCTCTCAAGTGAGTAAAAGTCATTACCCCTTATTTGATAATGTCACTGCCTTATTTTCAGCCACGCCAGTCGTAGTGCGAACCGCTACTTATGTTTATGCCTGTACTGAATGGGTAGACGATGCCTTTCAAGGCAAAGAATCCACCCATCAGATATATTCGCGTTTACTTAATCCTACTAATATTTCATTGGCTAACGCCATAGTCGACTTGGAAGCGGGGCCTTATGCGGCTGATTATTTAGCATGGAACTTTAACTCAGGCATGGCGGCTATCGATGCTTTGTTATCCAATATACTGAATCATGGTGATGTATTGATTGTATCGCGCAATGTATATGGTGGTGTGTATCAGTTATTGCACGATTATTTTGCCCGTGAAAACCGCATGAATGTGCAACTTGAATGGTTCGATGGCTATTCGGCAGATGAGTTCGCAAGCTTTTTACAAGAAACGAAAGCTAAACACTCAGAGCGCCTCGACACAAACCATGCTTTGCATGTGTATATGGAGTCCCCATGTAACCCTCACGGTTATGTGCTCGATGTTGCAGGGATCAGTAAAATTGCCCATGCATCTGGCCATGTAGTGATGTTAGACGCTACTCTTGCCACGCCAATTCTTCATCAGCCTCTACAGCGCCTCGATAAAGAAGAGCGCCCCGATTATGTCATGCATAGCTACACCAAAGACATTTGTGGTAGTGGCGCTACCACAGCAGGGGTGGTCATCGGCGAAGCATATCGTATGTTTCAGGGAAAAGGTGATTGCGTTAATGGATATGATTGGTCAAAAACCATGTTCTGGGATGTGTATTACATAAAGGGCGCTTTTTTAGACTCTGAAAAAGCGTTTGATGTATTAACCGGTATGAAAACCCTTGAAATGCGGATTATGCAAAAGGTGATCAATACTTTTGTATTCAGTCAGTTTTTAGCATCGCATCAAGGCTTTAACGTTAATTGCCATGCCATTGACGGACATCCTAATGCTGCCTTAAGAGAAGGGCAAATGCGTCATGGTTGGCCATGCGCTTTATTTACTGTGGACATGCAAGGCACTGATATTAGTCGCCCCATTATTAGTCGCGACACTTTTGTGCGCTTTTTTGATGCCCTTGAACCGGCTTTTAGTCATCAAGTGAGCATTGGGCAACACAATACCATTGTACTATGTCCAGCATTAACCTCACATAGTGAGCTAGACGCAACGGCACAAGCCAAAAGTGGTATCTATCTGACAACCATGCGTATTGCGATGGGCACTGATAATGTACGAGAATTAGTTGCGCACTTTATCAACAGCGCTAAGTTACATATAGATCCTGTTATGCCAGGTTTTAGCGAGCAATTTATGTCAGCGCCTGAAATAGACGACTTATATTTACAAACCTGTTTACGTGTGAGTAAACAACACTTCTCTAGTGGTGGTTCTATCAGTGACATGTTGTCTTAAGGTAATTTTATAGCTATTGAGCCAAGTATGATGTTGGTCATCCTTGGCTTTTTTTCCTTTAAAAAATTTGAGAATGACTGAAGTCAGCAAAAAATTAAAAGTTTTTTTCTACAAAACTGTTTGCTTTTGCTCCTTAACAATTTGTAACGAATCTAAAATACTGTGTTTAGTTTCAATAGATTACTATCCATACTAATTTTCTAAACTGTCCAATTTTAATAAAGCTCACAGCGCATCTTTATCTTGAAAAGGTACGTATTGAAGCTAAACGATAAGAAATCCTATAAACATGCTAGCACTTACTAATATTCGGAAAACATTTCAAAACGGTGAAGAAGTAGTGGTTGCCTTAAACGACGTGAGTATAGAGGTGAAAGAAAACGAATTTGTAGCCATTATGGGCAGTTCAGGCTCTGGAAAATCAACGTTAATGAATGTGCTTGGCTGTTTAGACACACCTAATAGCGGTGTATACAAACTTGATGGTAAAGATGTCGCCAGTATGTCTGATGACCAATTGTCACAAGTAAGAAATAAGCATATAGGGTTTATTTTTCAGACTTTTCACCTCCTCTCAAAACTTGATGTAGTCGGTAATGTCCAGTTACCGCTGAGGTATGCGGATGTCGACCCAATAGAAGCGGATAAAAGAGCGACTGATCTGATTGAAAGAGTGGGCTTGACCCATAGGAAGAACCACAAACCTTACGAGATGTCTGGAGGACAACGCCAGCGAGTAGCCATTGCAAGAGCTCTGATTAATAAGCCTAGCGTTATTTTGGCAGATGAGCCCACGGGTAACTTAGACTCAAAAACCTCCAAAGAAATAATGGATTTGTTGACTGAGCTACACCAGCAAGGTCAAACCATAGTCATGGTAACCCACGAAGACGAAATTGCAGAGTATGCACAGCGCATCATCATAATGAAAGACGGCGAAGTAGTAGGAAAGAAATAATGAAAACTATATTCGGCATAATTATCTCGTGTTTACTCATTAGCACACATGTACATGCTGAGAAATTATTATTAACGGGCCAAATAGGGTCGTCTGCTAAACAAGTTGTTAATGCGCCTACAGGCAGTCGGCAATTGCAAATCCAGTGGATGGAGGAAGAAGGCAAGATAGTTGAACAGGGAGAAACCGTTGTATTGTTTGATGGGGCTTCTTCACAAGCTCAACTTATTGCTAATGAAGAAAACTTAGACCGTTTATTACTTGAATTCGAAGAATTAAAAGTTAAGCAAGAGCAAAGCGTCATCGATGCAAGAGGTCGCTTGAAAGTGGCTAAAATGCGTGTAGAAAAAGCCAAAATTGAGGCTTCCGTGCCTAGCTCACAAGTTGCAGCGTTCGAAAAAGGTCAATTTGAACTGTCATTACAACGCACCATGGTAGAGGCAATTAAAGCAGAAGAAGCATTGCAACTTTCGTTGCAAGAGCAACGTGCAGAACTGACAAAAAAAGAAGTTAACATTTTGAGAGTCCAAGAAGAACTTGTGTATTTGACAAACATTCTAGCCAAATTGAATGTTATTGCTCAAGTGACGGGGCCGGTGACATATGCCACTCATCCTTGGTTTGGTACAAAGTTAAGTGCTGGAATGAATGTTAGAGCCAGTTGGAAAGTGCTAGATATTCAATCGACCCGTGATTTTCAAATAGAAACGTGGGTACATGAAATTGATGCGGTTGGATTAGATGAAAACATAGAAGTAGAAATTGTATTGGATGCTTATCCAAACAAAAAATATAGTGGCGTGATTTCAAGTTTATCGAAGCAAAGTGAGAGCAAAGCACTGTGGGGTCGAAGTGCATATTTCCCCGCAATTGTTACTTTTGAAACGGCTCCCGAGGTTAACCTGCTACCGGGTATGAGTGTTCGTATGATGGTAATAAAAGGGAGCGAAGAAAAGAATGAATCGAAGAATGAAAAAAATGTTTAAAGCAATAAGCTTACTAACCTTAGCGACAAGTGTATTTTGGTTGAGCGCATGTGGCGAGCACGCTGCAAAATCACAAAATACAACGCAAAATCAAACCAGTCTTCAGACTGATGAAAAAGTCATTTCGGCACCAGCCGAATTAGTTTCATTACAAAACATTTCTATTTCAGCACCGAGCATTCAAAGTATGTGGCAATACAAAATAGAGTTTATTGCCAGAGAAAATACGCTGGTAAAAGAAGGCGATATATTACTGAAGTTTGATGGTCAAGGATTACGCACTGATATGGTAACGCGCCGCAGCGACCTAAGTGCTGCAGTCAAAGAGGCCGAGCAGAAGAAGTTAGAGAATGAGTCAAAATTAGAAGAGTATAAACTTGATTTAGCCGAAGCCAAAAAGGATATGGACATCGCAAAGCGCAAAGTTGAAATAACGGATGTTTCACGTTCAGACATTGAAAGACGCAAGCAACAATCTGAATTTGGTATTACCACAGAGCTACATAAACAGGCTATTCAACGGGTTGAGCAACACAAAATATCCATGCAAATTAATGAACAGGTGCAACAAGCTAAAATATCAAAAGCCACATCTGAAATTGACTTACTGACTGAAAGTATGAAGAGGCTACAAATTCAGGCGCCCAAAGAGGGCATGGTGGTGTTAATACCCAATGGAGACGATGAGAAACCAGTAGTAGGAGACACTGTATATAGGGGAAGTCGCTTAATGTCGTTACCGGCATTAGATAAAATAGCGGTCAAGGTCGAGTTTGACGAATCATTTACGGCTAATATTGTTTTAGATGATGATGTGCGCATTACCTTAGATGCGTTTCCTGAGCGCCCTTTTACGGGTAAAATTTCAGAGCTAGGTAAATCATATCGTAGCAAATCTACGAATAACCAAAAAAAGGTGTTTGATGCTTGGGTAACCTTAAACGAACTTGATCTCAGCATCATGCGACCAGGCATGAAAGCGACGGTTGATATTGTCGAGGGAGCCATATGAAACGTTTAACTCTGCCTGTAACATTGCCCCTAGCACTAACCTTTGTATTCTCCGTTTTGATGTTAGGCGGTTGTGGCACTCAAGAACAAAGTACTATTCCACTGTATGCCGTCACTGAAACACCTTTCTCAATTGAAGTAGAGGGTTTTGGTGAAATTGAAGCTGCGCAATCTCAAAAAATTATGACGCCTGGACGCAGAGCGATGACAATCGCTTGGTTAAAAGACGAAAACACCTATGTTGAAAAGGGCGAAGTGATTGCCAAATTTGATGCCCAACAAATACTTAAAGACAGTCGTGATGAAGAGCTTGAGTTAATGTTGCTTGCTCAGGATATAGTCAAAAGTAATGCTCAACAGAATCAAGCCAAACAAGATATAAATTCAGACCAAAGTTTTGTGAAATATGAATTCGAATTTACTGATCGATTTGCAGTGGATGACTTGCGGGTTTACTCGCAACTAGAAATTATAGACACGCTTGCTAATAGAGACTTTTTAGAAGCAAAAGATGATTTTTTAGAATGGAAAGAAACCAGTATTGTTGAACAGCATACAAATGAGAATGCGGTGTTAGATATCCGAAAAACAGGTGTCGAAACTATTTTTAATAGGCACCAACAAGCCTTATCAAGTTTAGAGGTCGTATCGCCTTTTTCGGGGTTATTAGTGTATGAAAAAGATAGGCGTGGAGAAAAGCCAGCCATCGGACAATCCGTATTTCCTGGCAGGCCCATTGCTCAAATCCCCAATTTAGACAATATGCAGGCGTCTTTATTTGTGCAAGCAAACGATGCTATTGAATTAGTTAAAGGGTTAGCGGTTGAAATCCGTTTAGACGCTTTTCCAAACAAAGTATTCAGTGGCGAAATTACTGATGTATCAGGTTTTCCTAGAAGTATTGAGCGGGGTAATCCAGTCACTTATTTTGAAATTGTAGTGAAGCTGCTAGAGCAAGATAAAAGCATGATGCAACCGGGTAGAAAATTAACTGCCAAAATAAATGTGAAATCGTCTACTCAAGAACTCGTTGTGCCTTTGCAAGCCCTGTATTTTGAAGATGGAAGCACTTATGTGTACCTTCAAAATGGTAATGATTTTAATAAGCAGTCTGTTGTGAGCGGTCGAAAAAATTTATACCTTGTTGAAATTACTGAAGGTTTAAATAATGGCGACGTAATCGCATTAAGTTTACCTCAGCCACAACAAGTGAAGGGAAGCTAATCATGAGCAAATATTTAGTACTGATCCAAGACGCTATTGCAGAGTTACTAGGGCAAAAGTTACGTACGTTTTTAACTATGTTAGGCATGATTTTTGGGGTGGGGTCGGTGATTGCCATGTTGAATATTGGCGAGGGCGCAGAGAATGAGGCCCTAAAGCTTATTGATTCTATGGGCGTAAATAACATCATTGTGAATGCCAAATATTATGAAAAGGAAGAGCTTTCTGAAATACGTGAAGAAAGTTTGGGATTGAACCTGGGTGACGTCAATGCTGCTTTGGCCACGCTACCTTTTGTGGAAGGTTACAGCGCGTCTAAAGAAATTGACGTATATGACATGTACAGCGACTTCAATAAAAGCCAAGCGCAAGCATTAGGCGTAACAGTGAGTTACTTTACGAATGCTAATATGCAACTATCTGCAGGTAGATTTTTGTCACAAGAAGATGACAACAAACTTGCACAAGTCACTGTTTTAGGTGCAAACACAGCTCAAGAGTTATTCCGAGGCACTAATTTTAGCGCTGAAAAAATGCTTGGGCAATACATAAAAGTTAACCACGTGTGGTTAGAAGTTGTCGGCGTTTTAAAAGCCCCAGCAGGCGATAAAAATGAATTTCAAGGTGTACAAATCGGTGGTGACCGTTATCGTATTTTTGTGCCTCTAAGCGTCAGTGTACAAAAGTTTTCAAGCGATATGCTTGCTAGCGAATTAGACAGTATTAAGCTAAACATTGCCAAAGGCACTGATCCTGTTGTGGCTGCTAAAGCAATTGATAGCCTGATCAAACTGCGCCACGGTGGAATAGATGATTATAGCTTAATTATTCCAGCCGCTTTATTAGAACAGCAAAAACAAACACAACAAATCTTTAATATCGTCATGGCCTGTGTTGCAGGTATTTCGTTGTTAGTGGGTGGCATCGGCATAATGAATATTATGCTAGCAAACGTGATGGAAAGAACAAAAGAAATTGGTTTGCTGCGCGCCGTGGGTGCTACTCAAGACGACATTAGGCAACAATTTATAGCTGAGAGTTTCACCATTTCTGTCATGGGCGGGTTGCTGGGTATCTTCTTTGGCTTGGTGTTATCCGAGATCATCGGGTTTTATTCAGGTTGGGCAGTGAGTTGGTCTGGTACTGCTATTGTATTGTCTTTGAGTATTTGCATGTTGGTGGGTGTCGGTTTTGGTGTATTTCCAGCTATCAAAGCCAGTAAGCTCAATCCTATTGATGCCTTGCACAGTGACTAAGCTCAAAGGTATGCAACTGGCTCGTTCTATTGGCGCTGCTAACAGTGACCTTTTGTCCTAATGTTATTATGCAGCTTGTGAGCCGGGTATGATTGCAGTCATACTCGGCTTTTTATTCTTAGAGAGACTGTAGATGTCAAAAATCGAATTTCCGGCACAACAGAAAGAACAACTGATTCAAAAGCTACAAAAGTATATGAGCAAAGAATTAGATGTTGAAATGGGTCAATTTGACGCTGACTTTCTTCTGGACTTTATCTCTGAAGAAATGGGCGCCATTTTTTACAATCAGGGCCTTTACGATGCCCAAGCCGTTTTAGTGGATAAAATGGATTCACTTACTGATGCTATTTATCAGCTGGAGCAGTAAATAACTCAAGTTTAGATTAAGTCTTTTTCTGCATTCCATTTTAATGGCTTAAGCTAAATGATGAACTGTAATAATCTAAGCATTTAGTAACACTTTCCCTGCCTAATTGATGATTTTCGCCATGATATTGCCGTAAAAAAAAGGTAAATTACCGGCAATTAAATTTTCTCGGACAAACCATGGTGTTCACCATTAACAAATTAAGGCAGCAACCAGCATGGATTGCCTTGATCATATTTATTGCTCTTTGTTTATGGGTTGCCTCAGGTATGCTGAAAGCGCAAAACGAAAATGATTCAGCTAAACCCAAAAGTGCAGCAATACCATTAGTTAAAGTCATGGTCGAACATATTAATGCCGCTGAGGTTACCCGAGAAATTAACCTATATGGAAGGACAGAACCTGACCGGATAGCGACGTTACGCTCCGAAGTGAAAGGTTTAGTTGAAGACGTGCATGTACAAGAAGGTGAGCGTGTCAGCAAAGGCCAAAAAATCATTAGCCTTGAAAAAAGTGATGTTGTGAGCCGATTGCAGTCTGCAAAGGCGACGTTAAAACAACGTGAAGTGGAATTGAAAGGCGCAGAATCGCTTAAAGCACAAGGTTTTCAATCGCAAACAGCTTTGGCCCAAGCTACCGCTAATTTAGAGATGGCTAAAGCGGATGTTGTATCTTTTGAATTAGCCGTATTTAAATCACACATTATTGCGCCTTTTGATGGCATTATAAATCAACGATTTGTTGAAGTAGGTGACTTTCTTAAAGAAGGCGACAATATCGCTATCTTAGTTGATTTAGACCCTTTGGTGATCACTGCCAATGTAACTGAAATAAATGTACAAGCGCTAAAAACACAACAGCAGGCAACCGGGCGTATGGTGTCTGGTGATATGTTGCAAGGTAAAATTCGTTACATCTCCAGTATTTCAGAGCCTGGCACTAATACTTTTAAAATAGAGGTCGAGGTGCCTAATTCAGATTTCTCCCGAATGGCAGGCATGAGTACTGAATTAGCTTTACCCCTAGAAACTACTTGGGCGATGCGTATCTCGCCAGCAGTGATGGCACTGGATGAACAGGGAAATTTAGGTGTTAAAACCGTGGTCGATGAACATGTGAAATTTGTGCCTATTGATATTGTTAAGAGTGATAGTCAAGG
>Ga0307492_10000184_pt1 | contig 27723 bp, 23 predicted proteins | sample SI3LmetaG_FD_202365 | JGI IMG/M metagenome (GOLD analysis project Ga0307492, IMG submission 202365) | Sea-ice brine microbial communities from Beaufort Sea near Barrow, Alaska, United States - SI3L | ecosystem: Environmental > Aquatic > Marine > Coastal | place: USA: Alaska | collected 2017-05-06 | reverse complement strand
ATAATGCTAAGGGAATTAAGCATGTTTGCCGTACATTCGTTCAGCTATGTAGACAACTTCATATGTTTGATGAAGGCGAGATTGCTATTGATGGCAGTAAATTTAAAGCGAGCAACAACAAAGATAACAATTACACCCCAAAGAAAATGGCCTTTCATATTGAGCGAGTTGAAAAACATATTAGTAACTATTTAGAAAAACTAGACAGAGCTGATGAAGAGCAACATAGCCCCCAAACAATCAAGGCAACGCAAGAAACTATTAGCAATTTAAAACAAAAACTCGCTGAATTAAAAATACTAGAAAAAGAAGTCAAAGACCACCCAGAAAAACAAATATCCACCACTGATCCTGATTCAAGGTTGATGAAAACTCAAGGTATGACGAGAGTGGTCAGCTACAACATTCAAAGTGCTGTTGATACCAAGCATCATCTCATCGTTGCACATGAAGTGACCAATACCACTGACCGAGGCCAACTCTGTCCTACAGCGGTTTTAGCTCAACACGCGCTAAAAAGAAAAGACCTAACAGTTATCGCAGATAAGGGTTACTTCAGCGGCCAAGATATCAAAGACACACAAGATGCGGGTATGACACCACTTGTACCAAAGGGAGATACCTCAGGTAGCGATAAAAAAGGCATCTTTAATCGTTCTAAATTTACCTATGATAAAGAAAAAGATGTTTATATTTGTCCCAACAACAGTCAGTTAATGCCAGGTAAAACCATGACAAAAGATCGTGATTTATATTTGATGCATTATCGAGCTAGAGTCAAAGATTGCCGACAGTGTAGCTTGCAGCCACAATGTACCAAAAGTGCAACACCAAGAAAGATAACTCGATGGGAGCATCAAGACAGAAGAGACAATATGGATAAGTTAATGAAAAAACGGCCAGACTTGATGCTAATTAGAAAACAGAGTGTCGAGCACCCGTTCGGTACGATTAAGTGTTGGATGGGAATGACGCATTTACTCACCCGTCGATTTAAAAACGTCCGAACCGAAATGAATCTCCATGCTCTGGCTTATAACTTCAAGCGAATGTTAAACATAATGGGTATTGAAGGGTTAATGGACGCCATAAAGGCCAAGATATAAGGCTCTAGCCTTATCTTTTTATCTTTAAATACAGATCTAATCCAAAATAAAAAATTAGAGATTGATCAGAGAAAATGCAAAAAATTCTATTTAATTGCTCTGTAGCCCTTACTTCAAGAGGCTTTAAAATAACATTTCGGAAAGTAGATAAAACTATAATAATTTTTTTTGATTTTTCAAATATCACAGTCCGTTTTCACTGGACTACAGCTAAATAAAAATCATCACTAACCGTCTGATCAATACCTGATAAAAGGTGTTTTTATATTTATATATCAACAATTAGTTTTTACACAGGCTGGCCACTTTGCTGAACTAAGGTTGAAACTAAAAAGCAGCCTATTGTAAACTGCTTAATGCCAATTGCGGACATTAAGCCTTTGCAAATTCAGGAGCATATTTAGGGCAATATTAGCCAAAATTCACTGCTCACTTGTAGGGCAAGTTTAAGCTCATTTTCGTCAGTGGAATTCACTATAAATCTACTAAACTCTTTGGTCAACATAGACTTACGAAGCCCACCTTTGCAGTGCGTTCTGACGCTGGATGTGAAGTAGCAACTTCATTCTATTGTTCTTCAATCATTTTAGCTGGAATATCTAACGTGGTTTTTTGGGTTGTTAATGCGGACCGATGGTAACCCATTACCAAGAATACAAACACAAATGATAAATAAAGATGCTGCTCAGTATTAATAGATATATTGCTTGTTTTCTAGTCTTTCTATAAACATCACTTAGTCACTACGTTTTATAAAATAAACCCTCAAATCTTTCACTGTGAGGGTTTATCAAAATATAATCGGCTTTGAAAAAGTTTGTTATTAACCTAAATCAAGATAATAACTAGCTTAAAACGTTAATCAATAATCGTTGGTTCATACGCTTCGTATTCACCGGTATACCAGAATTTAATGATTTTCTCTGCTGGCTTTCCTCTAATAGATTGTGACATATTGGGGAAACCTTCTACGGCATTAGTACTAGCAGGTAATTGATTTTCATCAGGTATCAAGGTATCTGATAACCAATACCCCGTTGCTGTTGTTGTACCCAATGTATCAAAATAAGGCTGGTTATCTGCTGCTCGCATTAATCCTTCGGTAAAGATTGCTTGAGCAGAAAAATCGGTTTTCACTTCATATTGAACACAATCGGTTGTAATGCCATTGATGACTCCTTGCGTACAGAATCCATCTTCAATCCAGCCTGTTGTTAAAAAGGAGGCATGACTTTGACCAAAAAAGTTAAAAATAACCTTAGGGATAGTATCACTTGAATTGTACCAACAAGGTTGCCCATCTAAACAACGCCATTGTTTATGAGTATTTTCAATAAACGCAGTGGCTCGTTCTTCTATAAGATCAACCGTAGCAGTTGCCACTTCATCATCCGTTAACAGATGACCAAAGGGTAAAATCATCCCATCAACTTTATCAAATACACGTTTATCGTTCCATTGCGGCCCATCACCCACATAGACTTTTCCCGTGAACTTTTCTTTAATTTGATCAATGATGCCCCCCATTCTTTCCATGTAATAATCTTTAAGTTCATCCGTCTCTTCTTGTGTATTACCAGGCTTATCTATTCCACAGTGAAAACATAACCACATCGCACTCCAGTCTGCTGAAATAGCACCGACGCCAAGCGCTTCTAGACGTTCTGCTTCCCAAAGCATATGTGTTTCATGGGCATCCATGATTTTCTTTAATAAAGGCATGTCTATTTCAACGTAGCCATTAAACGGGAACAAAGGTTCTTGTTTAGTATCAAGCGCTAAAAATTGCCAAATATAGTGAAGTTCCAAGCCTAATTTTTCAGCTTCTTCAACAATGTATTCAATCACCCAATCGTCTAAATGCTTAGTATTAGGAGCCAACAACCAAGCATCGGCTTGCGCGTCTTGCCAATAACCAAAGTTATATATTGATACCGTATTTACACCATGATCTTTTAATCGTTTTAATGTCATTCGATACATTAATTTAATGTATTCAGTTCGAGTACAATCTTGAATCCAACTAGCACCTTTGCCTTCATAATTACCATAAATCCACTCAACGCCATAATCCTTAAGGCCGACCCCTTTATAGTTTTCATCACTTAAAAAGTTTTGCGGCATTGGTATATCGTAGTCACCTAGATAGGATTCATAAATTTCTGCACTATGAGGATTCACACAAGAGCCCTCTGAAATATCACTATTAACAGTAACCTTTACACTTGCAGAAGCAGACCCACATGTCAGTGTAAAAGTTTGGTCGCCGAAATCACTCATTACAATAGATTCAGTGCCAGAAGTTGATTTACTTCCCGACCAAGCGCCTGAGGCTGTACAAGATGAAGCCTCAGTACTCGACCAAGTGATTGTTGTAGATTCATCGACCATAACAGTTGTTGGGCTTGCTGAAATAGATACTGTAGCTGGCGTTGAGGTATTTCCACCCCCGTCATTAGCACTGCTAGAACCCCCGCCCCCACATGCTGATAACGCTAGCGAAAAAGTTAGTGCGATAAAAAATTTAAAGATGTTAGACATTTATACCTCATTATTTCGGTAAAATGCTCTACATTGGTGTGATTAAAATATGTCCGTATACTTTGTAACCCCACGACCGTATGTAAAACACTTAGGCTGATAGTTTTGCGTGCATTAACTTTTGTTAATGGGCGCCCTTAAAAAGTATGCTCGTAGTTTAACAGACTGTAATCAATGTATTTGTTAATTCCTTGTAAAAATTAAAAAGTCACTTTCTCAAGCGAAAACACCATTAGATTGCACAAGTGATATGCAGTTTATCTGCTCATGTTCAAGAGAATAAACCAGTCAAAAAAGAAATGCTAATGATGCATAAAGCGTCAAGTGATATATTTTAAAACTTTATGAATACTTTGGTGGCTTTGTTCACACTCATGCTGAACGACTTACTGGCAAAAATCCATCATCAAAAGTCTTAGATATTCATCTATGGGGAACGTCCGTTATCGTATCTTAGAAGGCACTAGGTTCGACTAGAAAATAACTTTCACTTTGCCACAATTGATAAATAACAAAAGTGTTATTAGATATTGATAAACAGCTAATATCGAGTAGGGTGAGGCATTACTGCCTCATCCCTCTCACAGAACCGTACGTACGGACCTCGTATACGGCTCCTGCATACTTCACATCACTATCGTTAGTGACACAATGCTAATTTGTAATCTAGTATAGTGCGCTTTATGGCCATCGCTCATTTTCCAACATTGTGGTAACTTTCATCGCAGGATTTGGCGTTCTAGCACAAAGGCAATCTACCAAACTTGACTACAATTACTTCCCATATACGACCTGTCTCATCAGACGTCACTATTCCTAGCGCACCGATTCGGCTTGTCCCGCTGATCAGGCGGCTTGTGTATCAATGATAAAAATTCACAACTCATCAAAGTCTTAAAGTATGCTTCCCCCCTTCGCAATCAATTAAAGCTTTTGACTTAAATTGACCCCATCAAACACAATGTTGATAGTCGGCTTGGTTTTCCCCTCCACACCATTACTGGCTTTCATCGGCCTAGCCTTACTCACTACTACGGGTTCATCTGCCACCTCACACTCGCAATACTCTTGAGTCACCTCTTGAATAATACGTCCAACCATTTTCAATTGGATACAATGCCAGGCTTCCCCAGTTACTGCACTAGCTCCCTGTTAGAAATTCCACCCTCAAACACAGTATTAGTCTGACTAAGTATAGGGCGTCGCGCTATTTTGGACGCTTACCCACCAATACCGCCAAAACAGGTTACGGTTAGTTGTGTACCTCTAACTTCTTATGGCTTCCTTCAGACCCCACCGTTAGCCAGTGACGCCCTTGCCATTCAGATTATCTTCCCCTTAGTCGGGGTGATAAGGCTTCTTTCAGCCTATCGGGTTTGCCAGCTTCGCTGGGCAAACAAAAAAGCAGCTAAAGTTAGCTGCTTTTGATGGAACTCAATTTATTTACGTACTATTCAGCGGTAGGTTCTTCTTTCTTTTCAGCTTTCGGAAGACAAGCAATACCTAATTCAACTAACTGCGCAGGGTTTGCTTTACCTGGTGCGTTTGTTAAAGGACACGCTGCTGTTGTAGTTTTAGGGAAAGCCATAACTTCACGAATTGAAGAAGCCCCTGTCATTAACATGACTAAGCGATCTAAACCAAATGCTAATCCAGCATGTGGTGGAGCACCGTATTGAAGTGCTTCGAGTAAGAACCCAAATTTCTCTTGAGCTTCTTCATCACTGATACCTAGAATTCTAAATACCGCTGCTTGCATGTCTTGATTATGAATACGAACAGAGCCTCCACCTAATTCACAGCCATTTAAAACCATGTCATATGCATTAGATAGAGCTCCTACTGGGTTAGCTTCTAATGCTTCAGCCGTTAAATTAGTAGGTGCTGTAAACGGGTGATGGATAGCGTGCATATGTCCATCAACTTCCTCAAACATTGGGAAGTCAACAACCCACAATGGCTTCCACTCGCCTTCTAACAAGTCTAAATCTTCACCAAGTTTAAGACGTAACGCTCCAAGTGATTCAGTAACTACATTGTAGTTATCAGCTCCGAAGAAAATAATATCGCCTGTTTTAGCATTAGTGCGTGTTAATAAAGCTTTAACTGCATCTTCATTTAAAAACTTTAAAACTGGAGATTGAATACCTTCAATACCTGTCGCTAACGCTGCATCAACATCATTAACTTTTAACCAAGGCATGCCTTTAGCACCGTAAATACCTACATACTTAGTAAGCTCATCAATACCTTTACGTGAGAACTTTGAAGCTCCGCCAGGCACGCAAATTACTGATACGCGGCCTTTTTCGTCATTTGCAGGTCCTGAAAAGACTTTAAACTCAACATCTTTTACAATATCAGCAATATCTATTAGCTCTAATGGATTACGCAAGTCTGGCTTGTCTGAGCCAAAACGAGTCATCGCTTCTAAATAGGTCATTTTTGGAAATGACCCTAAATCAACATTCATTAGCTCTTTGAATAAGTTGACGATCATTGTTTCAGCAACGTCCATTACTTGATCGCTACTCATAAAAGATGTTTCAATATCTATTTGAGTAAATTCAGGTTGGCGATCAGCACGTAAATCTTCATCACGAAAACATTTAACGATTTGATAATAGCGTTCCATGCCAGACATCATGAGCAATTGTTTGAACAATTGTGGTGACTGAGGTAAAGCAAAAAATTGACCTTTGTGCGTACGGCTAGGTACTAAGTAATCACGTGCACCTTCTGGAGTTGCAGCCGTAAGTATTGGCGTTTCAATGTCTAAGAAGCCTTGACCTTCTAATGAAGTTCGAACCGCCGACGTTACTTTTGCTCTGAAACGCATACGTTCAGTCATTTCGGTGCGACGTAAGTCTAAGTAACGATATTTTAATCGTTGCTCTTCTGAATTATTTTGGTTTGAATCAAGCGGTAATGGTGCAGATTTATTTAAAATATTAAGTTCTAAACCTAAAATTTCAATCGCGCCTGTTTTCATATCTTTATTAATTTGACCTTCAGGACGAGCTCGCACTCTACCTTTAATTTGAACACAAAATTCATTTCTTAAGGTGTTGGCTTTAGCGATGACTTCAGGTAAATCTGGATCATAAACGACTTGGACCATACCTTCACGATCACGTAGATCTAAAAAGATCACTGCACCTAAGTCTCGACGACGGTTAACCCAACCGCATAAAGTAATTTCTTTGCCAATGTGAGATTCGTTCACATCACCACAATAAAGATCGCGCATGTATGTTGTCCTGATAAGGCTAACTCGCCAATGCCAAATATTAGCATGACAATTTGTTAGGATTGAAAATTGCCAACATTATAAAGGAATATGCCGACAAAAAAAGCTTTAAGGGGAATAGTACGAGTAAATATTATAAAAATATATTTACCCTTCATAAATTAACTTAATTTAATGAGTTGAGATCGTTTGTATCTAAATTAAATACATAATGATTTTTCCCATTGGCTTTCACCCGATACATTAACGTATCAGCTATTTTAAGGAGGTCGTTATCAGTAACACCATCATCAGGGTACATTGCGATACCAATACTACAGCCGATATAAACCCGCTCGGCTGATAAGTCAAAAGGTTGCTGCATAAGCTTTAATACTTTATCAGCGATATAAGCCGCTTCACTCCTCTTATGCAAACCTGTTAATAGCAAAACAAATTCATCACCACCAAAACGCACAATCGTATCTGACTGTCTAACACAGCATTTCAATTTTTCAGCCACTTTTACTAACAATTCATCACCGACATCATGGCCATGGGTATCATTAATTGTTTTAAAGCCGTCAAGATCTATAAACAAAACGGCTATTTGTAACTGCTGACGTTTGTGAAAGCTAATTGCCGTATTAATCCGGTCTTTAAGCAAAACTCGGTTAGCTAATCCCGTTAATTCATCATGAGTAGCCATATGCTTCATTTTTTCTTCAAGAAGCTTGCGCGTTTTAATTTCAGTGTATAAACGTCGATTCCAAATTATTATGGCAATAATAATAATAAGGATAATCACCCCTATTTGCGCTGAAAGTCGCACGACAACATCTTTATCAAATCCAGTTTCGATATTCACACCAAACCAACGGTCATAAATTTGTTGTTTTTCGCTTTCAGAAATTGTTAGCAACGTTTTATTTATGATATTTTGTAATTCAGCCCAATCAGGCCTGATGGCAAAGTGACTAGTACCTTTTTTAAGCCCTTCAATTTTTGAAATACCTAAAACAGTTAAACTTTCTCGTTTCATCAATTCAGACGCTGTGGCTAGGTTCGAAATAAAACCGTCCACTTTGCCTTGTTGTACTGCCAATAAACCCACATTATGGTTATCAACTAAATTAAGGGTGATTTGAGGATGCTTTTTTCTGATGCTTGAAGATAAAGAATAACCTTTAATTACGGCTAATTTTTTTCCGTGAAAACTGGTCAGGTCTAATTGAGAGCCAAGCTTACGTTGATAAAGAACAACCCAAGGCATACTCCAATAAGGCTGGGTAAATGAAACCTTATTTTTACGCGCATCAGTAACGGAAATACTTGTAAGTATATCTATTTCCCGATCAACTAAACCTTGGTATAATTCATTCCAGCTATCATAGAACGTATATTCAAACGTTAAACCAGAACGATCAGATATTAATTTTATCACATCTGGATTTATGCCTTTCACTTCACCTTGTGCATTAACAAACTCCATTGGCATCCAATGTTTTACTATACCAACATTAATTTTTGGATGTTTATCTAACCATGATTTTTCAGATGTGGATAAAGTTACTTTTTCTGATGAACGGAAAAAATATCCATTATTTTTATTAATTAACCAATTCCTCTCTAATGTAATCAGTTGTTCAATAGGAATATTGTCAAACCCTTCTTGAATTAACTCAACAAGTTTATCATTACCTTTTTGCACTAAAGAAAAAACAGGCGTAGAGAAATTGACATTTTTTAATTGATAAAAGGATGATTGTAAATTACTTTTTATTAACCATGCATTTAGATATTCTTGAGCGTTTACAATCGCGTCAATATTTCCTAGTTCAGCGTCATCAAGTAATTCATTAGCCGTTTTATAAATCAGAATTTTCAAATCAGGAAACATCTTAATTAACGTATTTTCATATGTTGTACCCGCTAAAACACCTATTTTTTTACCTTTTAAGTCTTTCATCGAATATATGTTATCTAAACGGTTAGAAATAAAGACTCCAGCATCAACGCCATAAATTTGAGAAGCAACCTGCAATTTATTATCAAAAATTTCAGCCGAATACCCAATATGAATATCGACATCGCCTTCCTTTAACATGCCAAGTTCTTGTGATAATGACTGAGCAATGAATTCAATTTCCACTCCACTTTCTTTCGCCCATAAACGCCATAAATCAATGAATAACCCTTGTGGTTGTCCGGTTGGAGAAACCGTCATATAAGGGGGGGCTTGCGTTAAAAAACTCAGTAATAAAGTTTTGCTTTTTTTATCTCGCCCGAACCATTTTTTTTCAATTTCAGATTTTTCTTTCGCGGAAATCTTATCAAAACCTTGAACAATAAATTTTAACAATGAAATATTTTTTAATGACGTTGCAGCAACATATTCACCTTGATGAAAAGCAATTCTTTTGTAAGGAGGATAATGCTTATTTAATTCTAAATATCCAGGAAACAACTTAGAGGATTTTTCGACTCCTGTATAAACAACTATTTCATTATTTAATGCGGCTTGATACAAGTCATGACGATTATCATATAAACGTAATTTAAGGTTTGGGTATTCTTTAGCAACAATAATGGCATGACTTGACCCTTTAACTGAACCAACGAGATAAGGAGACAGTTGGCTGATTTTAGTTAAATTCGCAAAGTCTCGATTAATATAGAAATGAAAATCATGAGAGAATAATGACTCAGTAAAAGCAAAATTTTTACTACGCACAGCTGTTTTTGTCATACCACCGTGTATATCAACTTCACCAGACTCTACGAGTGACAGAGTTGATAGCCAATCAGATGTTTTAAATTCAATTTTAACACCTTGTTTTTTGGCCCAAAGTCGCCAAAGCTCAGGCATCAAACCATCCGCATTCCCTTTATTATTAAGGAACATATAGGGATAAGTTGTTTTATTTATAGCAATCGTTATGGGTTGAGTTATTAACTCAGCCGGTTCATCATTTGCGCTACTTGGTATAGCGCAACATATCACCAATAACACTAAACAACGGAAAAGATAATCTAGTTGCAACAGTAATTCCTTATTGGATGAAAATACTAATAAAATAATGACAATAGAATAATTATATACCTTATTGTTATAAAACTGCAGTTCAACTTAAATTTTAAATATTAATCGACAAGCAAGACTATCCCATTACAGTCAATTTAAGTTAAAATGGTCGTTAAATGATATTTTAATATAAAAAATAAGCTCAACGTAATGAAGCCATCTGAACCCGATTTGATTTTTTCAAATAAACATAGCCAAATTAAAGATTTTACTTTTGATGCACAAGTCGTTGAAGTTTTTCCTGATATGATTACTCGTTCTGTACCAGGTTACAATACGATTATTGATACCATCGGTCGCTTAAGTCAGCGCTTTGTATGTGATAATAGTAATGTATATGATTTAGGTTGTTCACTTGGCGCAGCAACTCTTGCTATGCGAAAAGCAATTAAGGCAAAAAATTGTAAAATTATTGGAGTTGATAACTCTTCTGCCATGGTTGAACGATGTAGAATGCACGTTAATGCATTTAAAGGTGAAACGCCTGTTGAAATCATTGAAGGGAACATTTTAGATATCCCTATTGAAAACGCGTCAATGGTTGTGCTTAATTTCACCCTTCAATTTATTGATCCACAAACCCGTTTAGCCTTAATAAGTAAGATAGCTTGGGGCTTAAAACCTGGTGGTTTATTATTATTATCAGAAAAGATATCCGCTGATGATGATGTCTGTAACGAGCACCTTATTGACTTGCATATTGATTTTAAGCGAGCCAATGGTTACAGCGAATTAGAAATTGCCCAAAAACGTACTGCCCTTGAAAAAGTAATGCGTATAGATAGTTTGCCTGAGCATATCGAACGGTTAGAAAGTGCAGGTTTTAGCCACAATACACCTTGGTTTCAATGTTTCAACTTCTTCTCACTCATAGCAATTAAGTAACTAATCCATGTCATTCAATAAATTTTACCAAGAAATCGCCCAGAACCGTTTATGTCATTGGTTAAACACTTTGCCTGCACAACTGTCTGAATGGAAAAAAGAACATTTACATGGTGAGTTTGCCCAATGGCAAAAAACGTTAGCTGCTTTACCAAAAACAACACCATCAATGGTGAATATCAGTGATGGTGTTACTGTTGGTAAAAAAGAAGATATCAGTGCAGGTGAATATAAACGCTTAGAAAATTTACTGAAAAAGTTCAAACCATGGCGAAAAGGACCGTATCATATTCATGGTTTACATGTAGATACAGAATGGCGCTCTGACTTTAAATGGGATCGCTTAAAAGAACATATAAGCCCGTTAAAAAATAAATTTGTATTAGATATCGGCTGTGGCAGCGGCTATCACCTATGGAGAATGCGAGGCGAAGGTGCTGAATTTGTTGTTGGTGTCGATCCTACACAACTATTTTTTACTCAGTTCAATGCAATTCAACACTTTGTAAACGATCCTAAAGTCAATTTATTACCTTTAGGTGTCGAGCAACTTCCAGAGCTTCACGCTTTCGATACCGTATTTGCGATGGGCGTCTTATATCATCGACGCTCCCCTATAGATTTTATTTATCAATTAAAAGCACAAATGGTGAAAGGCGGTGAATTGGTTTTAGAAACGTTAGTGGTTGATGGCGACGAGAATACGGTTTTAGTACCTGGAGAGCGTTATGCTAAAATGCGTAATGTCTGGTTTTTACCGAGTTGTGATGCAATGTGCGCGTGGCTTTCCCGTTGTGGATTTAAAAATATACGTGTGGTAAATACCGATATCACTGCACTTGAAGAGCAGCGGAAAACTGATTGGATAGATACTGAATCACTCATTGATTTCCTTGATCCAAACGATAACAGTAAAACGATTGAAGGTTACCCAGCTCCAAAACGGGCTATATTTATTGCAAATAGTTAATTTACTATAACAATAATTACTACCCTATAAATCATTGCTGAGTAAGGTATTTGTCCAGAATAAATTGGTAAGTTCCTTCTTCTTTAATTGTTTTAATGCCTTTATCGAACAAATCTCTATTTTCCTCTAACTTAAAAGCAGCTGAATACTTACGTTCATTAAAAATATAATGAACGTTAAAAGGTTGAGAATAGCGTCCTGAGCTATGTGTTTTCATAAAATATTGAAAAATATTAATATCAAGGATAATAACGTCTGTACACCTTAAAAATAGCATGTCTATTTGCTTGAATTTTTAGCGACTTCCCTGTAATTCATCGAGTAGCTGATCACTTTGTTAAAATCTTCACCTAGGTATTTTTTTGCATTTTGAAAAGCTATAATATTTTTACCTGCTAAAGATTTTACATTCTCAATTGTAAAATTATGATCAAGTAAACTCACCACAACATTTTGATAAGTAATATAAGGCTGAGAAATAAATAAATCAGGATGTTTATAATTAGGGAGCACCGTTACAATACCATCCGCATTCAGTCGTTGAAAACTCGTTATTGTTCGTCCAAAAGGCACATGAATAAAATGCACGTTTTTGTTCACTGTAGCGAAAGCATCACGAAAGATATCTAATTCAATACCTTCCCCCATTCTCTTCAATGATAAAAGGCGGCTTAGGTAAACCAGCCATGATTTCTAATGTGTACTTAGCAATATATCTATTATCACCTTCGGCAAAAATAGGGTGACTAAACGAGACTAATAACATCATCAAAATAACTTTACAAAAATCAATCATCAAAACAAATAAATCCTTTAAAGATAAACGCTTGCATTCGCAAATAGGAAATGTGTATAGTCATAATTGATAAACCGTATTATCTGATCCTGTGTATTAATTAGTCGCATAATAACATGGTATGTATAGTTGATTTAAAGATTAAATTGAAAAAGGGTGTGTATGAACAAAGTTTGGTCTGAAAGAAAACTTACGACAGTTGCTAAACGTCAACACGATCACCGTAACCCATATCAGCGTGATCGTGCTCGTATTCTTCATTCGGCGGCCTTTCGCCGCTTACAATCTAAAACCCAAGTGATGGGCAGTGGACAAAGTGACTTTTATCGAACTCGTCTCACACACTCCTTAGAGGCTGCGCAAATTGGTTCTGGTATTAGTGCTCAACTCAGAAATAAACATTCAGCACTGTGTGATGAACTATTTCCTTATGATGATACATTAATAGAATCAATCTGTTTAGCTCATGATATCGGGCACCCGCCGTTTGGTCATGGTGGTGAAGTTGCGCTAAATTTTATGATGCGGGATCATGGCGGTTTTGAAGGTAACGGGCAAACATTTCGCATCGTTACGCACCTAGAGCCTTTTAGTGAATTTTACGGAATGAATTTATCACGTCGAACGTTATTAGGCTTAATAAAATATCCACAAACGTTAGCGAATTTAACACAATCCCCTTTACCTCTTTTACCGCAAACTTTTAGACAATTAAAAGCCGCCGATTGGCATCCCGCTAAAGGACTTTATACCGATGACGCTGAAATGTTTAACTGGGTTTTATCACCATTATCTCATTCAGACAGAGATCTTTTCCAATCAATAAAAACAGTTGATAACAAACACAACAAAACACAATTTAAATCACTTGATTGTTCTCTTATGGAATTAGCTGATGATATTGCTTATGGCATTCATGATCTTGAAGATGCGATTGTTACTGGTATCGTTAGCCAGCAAGACTTTGACAAAGAGGTTATCGCTAGGCTTAAAGAAATAGATGAACCTTGGCTGCAAACCTATTGTCAAAATTTATCAACGCAACTGTTTAGCGAACAACACTATATTCAAAAAGAGGCGATTGGAGGCTTAGTCAATTATCTTATTACTGAAATTTACTTGTGTGATTTGAATGAAAGTAACGCAATCAACTTTACTGAACCCTTGTTACGTTACAACGCTGTTTTACCCCAAAATGCAGCCAATGCGCTACAAATATTTAAAGATTTTGTTTTTAGCTTTGTTATTAAACAGACAAGTATTCAACAAGTAGAATATAGAGGACAACAAATAGTGATGGAGTTATTTGAAGCACTATCCAGTGACCCAACACGTTTATTACCTAAGCACACAAAACAACGTTGGCTTTATGCTAAAGAGAATAACTTGAACGAATATCGTGTGATCGCTGACTATGTATCAGGAATGACCGATAATTATGCGACTCAACTTTATCAAAGCTTATTTCTGCCTAATGGAACATTCTCAGTTAATGATCGTTAACACGAGACACATAACAAGCTTAGTTATTGCTAAGTTTGATTACATTCACATAAAGCTAATACTTAAATATATCTAAATTACTATATACACTTTAGAACATATACCGCCTATTTTATCACTCATTTCATTTTCTCTCCGAGTCAATAATCTTGGGGTTTCTAGGATAATATTTTTCAGGTAATGCACTGATATGTTCAAAAAACCGTGTGTCTTTATAAGGTAATTTCATAAATCCTGAAATCCCTTGCCCTTTAATAGTAGGTAATAATTCAATGATTTCCGCTAAGCATTGTGCAAATTCTGATTTTTTATCATGATTGAGTAACATTAAATAGCTATGAATTTTTAAATGCGTAGGTAGGACTTCAAAAATGATGCACCCCGTATGGTGCATTAAATTTAAACGCGATAATACGGTCATAATTTCATCGGGGAGATATAAGTATTCATCGGGATCTTTACCATCTTCAAAATAAGAATGTAGACGAGTAATATCATCAACTTCTTCAATATCACTCACTACAAAAGGGATCGTTTTCTCTAGATCAGCAATGAAGTCGTGTTCGCTGCTCTCCCTTTCCACGTGCAAAGTATTTTTAGCATTAAATAAACAACTCTTAAACATACCAACACGATGAATACCTTGCGCGAGATGTACCATGTTATTTACTGCACTTTGAAAAGAAGCTTTTAAAGTAGGGTCAAATAGCGTTAAATTTGAATCGATATAAACGCCATCAGTCTGCCAGCGAATAGCTAACCCTCCAACAACAGGGAAGCTACCTAGGCGTCCAACAGCAGCGATAAATCCTTTTTCTGTGTCCCCCATTCCCATTAAAAAGTTTTTATAATATTTTTCTAATTGAGCATCGTCTATCTCGTTTAATTCATCACTTTCTGTAGATTCTCTTAAAAAAGACTTTCGAGATCCATAAACAACAGTATCTATAACCTCATCGGTTTTTGGCTTTAACCAAACAGGAATAAGGGGTGGTGCGCTTAATAATGTATGCTTTTTCGCCATCACCATTTGTTTTAAATGAGGCAAGTGCTTGAAGAAATAGTCACCGGCTTTATTACGTGATTTTTGATCTTCGCTGAGCATAGCCTCAATAACTTTTGCCAGCATTTTGGGCAAACCAAGCGAAAGTGGAGAAATAACTTGGTGACCATATCGACAAGACTGTCCAGAGGCTAGGGCATAAATTGTTGCAGCTAAGCCCTGCTCGTCAAAGCGAGGTGATGACATTGCCCCACTTATTTGATCTTGACCAATGAAGTAGACATCACCTAAACGCGCATTAGTATTTTGTAAATCACTACTCATTAAATCCATTATACTATTGGCGGTATTTTGCCCTGCAGTATCTAGTTGCGCAACAACGGCAGAGCCCCAATCAATTAGATACACTCGATCTGTTTTTTCGTTATACACGACATTAGAGGGTTTAATGTCGCCATGAACATAAGGTTTGCCTTTTTCATGTTTACTTGAATCGCGAAGATACAAAAGAATTTCAGCCAATTGAATAGTTATATTAACGACAAGTTCAGGTGCTAATGGGCCATGTTGATGGGAATACTTTTCTAAATCGACACCTGGCGCACGTTGCATGTGCAAAATTGATTGACGTTTTATTTTGTAATATTTAATAACTTTTGGAATACGTGGATGAAATAGCTCGCCTTGAATTTCAGCTTCTTCTGATAGTCGGTCTTGTACGTGTTGAGGTAGGTTCATTCGTGAAAATTTGAAAACAAATTCATTACCCATGTCATCGTCACCATTAAAAACAAACCCATAAGCCCCCTTTCCTAATAAAGCAATATTCTTATAGCCCAGTAAACTTAATTGCTGCTGACATAACTTCACCCACACTTTTAATTTAGTGGCGTCTTTCGTGTTCAATAAGTAAACCGACTGCTCTTCGGCAATATAAAAATGTTGAAGTTTATTTTCGTGCACTTAATTTCCTAACGATGGATGTTCCAATAAAAAGTATATAGATAAAGTCGCTTGATGTTAACTCAAAGCTAAACCTTTAATCCTATGGTTTGAAAGATATTATTATTCCTTTCAATCTAATTTTATTCAGGTAATATCATTAAAAAAAATAATAAAAGGACTTATATGAATTTAATAAAAGTAATTGCATTAGTGATCGTTGGAGCAATACTTGGTTATAGCTTTTCCTTTCTCGGTAAAGCAAGTAATGAAGAGGACTTGAAGCAGACTATTCCTATACCACTCGAAACATATTCTCCTAGTAAAGCGTTGACCATCAAAGAGACACCTGCTGTAAATAAACATAATTTCATTGCTCAAAAGTGTCAAAAATCAGAACAAAATCATGAAATAACAAAGTCTAATGATGAAGGAAAACTCAATCAAAAGTACCTAACTCTTAGAGATGAGCATCAAGTATTAAAAGATAAATATTTTAAGGCTCACAGTGAAATTCGAACGTTAACACATCAATTAGACGAATTAGAGAGCAATGAAGCTACCGATGAAGAAATGGAACAACTTGCCCCTGAACCGTTCAAATCTTTTCTAAGCTCATTTCGAGGAAGAACCCGAAATGATATCTATGAGTTTCATACAAAAGAAGACCAAGAGGAAGAAAATATAGATTGGGGCTATAATACAAAAAATAATATTTCAGATTTTATTCTTACACATTATGAAAGTACAGGTGTTAAGCTTATATCGGTAAGTTGTAAACAACCTCATTGCGAAATTTTAGCCACTGAAAAACAAGAAGGTGCCTGGGGGAAAATTATGAAAGATATCCATAAGCAGCCGTGGTGGAAATTCTCATCAACGTCTTCATCGTCGGACAATGAGTTTATTTATACATTCCTCTCTCAATAATTAACATTCAGAAAATAAAAAACCTGCATCAGCAGGTTTTTTAATATCAATAAAAAATCAAACTAAGACATATGCATTAACATATTACTTGGTTCTTCTAAGAATGATTTCCATAAATTACAAAAACGAGCAATTGAACCACCATCAATAATACGATGATCGCCAGACCAACTAACCTGCATAATAAAACGGGCTTCAACTTCACCTTTATCGTTAAAACGAGGTAGTTTTTGTAGCTTACCTAATGCAACAATAGCTGACTCAGGTTTATTAATAATAGGTGTCGCTATCGTGCCGCCAATAGCGCCGATATTTGAAATAGTGATAGTTCCACCTTTCAAATCTTCAGCAGGTACACGTCCTGAACGCGCTGAATCGGTTAAACGCATAATATCTTTAGCTACATCTACTATCGATTTGTTCTGCACTTGCTTAACATTTGGTACTAACAAGCCAACTTTCGAGTCAACTGCCATACCGATATTATGATCATCGAAATAGGTGATTTCAGTACAATCATCATTAACTTGCGTATTCACAATCGGAAATTCTTTTAAGGCTAAAGAAATCGATTTCATGAAAAAAGGCATCATGGTTAATTTAATATCTTGCTTTGCATAAGCTTCTTTCATACCGCTACGTAAAGCTATTAGGTTCGTCATGTCTATTTCTTCACAGTAGGTAAAGTGAGGAATAGTCGACACAGACCTTACCATTGCTTTGGCCATAACCGCTTTGATACCACGAATTGGTTCAACACGTTTTCCGCCAGTTTGAGTAGCAGCAACCTGAATAACTTTTTCAGTAGGTGCAACAGGGGCATTATTGAAAGAAACAACATCTTCTTTGTAAATGCGCCCCTTCTTACCACTCCCTGGAATTTCATGAATATTTACATTTAATTCCCGAGCTACCCGGCGAACCGCTGGGCTAGCAACCGCTTTCCCATTAACAACATTAGTGACAACTTTTGCTGTATCGGCAACTACATTTGCTTTTTTAGCGACTTCAGCAACCGTTGTTTTTTCAACAACAGCAGAAGATTGTTTACTATTAGTAGACAGTTTTTCGATTTCAAATAAAGGCGCATGTACTTTAGCAATTTCACCTTTAGCATAATAAAGTTTAGTAATAGTACCATTATGCATAGCGGGAATTTGAACAAGGGCTTTGTCTGTCATTACATCAGCGATCGGCTGATCTTCGACAATTACATCGCCCTCTTTAACGAGCCATTCTACTAATTCACATTCAACAATACCTTCACCGATATCAGGTAAAATAAAGTCTTCTCTCTCTACTGCAGACTCATTATTAGCAGTCGCGGTAACTGAATTATCAACAGGTGCACTGCTTGTTACTTCAACAGTAGGTGTTGCTTGTTCAGTTGAAGACGCTTCATCTGTTGTCATACAAAAAAGTGGTTGATGTACTTTTGCAATATCGCCTTGTGCGTAATAAAGCTTAGTGACGGTACCATTATGCATAGCGGGTATTTGTACAAGCGCTTTATCAGTCATCACATCAGCAATAGGCTGATCTTCAACAATAACGTCACCTTCTTTAACTAGCCATTCAACTAGTTCACATTCAACAATACCTTCACCAATATCTGGTAGAATAAAATCAATACTCATGACAAAAACCTTAGTAATTTATGCTGTTTTTAATGGCTTCATACACTTTTAAGTGGTCGGCAACATATTCTTTTTCTAACGATAATGGGTAAGGTGTATCCATACCACATATTCGGCCAATCGGTGATTCAAGATGCAAGAAACACTCTTTTTGAATCGTTGCCGCTATTTCACTTGCAAAACCAGCCGTTAATGGTGCTTCTTGACTAACAATTAAGCGACCCGTTTTAGTCACCGAGTTAACAACAGTTTCAATATCCCATGGTAAAATAGTACGTAAATCAATAATTTCACATGAAATACCATCAGCTGATGCCATTTCTGCTGCTTTTTCAATAATTTCCATTTGTGCGCCCCACGCTAATAACGTGATATCGCTGCCTGCGGTAACAACTTCAGCTTTGCCCAATGGTAATTGATAATCTTCAGTAGGTACTTCACCGACTGATGCACGATATAAACGCTTTGGCTCAAAAAATATGACTGGATTTTTATCGCGAATAGACGCTAACAACAAACCTTTTGCTTGGTAAGGGTTACGTGGTACAACAACTTTCAAGCCTGGTGTATGTGCGAAATAAGCTTCAGGCGATTGACTATGATATAAACCACCGGCAATACCGCCACCGTATGGTGTGCGTATTGTTAAGTTGCCTACATCGAATTCATTCCCGCTACGATAGCGAAACTTTGCTGATTCGTTAACAATTTGGTCGAACGCTGGAAAAATATAATCCGCAAATTGAATTTCTGCAATAGGCACACTGCCTTGCGCAGCTAAACCATTAGCAAAACCAATAACACCTTGCTCAACTAGAGGAGTGTTAAAACAACGTAATTTTCCAAACTTTTCTTGCAAGCCACTCGTTGCACGAAAAACACCACCGAAATGGCCAACATCTTCACCAAAACACACTGCACGATCATTTTCTAACATTGCAATTTCAAGTGCGTTATTGATTGCATGCAATAAATTCATTTGTGCCATTATTTAATTCTCCCCGCAGTTAATGGGTAGGCTTCTGGGTACTTTTTAATATGTACTTTTAATTCTTCAAGTTGAGCTTTTAATAACGTTGGTGGCTCGTCGTAAACATCAGTGATCAAATCTTCAACGGGGGGTTTATCAATTTTCTCTGCAACTTTAACCGCTGCTAATATTTCTTCACGTAATTTATCGAACAAAATAGTTTCTTGCTCTTCATTCCACCAATTATTAGCTAACATCCAATTTTTCATACGAAGAATAGGATCATGAGCTTGCCATTTAGCTTCTTCTTCACGGGTACGATAACCTGAAGGATCGTCAGAAGTAGAATGTGCACCTAAACGATAAGACATTGCTTCAATAAGTACTGGCTTATTTTCTTTTAGTGCATAAATACGCGCATCTTGAGTCGCTTTTAATACCGCTAAAATGTCATTACCGTCGATACGAATCGTTTTCATACCGTAACCAACACCACGTGAAGCTATACCGTTACCTGCATACTGCTCGTCTGCCGGTGTTGATATTGCGTAACCATTATTACGACAGAAAAATATAACAGGTGAATTGTGAACAGCTGCCATATTTAAGCCAGCATGGAAATCACCTTCAGATGCTGCACCTTCACCAAAATAACAAATGGTTACTGCGTCAAGACCTTGAAGTTTTTGGCCATAAGCATAACCAGTAGCTTGAGGTATTTGAGTCGCTAGGGGAGAAGAGATAGTCATGTAGTTTAATTCGCGACTACCGTAATGAATCGGCATTTGACGACCTTTGCCTAAATCTTTTTCATTACTGAACATTTGGTTCATGAAGTTTTCAAGTGAGAAACCGCGGTACATTAATGCACCTTGTTCACGGTATTGTGCCATGATCATGTCTTGAGGTTTTAAACCTGCAGCACCACCAACACTTGCGGCTTCTTCGCCTAGTGCAGTCATGTAAAAGCTTAAACGACCTTGACGTTGCGATGCGACCATTCTCTCGTCGAGAACACGGTGAAACGCTAACGTTTTATAAATTTTTGTAGCAGATTCCTGATCTATTTCAGGAAGCTCGGCACCGTCATATACGCTACCGTCTTGTTGTAATATTTTGAGGATGGGAATTTCAACTGAATGACCATCAATAAAAGCGGGTTGGTGTACCACCGGGCTTTCTTTATATACGTCAGAGTTCATAGCCTTCTCTTCTTGTCTTAGGGAATGTGTTCATCGCAGGGTGCGTTTTACCCATTTTTTTATATATCTGTACTTAGTTTTAGTACTTATTGGGTTTTGTGCAATGAGCTGTTGTAAATAACCGAACGTACTTTACCTTTACGTAAACTGAAACACAAGCGGTGTGAACTAACTAAAATTTTGGGTATATACAATATATGGAATATGCCCATAAAAGTTTACATCACCACTTTCATTATTCGATTGTTGTTGGAATAACCGTTAACAATGCTCTCTGCCCTATAGCTACATTGGCATTAGGGAATATTATAGCCTCCCCGTCTATATCTGTTTTTATCTCTTTATCATCATCTAAAGCGAGTATGGTGCCTTTAGGAAAATCAGTAAAGTTTTCAACGTCATCAGAAAAGTTTAAAGAGAATCTTTCTCCTTGACGATTAATTGTTTGATAAATTTCATAAATACTAAAATCATTTTCATCATAATCTTTTAGCAATAAATCTTCTCCTGAAACCAAACGGGTGAGCGTTTCTTTAACTTGAGAAAATTTAGTCATATCATTTTCGCCAAAAGGCATCACTTTGCCTAATTCAACGGTAAAAGCATCAGCGTTAAACTCATTTGATGAAAAGTAACTAAATGTAGTCGTTGGTGAATGCGAAAGTAAAATGGTGCTAACACCACAGGCATGCATAAATTGTAGTTGTGATTTTTTCCAAGCCTTACCATGTCTAAAAGGATAAACAGCAAATTTATCATTTTTAGAACCACGAATTGCCGTATGTAAATCGTAATGGCAACGTTCACGCGCATTTTCTACATTAAGAGCTTGTCCTTGTTCAAAGAAGTCGCGAACAGTATTTTCTAGCAATAACGCACGGTGACGTTCTTTATTAATTAACCCTTCACCGTTGCCTTGATCTTTAGAGTGACCTCCTGAAAATAAACGGTTCATATTTTCTTCAACAAAACGCTCTGAAATATTAATAGAAGCAGGGTTACCAAAAATAAAAAGAACACGCTCAGTACAAGTAAGTTCTCCTAGAATAAGCTTTTGAATCAATTCAGCGCAAATTTCAATGGGTGCAGTTTCATTGCCGTGCACAGCGCTAGAAAGTACAATATCTTTAGTAGACAATTGCAATTTAGCTGGTTCAAAGATGATTAAACCTGTATCAAGTACCGTGACTTTTGTGAGACTTTTATTTTTTTGATGTTGAACTTGAAAAGAAAAACTTCCCGCTATTGACCATTCGTTAGCGCGAGTTAAGGCGAGGAAATCACCCGTTGATTGCAATGCTTGCTGTTGTTTTTGTACTATTGATTGTAATTTATCCAAACCACTTTCACTACGTCATAAAAAATTACTCTACATTGTACAAAAAAATAGAGATTATTGCTCGGTTTGAAAGTAATTAACGCAAATATTTTATTATTCACACATCGATTTGTTTAAGTATAAGTCATCAAATAATGACCAACAGTGATGGAAATAAGGTATATAATCACTGTTGGTTTATATAAGCACTTTTTAGTGAGCATAAATCAATGAACAAATTCCTTATTTTTTATTAAATACTCGACTATAAGCCCGCTTTAACAAACGCAGCACTTACCAGTACTTGCGCTTCAGTAATAATAAGTTGTAAATGTTCTTGGTTAACAAAGCTTTCTGCATAAATTTTATAAATGTCTTCAGTGCCTGATGGACGAGCAGCAAACCAACCATTATCGGTAGTCACTTTTACACCACCGATAGCAGCATTATTACCAGGAGCATGTGACAATACCTGATTAATTTTTTCACCGGCAAGTGTAGTACTCGTAATATCATCAGCACTTAATGAAGTCAGTACTTGTTTCTGTTCAAAACTTGCAACCGCTTCGACACGTCCGTAACAAGGTTCACCTAATTTTTCAGCAAGTTCTTGATACAGCTGATAAGGGTCTTTTCCTGTTACAGCAAGAATTTCTGCTGCCAGTAACGCCATGATAAAACCATCTTTATCTGTTGTCCAACAACTACCATCACGAGCAAGAAATGATGCACCAGCACTTTCTTCACCACCAAATGCATACGAAGCGTCGCTTAAACCATCGACAAACCATTTAAAGCCAACAGGTACTTCTGATAAAGGGCGATCAATTAATTTAGCAACACGGTCTATTAGTGAGCTAGAAACCAACGTTTTTCCTATTTTACTTGCTTTAGGCCAATCACGATGCGTCATCAAATAGTAAATAGAAACGGCTAAGTAGTGATTAGGATTCATCAATCCGCCAGATTTTGTCACAATCCCGTGACGGTCAAAATCTGGATCATTTCCTACGGCAACATCAAATTTATCCTTTAAAGCTATCAGCCCTGCCATAGCATAAGGAGATGAACAATCCATGCGGATTTTTCCATCTTTATCTAACGGCATAAAAGCAAAACTTGCATCGACTACCGGATTTACAATTTCGAGATTTAAACCATATTTTTTCGCAATAACAGGCCAGTAATGAATGCCTGAACCACCCAGTGGGTCAACACCAATTTTAACACCTGCTTTTGCAATAGCTTTCATATCAACAACTTGTTCAAGTTCATCAACGTAAAATGTTATAAAATCTTCTTTTGATAATAATGTCGACAAACATGCTTGTTGATAGTCCATTTGCTTAACATTAATTAAATGCTCTTCAATTAACTCATTAGCACGTTGTTCAATCTTTTTGGTCACACCACCTTCCGCAGGTCCACCGTGTGGCGGATTATATTTAATACCACCATCTGTTGGAGGGTTATGTGAAGGGGTAATAATTAATCCATCAGCCTGATTATCTATATTCTCAGGTAACTTGTTATGAGCAATGATCAATCGAGAAATAACAGGTGTAGGTGTAAAACCCTCATCATTTTGAATAACGACCGGAATATCATTAGCAATTAATACCGATAGGGCGTTTGCAAAAGCGGGCTCTGAAAGTGCATGCGTATCTTTGCCTAAAAATAATGGGCCTTTTAAACCTTGCTTGGTACGATGTTCAGCCACAGCTTGGCAAATAGCAATAATATGTTGTTCATTAAAGCTCGTTTTGCTCGCACTACCTCGATGCCCTGAAGTTCCAAAAGTTACACGTTGTTCAATAATAGAAACATCGGGCATTAATAAAAAATAATCACTGACTAATTTACCAATATTAATACGATCTTCTGGTCTAACTGGTTTTCCTGCATGCGCATGAATAGTCATGATATTCCCTATACTTATATTAAAATGGTTGTTTTACAGTCTCTATATTCGTTATAAAAGATCTCGAATTTTTTCTGCATCTTCGCTAGTGTAACCTAACGTTAAAGATGCTTTTGTGAGCATCATTTTTTTACGTGTAGTATTTGAATTCGTCATTACCCAAAATGGGCTGTCTGGTATCTGTAGTGGTTTAGTACTGCTGCCGCTAGCAGAAAGTTCGTCTTTACTTTTGGCGAAATATAAACGGTCTCGCCCTCTGATTTCAGATACAACCGAAAAACTTTTACTGTGTACGCGATATAAAGCCGCTAAAATAAGTAAAAATCGACCCACAGCGCCACGCTGCATCGCTAGTTCTTCCTTATTAATATAATTGAGCAGATTATCAATACTAGGTGACTTAATTATTTCTTCTTCAATGACGTCTATTTCTATATCTTCAAGCTTTTCTTCAACTTGAGAAGGTAAGCTATCTAAAGCTTCCTCTTTGTTGTCAAGTAGTATTACTTCATTACCATCAGCCGAATTTTCAGCCAATGTTAAGTTAAGTAAACGACGTAATATTGACGAAGCACTTTCGCCAATAGATTGGGTATTCGACACTATGTATTGATAAAGTGCTTCATCTATTTCAATGTTTTTCATTAATCACCCTAAAATTTCATTAATCGCGCAGGATTATACTCAGCTTAAGCCAAACTTTCCAGCGACAATATCCCATTAAATACCGAAAATAAATTGCATGGCGCAATAAAAGCTACGACAATAAAAATAATCACAATATATACATTCGATGAATTTCCAATGACAAAAAAATTACATTATCAACGACAAGGCTCTGGCACTGATATTATATTAATACACGGCTTATTGGGTAGTTTAGAAAACTTAAACATGGTGGCAAAAAGCCTCAAAGAAAATTACCGTGTAACCAATATAGATGTAAGAAACCATGGTTTGTCTTTTCACAAAAATTCGATGACCTACAAAGAATTAGCACAAGATATTGTAGAGTTAATGGCAGATATCGGCGTAGAAAGTTCACATATCCTTGGTCATTCGATGGGCGGAAAAATTGCAATGGAACTTGCATTAGAACACAGCGAAAAAGTTGACAAGCTCATTGTTGCTGATATTGCTCCCGTCGCCTACCCTTCCCACCATGCGCATATAATTAAAGGTTTGCAAAGCATCAATGTTGATAATATTCAAACGAGAAAAGATGCAGACAATCAATTATCTAAATTCGTTGATGAAGTAGGTATCAGACAATTTTTACTACGCAATTTGGCAGCAAAGGACGGTAAATTCAATTTCAAATGTAATCTAGACAATATTGAACAATGTTATCAACAAATAATGAAGGGATATCAAGGTGAGCAAAGCTTTACTGGAGAAACTCTATTCATTAAAGGTGGAAACTCCAACTATATTACAACTGAGCACCGTGACATTATTAAACAGTTATTCCCCAATAGTCGAGCAAAAATAATTCAAGGTGCTGGTCATTGGCTACATGCAGAAAAAACCACTGCATTCAATAAGCTTGTAAATGACTTTCTCCAAGCATAATACACAAACTTATACATACGTTGTTTCATTTAATAAAATGTTCCTTCTATCTTACGAGAACAAACTGATGACACAAATTTTGTTGCAGATACGGTGTCATTTATGGTAAAAAATATGTGTTTACATGTGAGCTTATGCTATAGTGCGCCTGAAATTTTAGGGTGAATTATGCTGGCTGAAAACTTAGAACTTATTGAAACCATTGGTTTGAATTTATTTTTTGCTTTTATCTTTATTTTCATTGGCTTATCAGTCCATGATGTGATGACAAAAAATGATGTTCCTAAAATGGGCCGCATGGTGGTTTATTTGGTCTTATTTTTAGGTTGTGTAGGCTTTATCGCCAAAGGCATTATTCAACTGATTTGGGAAAGCCAAGGGGTTGGGTAAAAGTTAAACATGGCAAAAGAAGCAAGCGATTTAACCACTATTGATTTGTTTAGTGATGAAAAGCGCCCTGGGCGTCCAAAAACAAATCCTCATTCGCGTAGCGTCCAAGTAAAAATAAATAAACGCAATCAAGTTAAACGTGATAAAAACAATGGCTTAAAACGGGTAGAATTTAAAATTCATTCAGACTTGTTTGAGCAGCTAGATGAGTTGTCTAAAAATCAAGGCATTAGTCGCAGCGAACTTATTGAGTCTATATTGAAAGCATCAGTGGCGACAAAAAAATTAAATATTAGTAAATAAGGGTTTTATACCATGGCAATTGTAGGTTTGTTTTTCGGTAGTGATACAGGTAATACTGAAGCTGTCAGCAAAACGATTCAAAAAAAATTAGGCAAGAAACTCGTCGACGTTAAAGACATCGCTAAGAGTACCAAAGAAGAAATAGCCGAATTTGATTTGATCATTCTGGGCATACCAACTTGGTACTATGGTGAAAACCAATGTGATTGGGATGACTTTTTACCAGAACTTGAAGAAATCGACTTTACCGATAAATTAGTCGCTATTTTTGGCTTAGGCGATCAAGAAGATTACGCAGAGTACTTTTGTGATGCTATGGAACCTTTAAAAGATATTGCTGAATCAAGAGGCGCTGTTATTGTAGGTAACTGGCCAACTGAAGGTTATGAATTTGAAGCATCTAAAGCTTTAGTTGATGACAATACTTTTATTGGCTTATGTGTTGATGAAGACCGCCAGCCAGAATTAACAGAAGAACGCATAGATAAATGGGTTACCCAAATATATGAAGAATTATGTTTAGCTGAACTTGCTGACTAGTAATAACGCTAGAACCATGCAAAATAACTAGCCTGCAATTGCAGGCTTTTTTATATTTGTCATTTAAGAACCTTAATGCATCTTTATTTTCTTTAATAAACAAACTCATCAAACCAACGGGAACGCAACAGTTTTGTACAAAGCTTGAGAAAAAAGTAATTGAATTGAAAATCATCACAAGTAAGGCTTCCCTCTGCCCTGATAACCTCCTATAATTTTGTGAATTATATGAATTAGAGAGTTAAAGTTAATGGCAGAACAAAACGAAGAGCTAAAAAGAGCCGGTTTGAAAATTACCCTGCCGCGGATAAAAATCCTTACAATTTTACAAAACCCTAATAACCAACATATTAGTGCAGAAGATGTTTACAAAATATTACTTGAGCACAATGAAGAAATTGGCTTAGCTACGGTTTACCGTGTATTAAATCAGTTTGACGATGCTGGTATTGTAAGCCGTCATCATTTTGAAGGTGGGAAATCAGTTTTCGAATTAAGCCAGAAAAAACATCATGACCATCTGGTGTGCTTAAAGTGTGGTAAAGTTGTTGAATTTGAAGATGATGTGATTGAAACTCGCCAAGAAGACATCGCTAAAAAGAATAAAATCACATTAACGAATCATAGCCTATACTTGTACGGTGAATGTGAAGATGAAGAAGCTTGTGATTCATACAGGACATCTCATGGCTAATAACCGACTTGATGTCCGGCTATTTATATAAGCCTGCTTTAGCAGGTTTTTTATTGATGAATAATATAAAAGCATTGTAGTTCATCAAGGTAAGCCTAACTTATCAAACTATAATCTTATTTTGGGCAAAGAAAAAGCGACTCTAGAGTCGCGTTTTTTTTTTTTTTTTAAAAAATATAAAAAAAA
>Ga0307492_10000183_pt1 | contig 27817 bp, 27 predicted proteins | sample SI3LmetaG_FD_202365 | JGI IMG/M metagenome (GOLD analysis project Ga0307492, IMG submission 202365) | Sea-ice brine microbial communities from Beaufort Sea near Barrow, Alaska, United States - SI3L | ecosystem: Environmental > Aquatic > Marine > Coastal | place: USA: Alaska | collected 2017-05-06 | reverse complement strand
CTAAATAGTGGGCACAGTCGCTATTTATTGGCGTTAGAAAGTGAGTGGTTATTGAAATTCGGCTATGACTAATTCAGGTTCATCAAAGTGAATAAAATGGCCGTTTTGTCGTAACCTAGCTCTCTAAGTTGCTCTACCACATATTCAGAAGCGGCTCTTGGGCAGGAACAATAACCAACAATTTGTACATCTTTAGGTAAGTCTTTTAAATGGCCTTCAAGCTCAGTGTAATAAGGAAAAGGGATCGCGCCTTTTATATGTGCTCTTTGCCATACTGAAGCTACTCTTGTATCAAGTAATACCATTTTCTTTTTCTGTTGTATGGCCTCAAATAAATCTTTTGATGACACATACATGTCATCAGCTAAAGTAAAATCAGGATCATCGTTTTCAGGATTGAGTACATATTGCTCAGGAGTGGGTAAGGCACTTAATACAATTTTTCAGCTTCCCAGCCACTGGCTTGACTAAGGATGAAAGCCGTGGCATAAGACACCATATTTTTGATAATTAGCAGCGGCAACAGCAGCTTGCATGGTGCTCAATTCACGAGGGGGATCTTGTTTTTCATAAGTTTTTTTGCGAATGCCATGTTCGACAAAACGAAATAAGTAATCGTTATTACAGTTAGTTTAAGACGTTTGCTCATCCTATTAATCCTTTAATACATGGATATTCTTAAGTCTAGTTAACCCATCACTTGATAGCCAATAGACACAGTAGCAATCAAGCCCCCTTGATCATGATTTTGCAACGTTACTTTTCCAGAATGCATTTCGACTATCCGTTTAATAATAGCTAAACCTAAACCCGATCCTAAGCTCCCACGGGCTTTGTCTCCCTGAGTGAAAGGTTCAAATAGGCTTTGTATTTTATCTTCAGGAATACCGGGACCAAAGTCGCGTATAGAAAAACACAATTGTCTGTGTTTTTTATTATGCTTAGAAGTAATTTCAATATTGTCGCTGCCATAACGAAAGGCGTTCTCGATTAAGTTGTCTAACACTCTTTTTAATGCCACTCGTCTAATTAAGGTGATTGGTAGTGGCTCAAGATGTAAGGTAATCCTATGGTTTTCTTCTATATTTCTGACTTGTGCTGCGTCTTTTATCAGATCATTTAAATTACTTTCTTGCATGCATTCTTGTTGGTCTTGGCGCACATAATCGATAAATTGATCAATGATTTCGTTCATATCTTCAATGTCGTGGACTATGCCTTCTTTCACCCAGTCTTGCGATTCAGGTAACATTTCTGAGGCTAATCTGATACGCGTCAGAGGTGTACGTAGATCGTGAGATATACCGGCGGTCAGTAACGCTCTGTCATCTTCGAGTTGTTTAATGCCTTTGGACATTTGATTAAAGGCATGGGTTACTGCAATTAATTCACTGGAGCCTTCTTCTTTTAGAGGTTTAGGGACTTGTCCTCGGCCTACCAACAAGGCCGCATCCTGAAGGGCTTTTAAAGGGCGGTTCAATCGCCGTACAAAAACCAAGCTACCACCCACACTTAAGATGCCAATCATCAGTAGGTAAACTAAATGGGGTGATCCGTCGCCTTGTCCCAATCCCACCATGGGAATAGTAATCCAAATATCGGGATTTTGCGGCGGGTTGATCCAATATAAATAAGGTTCGCCATGAGTGATTCTTACTTGCGCTTCGCCACCTAGACTATCTGATATTTGTCTTGACCAAGATTGATAGGGAGTGGCTTGATCTAAACCATTTTTAATGGCTTGTGACTGGTTGTAAACCTCCATGCCAGCCGCTTTGTAAAAACGCGGATCCAGTTGCGGGTTTTGGCTGTCAATGTCTTCAATAAAGGCTAGCTTGATTTGCGTGGCAAGCAAATTATTGAGTTGTCGCACATTAGGGCTAACAAAATAAAAGGTCACAGAGACCAAAGATGCTATTTGGTTGATAAACAGCAAGATGCTGATCAACAAAACGGTTTGACCAAAGGCGCTCTTAGGAAGAAATCTCACTTAATTTTCCGCATAGATGCTAAATTGGGTGAAGTACGAGGGTTAATCACGGATGTTAATCTCGAGTGGATATTCGGATAAATACACGGCGATTAAGTACAACCGTTAAGCCGCGGTTTCACCATCGGGTACAAACACATAACCTAGGCCCCAAACGGTTTGGATGTAACGTGGGTTGGCAGGGTCCTCTTCAAGCATGCGACGCAAACGGGATACCTGTACATCAATACTACGTTCTAGGGCACTGTAGTCTCGGCCTCGCGCTAGGTTCATCAGTTTGTCTCGAGACAGAGGTTCTCTAGGGTGAGTCACTAAAGATTTAAGTACTGCAAATTCACCACTGGTGAGGGTCATCGGCTGGCCTTCGGCACTCATTTCTCTAGTGCCAAGATTAAGTGAGTACTTACCAAATTCAATAATTTGTTCTTCAAGAGAAGGTGCGCCCGGAGCTTCGGTTGTTTTGCGGCGCAGTACTGCTTTGATTCTGGCAAGTAATTCTCTGGGATTAAAAGGTTTGGGTAGATAATCGTCAGCGCCCATTTCTAGGCCAATAATACGGTCAACTTCATCACCTTTAGCTGTTAGCATTATTATGGGGATCCCGTTTTCTTTTTGGCGCAAACGGCGACAAATAGACAAGCCATCTTCGCCGGGTAACATCAAATCAAGCACCATCAGGTGGAAATTTTCGCGCTCTAACAATCTATCCATTTGTTCAGAATTAGCAGCGGCTCTGACCTGAAAACCTTGTTCAACTAAGTAGCGTTCCAATAGGCTGCGTAAGCGCATATCGTCATCGACTACTAAAACCTTTGTTGTTTCCTGTCCCATAACCTAATCCAAATATGATGCATGATTGAATACACTATATGCGAAAGCCTGTTAATTCAAAAGGTTGCCATGATAGGCAAAGCATTTGGATTGTTACAAAGTTTGTCACAGACAGTCAGATTTGAGCAGTAATATGAGAGTGAACTGAACTTAAAAGAACTTTTTACCTGTTAAAGCTATATACATAGCGAAAACACCTACCAATGAATAAATCACTTCAAAGGTACTGATATCCCCCGCGGTTTGATCAATGAACATCGAAATAATCATCGCAGCCAAAATTAATGATGGAATAGCTATAACACCAATCAAAACGCGGATTTTAAGAGAAAGTTTGGGTTCATTATTCATAGGTTTAGTCCGACTTACTTCTCACTGATCCAGTCCATTTGAAAACCTGCACGGCGCTTTTTATCCAGTAATTCTTCCAAAAGAGGCATCAAGATTAGTTCCATGGCTAAGCCCATCTTACCGCCGGGTACCACTATGGTATTAATACGCGACATAAATGCGCCATCTATCATTTTGAGTAAATAGGGGTAATCAACACTTTTCATTTCACGGCGAAAACGCACCACCACAAAACTTTCGTCTTGGCTGGGTATTTCTCGAGCACTGAATGGGTTAGACGTATCAACCGTGGGCACACGCTGGAAATTTACATGGGTGCGTGAAAATTGGGGCGTGATGTATTTAAAATAATCGTCGAGGCTACGCACTATGCTGCTCATTACCGCTTCGCGAGAATGGCCTCTGTCTGTGGTGTCACGAACAATTTTTTGGATCCACTCTAAGTTAACGATGGGTACCATGCCCACAAGCAAGTCAACGTGTTTGGCTACGTCTACGTCCTCGTCTGCAACGCCACCATGCAATCCTTCATAAAATAGTACATCGGTGCTTTCAGGTAGGTCTTGCCATGGGGTGAAGGTACCGGGCATTTGATTAAAGGGAACGGCTTCGTCAAAAGTATGCAGATACTGACGATGTTTACCCATACCAGTTTCAGCATATTCGGTAAACAAAGATTCAAGCATTTCAAAGTCATTGGCTTTGGGGCCAAAATAACTGATGTGCCTGCCTTGCTCTTGCGCTTTGCGGATCTCAACTTCCATTTCAGGGCGGGTGAACCTATGAAAACTATCACCTGCCACTACAGCCGCATTGACTGACAAGTTACGAAAGATATGGCGAATGGCATTGGTCGTCATAGTTGTGCCTGCACCGGAAGAACCAGTGATAGCGATTATGGGGTGTTTAACTGACATTCAACGCACTTTGCTGCTTAATGGATGTCATTTATAAGCAAGGTTGCTACTCGGGTCAAGAACTAGTTAACCAAAAAAATTGTTGTTTTATTGTGTTCAAATCGTCCTATGGCAGTGTGGGCATACAGTTGCAGCCTTTTTAGCATTGCGATCATCCATCATGCTAAACATCATCTGAGCCTCACCTCGCTCAATATCTAAACTATGCCGCAGTTGTTCCAGTTCGGCTAACTCTCGCTGGGTAATTTTACCATCGACTAAAGCTTGCTTGATTTTAAGCTTAAAAATTTCTCGTTTTTGATGGGCTTGTTCAGAAAAACTTGATGCCAAGATGCCTGCCGGCAATGCTGCTACCAAAAAATTCCCATGGTGTAATAGGTTTCATGTCGCCATAACCCAAAGTGGTAAGCGTAGTTATTGTCCACTGGACTAAAAATGTAGATCGTAATTAGCATCAAGTTCTGGGATCGTTGCTAATATTACAGCAATCACATTCAATAAAATGAGCAGTGAAGTTATATAAATTGTCGCGGTGTACTAGTGTTCAGTCTAAGTGCCACTCTCGTGGTATTCAGTTTTAATCGTTTAGCAAAACTCGCTTGTGCTACACACAAAAGCGGCATTCATTAGTCATGATTAGCGCTATTTAGCACTATTTAGCACTATCACGAAATAAAACTAACTAAGCTTGGGTCATATCCTGATCTATTAATGAATAAAATATATAATCGTTTTTATTAACGTATCAATACTTAATAAATAACGTGGCAAACACGACTAACCAATAGGATAAAACGAAATGAATTTTAAACGAGGGATACTTCTCGTCATTATTGTGATGTTGATCGCCGCCTTTTTTATGTTTGATATAGGTCAGTATCTGACTCTCGAGAGCTTGAAAGTGCATCAACAAGATTTGGCTGAGTATATCAACTCAAATTGGTTGCAGGCATTTATCGTTTACTTTGTAATTTATGTGACGGCTACTGCTCTTAGTTTGCCTGGTGCCATTATTTTAACCTTAGGTGCGGGTGCTTTATTTGGTTTAGGTTTCGGACTACTGTTGGCTTCATTTGCTTCGACTATCGGCGCAACACTGGCATTTTTGGTGTCACGATTTCTTCTTAGAGATTGGGTCAAAGCAACTTTTTCAGAGCGCATCAAAGCAATAGATAAAGGGGTTGAAAAAGATGGGCCTTTCTATTTATTAAGTTTGCGATTAGTGCCCATTTTCCCATTTTTTGTTATTAACTTAGTAATGGGTGTGACCAGTATCAAAACGGCCACTTATTATCTTGTCAGCCAAGTGGGAATGCTTATAGGTACTGCTGTTTATGTTAATGCGGGTACACAACTAGCTGAAATAGAAGCTGTGTCTGATATTGCTTCCAAAGAATTAATTCTATCTTTTGTTTTACTGGGAATATTCCCAATTATTGCCAAACTTATATTAAATTTCATCAAGCAAAAGCGTGTTTACAAAGGTTGGCAGAAACCTAAGACGTTTGACCGCAACCTAGTTGTGATTGGTGCAGGCTCTGCAGGACTGGTTACTGCTTATATCGCCGCGGCGGTTAAGTCTTCAGTGACATTAGTAGAAAAACATAAAATGGGTGGCGACTGTCTAAACACAGGTTGTGTGCCTTCAAAAAGTTTATTACATGCCAGTAAATTAGCTCATACACACAAAGTTTCTGCAAATGCAGGTGTAAATTACCAAGCACCAGAAGTAGATTTTAAAGCGGTGATGAATCAAGTACACAACGTGATCAAAACCATAGAGCCTCACGATTCTATTGAACGTTATGAGTCGCTAGGCGTTAAGGTAGTGACTGGCAACGCAACGATAGTGTCACCTTGGCAGGTTGATATTCAAACCGCGGACGGCGTGCAATCGCTTACGACTAAAAATATTGTTATTGCTACTGGTGCCAGTGCCTTTGTTCCACCTATTCCGGGTCTACAGGATATAGATTATCTAACAGCAGATAATTTATGGGATTTGAAAGAGCAACCGAAGCGTTTGGTAGTGTTAGGTGGTGGGCCTATTGGTAGTGAATTATCGCAAGCATTTGGTCGTTTAGGCACGCAAGTGATACAGGTAGAAATGTTGCCGCAATTACTCGCTAAAGAAGACCCCGATGCAGCGCAGTATTTGTATGATCAATTGATCGAAGATGGTGTTGATGTGCGTTTAAATACCACCGCTACCGCGATTGAAAAAACCGATGAGGGCAAGTTTATTGTTTTAGAAAAAGACGGTAAGCAAGAGAAATTGCCATTCGATGAGATATTGATAGCCGTGGGGCGAATGGCCAATCTAAAAGGTTTTGGCCTAGAAAAGTTGGGCATTGAAACTAATCGAGTTGTTGTGACCAATGAGATGCTACAAACTAAATACCCGAACATATTAGCCGCTGGTGATGTAGCGGGCCCATACCAGTTTACTCATACCGCGGCTCATCAAGCCTGGTATGCGGCGGTAAATGCTTTATTTAGACCCTTTAAAACGTTCAAGGTAGATTACCGGGTTATTCCATGGGCCACTTTTACTGATCCTGAAATTGCTACTGTGGGTTTAAACGAGCAAGCTGCAAAAGAGCAAAACATTGCATATGAAGTCACTCGTTATGATTTAGGTGGATTAGACCGAGCATTAACCGATGACCATGCTCGTGGATTTGTAAAAGTCCTAACACCTCCTGGTAAAGATAAAATATTAGGTGCAACCATAGTAGGAGCGCATGCGGGCGAGCTGATTGCAGAGTTTGTTTTAGCCATGAAATACAACCTAGGTATGAATAAAATTCTCGGTACTATCCATATCTATCCCACTATGGCCGAAGCAAGTAAATATGCCGCAGGAAACTGGAAAAAAGCCAACGCACCCGAAAAGTTACTAGCATTTGTGGAGCGTTTTCATACTTGGCGTCGCTCTTAAATGGGCTGTAAATTGCCTAATGGGAGAATCTTTTGGTGCTTATTCGGTGTGGTTTTGATGATGAGCTCAGCTATCGTGCGGGCTTTTGATCATCAGCACCCACTGTTTACTGAACTGTTGAGTGATGTGGTGCAATTAGCGCCTAATAAAAAGCAAACACGAGTGGACTATGCGCAGCTTTTTAAACAGCCTGATAGGTTAAACCAATATTTGGCAACGTTATCAGCAGTCAAACAAAGCGAATACAAATTATGGTCTGACGATGAGCAACTTAGCTTTTTGATCAATGCCTATAATGGCTTTACGCTGCAGCTGATTAATCAGAACTATGTAAAGTTTCAAAGCGGTAAAGTAGAATCAATTAAAGATTTAGGCAGCTTTTTTTCTAGCCCATGGAAAAAATCGTTTTTTACTTTGCTCGATGAAAAGCACAGTTTAGATGATATTGAACACAACATGATCCGTATCTGGTTTGATCGCCCGCGGATACATGCCGCCTTGGTGTGTGCAGCAGTAAGTTGTCCGCCGCTGAGAAACCAAGCCTTTATCGCTGACAAACTTGAGCATCAATTAGATGATCAAATGCGGCAGTTTTTGTCTGATGAACAACGTAATACGCTCAACTTAGATGATAATCGTCTGCAACTCTCTGCTATTTTCAAATGGTACGGTGAAGATTTTGAGAAGGGACAGCAAGGTTTTAATAGTCTCAAAGATCTGATTAAGGTTTATCAAGAAGATATGGCCGATGATCCTCTGCAACTGACTTGGTTGCAGAAGCAGAACTTTAGTATTCGTTACTTAGATTATGATTGGCGGTTGAATGACATCTCGACTTTTTAGATCTTTAAGCAATATTTTTAGCGTATGTTTTGTACTTGTTTCTGTAGCAACGGCCAACGCTAACCCAGAATTTAAGCGCATCACTACTATTGAAGAAAACAGTGCCCAATGGCAACACACCCTAAAAGCAGCTAAAGGCCAGTCGGTCTACTTTTACGCTTGGGGTGGCTCAAAGGCCGTCAATGATTATATACGCTGGGCAACCCAAGAAATTGCCCAGCAATATGGAGTAAAATTAATCCACGTTAAAGTCACCGACCCATCTGAGCCAGTCTCTCGACTCAAAGCTGAAAATGGCCGAACCAGTGCGATTGATTTGATGTGGGTCAACGGTGAAAACTTTGCGTATCTGAAGCAGCAAAAATTTTTACTCGGCAATTTATGGTCAACCATTCCCAACGCTGCTTTTTTAGCAGTGGATAGTTTACCTATCACAGTGGATTTTGGTGAGCCGATGGATGGCTTTGAAGTACCTTGGGGTATTGGTCAATTTAACTTGATTGCTGAAAATGGGGTATTTCAAGAATCACAAGTCAGCGCAAAGTCATTGTTAAATATAGCGAAAAAAAATCCAAAAACTGTCACTTATCCCCGGCCACCAGAGTTTCATGGCACCACTTTTTTAAAGCAACTGTTAGTCAACTTAACCGATGCCGATTTGCGCTTGTATCAGTCAGCCACCCAGCAAGCTCAAGACGCATTATTACCCGTCTTATGGCAATACTTAGATCAGCTACACCCCTATTTATGGCAACAAGGAAAAGCGTTTCCGAGCTCGGCAGCTGAGCAACTGTTGTTGTATCAACAAAAAACGCTCTCGATGGCCGTGAGTTTTAACCCTAACCAATGGTTAAAAGAAAAAAGTACTCAACAAATTTCTGAGTCCAGTGTTAGGCGCTATTTTACTGATGGTGCCATCACCAATAGTCATAACCTTGCTATCCCAAAATCAGCACCTAGCTCCGATGCAGCAAAAGTAGTGATTAACTTTATGTTGAGTGAAAAGGCGCAGCAAGAAAAATTTACTGGAGTATGGGGTGACCCTTCTGTGATCACTTCTCTGCTTGATGAAAAAGCAACGATGCCCGCGCATCCCGAACTTCACAGTTCGTGGCATGTAATTATTGAGGACGCATGGCAGCAACGATACGGCGGGTAGCGCCGTTAGCGCGAATACGGCAAATAGCACTATCATGCGGATGGTTGCTGGTGTTTTTAATTTCATTGTTGCCAATCTTAGGCATTGTGGTTGGGCTGTGGCCACCTGAGCACATTACATTTAGAAACCTTACGTCTTTCTTAGGGTACCAAGGGTTGTCCGCTTCAGTGTTTATGACCCTATTCAGTGCGATATTTAGCACCATAATATCCTTGTATATTGCGTTTATGGTGTATAGCCAGTATCACTTAAATCGACGTTTACAGTCCTTTGAAAAATACCTCGCGCCGCTTTTATCCTTACCTCATCTTGCGATCGCCTTAGGGTTAGTGTTTTTGTTCAGTGATGGTAGTGTGTTTTTTGTCGATTCAGGATTACCACGTAAAGGATTATCCACCTTGATCATTGCCATAGTGATAAAAGAGGTGCCCTTTTTTCTACTGATTTTTAGTGCCATTGGTCGTCAGTTACCCATCAAATATTGGTTGTTGCAGGGCCAAGCATTGGGATACCAAGATTACCGTTGCTGGTGGTTTTTAGTTTTCCCTGCACTACTCAAACAATCCCGATTAGCCTTGTTAGCCGCCACCGCTTATACCCTATCAGTGGTTGATGTCAGCTCAATAGTGGGACCCAATATACCTGAGCTATTTGCGGTGTCTGTTTATCGTTGGCAAACCAGCTTTGGGGTTGGCGATCAGGCGTTCGCTTTTTGGGCTAATGCTTTGTTACTTATATTGTTGGCCGTGTCGGTATTGATTTTATATGGTCATGAAAAGCTAGCTCATGCTGGATGTAAAGCGCTAGCAACAAAAGGCAGCCGTTTTTATATAGGTAGCATTAACCCTGTATTTAAGGTCTGGTTACCTATGTTAGGTCTGTTGACCGCCATGATAGTGGTGGTGTTCGCATTGTGGTCACTTGACTTCAACTGGCACAGTGATAGCTTCGATTTTACTCAGCTCACCACTCGATTATGGCAATATGAATGGTTGTTTTTTGCATTGCCATTAAAAAACTCATTGTTAATAGGTTTGTTCTCGGGCTTGCTTGGTGTTGCTTTTGCATTATTGGCATTGGAATTACAACGGCAAAAAGGCAAGTATTGGCCTGACTATTATTGGTTATTAGCCATTATTTTACCCCAGTTGAGCATGGTGTTAGGCTGGCAAATTCTGCATATTTGGTCGCAAGGCGGCTATCATAGTGGTTGGATTGTTTTATCCCACTTACCCTTTACGTTTGCCTATGCATATTTGGTTTTAAAAGGCCCGTTTCAGAGTGTTGAATCACGGTATGAATTATTAGCCGCCAGTTTTGGTTATTCACCATGGCAGAGCTGGTGGCAAGTGCGATTTAGGTTACTATTACCCGCTATTTTCACGGCTTTTGCGATAACATTTTCGGTGAGTATTGCTCAATATATACCTACCCTAATGCTGGGAGCAGGACGAGTGACGACTATTACAACCGAAGCTGTCGCTATTGGTTCAGGTAGTCAGCAAGACCTGATAGCGCTATATGTGTTATTACAATCCATATTACCTTTTATGGCATTTTTTGTTGCGGCGTTGTTAGCCCGTAGATTTCGTGGAAGTATGGGAGGGCAAGATGCTAGAGATTATTAATTGCCAAATTGAAGCTAAAACATGGCGTATAACCTTGCCGGACATCGATGTTCAGAAAGGTGAATTACTGGTGATCACTGGCCCCAGCGGTATTGGAAAATCGACCTTATTACATTGGTTATTAGGAAATATCCCGCAGCATGTGGCTATTAAAGGTCAGATTATACTATCAGGTATAAATATCACCAATTTGGCCATTGAGCAAAGACGCGTTGGGTTATTGATGCAAGATGTATATCTATTTCCCCATCTCACTGTACAAGACAATATTTGTTTCGCCTTACCTAAAAATCCACAGCTCTCTTTAAAAAAGCCGCAGCGCTCTTCAAAAAAGCCGCAGGGCTCCTCTAAAAAACAAAGACGCGCTGCGGCTATGAAAATGCTCGAACAAATCAACCTAGTTCACCTTGGGACACGTTACCCGCAAAACCTCAGTGGCGGAGAACGTTCAAGAGTGGGATTGATTAGAGCCTTAGCCAATCAGCCACAAGTCATGTTACTTGACGAGCCGTTTGCAGCATTAGACCCCAGGACTCGAGAACAAATGGGAGCTTGGGCATTCCAACAACTAACCGAACAGAACATTCCCAGTGTCATGGTGTCTCATGATGTAGAAGACATCCCTGCATCAGCCAAACAGATATGTCTAGCTGATTATTATCAAGCTTCTGAGCAAAAATAACCCATGATTGACCCCTTACTGAATAAAATACTCAGGCCCCCATTAGCACTAACAGCCAAACCCTTGGTTCATCTTGGTATCACGGCAGACCAAGTGACAATTTTTGGCTTTATGTTAGGAATAATGGCCGTGCCTGCCATTATGAATGAACAATTTACCTTGGCTTTAACATTGATACTGCTCAACAGGTTGTGTGATGGTTTAGATGGAGCGGTTGCCCGGCAAACCCATACTAGCGATGCAGGTGGTTTTTTAGATATTAGTTTGGATTTTATATTTTACTCGGCTATCGTTTTTGCTTTTATTGCTAGCCACCCTCAACAAAACGCAATAGCAGGCAGCCTACTAATGTTGTCGTTCACTGCAACGGGGAGTTGCTTCTTAGCCTTTGCAATTATGGCCAGCAAACATAATATCGACAACCCGCAATACCCCAATAAAAGCATGCATTACATGGGAGGCTTAGCCGAAGGTTTCGAAACCATAGTGGTGTTGTGTCTGTTTTGTTTATTTCCAGAACACTTTGTACCTATCGCATTAGTCTATACTGCAGCTTGTTGCATAACTGCTGGAGTGAGAATTGTGACGGGCTACCAAACACTTAACAGGCTAGGCTGAAAACTTCACTAAACAGGATTGTCATGAAAATAATATTTGTTTTCTTTTTTATTGTTATTGCTAGTCAGGCAAAAGCGGATGTTGACTTTGTTCCTTTGGATATGGAACTAGGATATTGGGAAATAACCACTCACATAAACCTTAATGAAATGTTGGCCAATATACCTGAAGAACAAAGGGCAATGATGCGTCAAATGATGAAAGGTACAATGAAAATGCCCGTTATTAAACAGTGTATGACTCAAGACACTTATAAGAATATGCAAGTTAAAATGATGGAGTCATTGGAGTCTGCCAATGGTGATTGTGATCTGAAAGTGCTTAAAAGCACTGCTCAAGAGTTCAGTGGTGTAGTGACTTGTGCAGGCGGAGCCACAAAAATATCGATTACTACAAAAGCGGTTAATTCAAAGCGTCATGAAAGTCAGGTAAGTACTAATGCTGGTGGTATGGGTCAAAATAACATTAAGACCATCGGTGAGTGGAAATCGGCAAAATGCTCTGATGGGATAGAATAGAAATTAAAACCGAAAAATCCAACGTTTATTTAAAAACTTAATTCAACCGGTTAGTTGGGTTTTCGTCGAAAAGGCATCAATAACAAAGCCTTCAAACTAGTATTAGTTTGAGGGCTTGAATATTCTTTCAATCCCAACTTAATGTCATCGTCACCCCTTTTTGCTTCTTCTGTGTAACTACCAAATAGCCTGTCCCAAATAGATAAGTTAAAACCAAAATTACTATCAGTTTCATACGCCACTTGGCTGTGATGAATACGGTGCATGGCTTGAGTCACGATTAACGTTCTCAATAATTTGTCGATTTTAACAGGGAGTTTGATGTTGCTATGATTGAAAATAGATGTGGCATTAAGGAATACTTCAAAAATCAAAATAGCCAATACAGGGGCACCTAGTATCAGTATGGCAACAATTTTCACCATTAAACTTAGGGCGATTTCTAAGGGATGAAAACGCAACCCTGTTGATGCGTCAAGGTGAGGATCTGCATGGTGAACTCTATGTATACGCCAAAGCATTGGAACACGATGAAAAACTCGATGTTGCCAGTAAATCAAACAATCAAATAGCAATACCGCGATAGGGATGCTTAGCCAAAGACTGGCTGAAGCATGGTTCCATAAACCAATGTGATTATTTTGAGCGAAGATAGCTATAGCTGCCAAGCCTGAAGGTATCATCAGTCTCGCCACCACTGTACCTAGTAAAACCATAGAGAAATTGCTCAACCAGCGTTCACCTTTGCTCACAGGCGATAGACGATTTGGCCTCAGGTTCTCCCATAGCATCATGACAGCTAGTACGGTGATGAAAACTCCTATCCTAATCCAAGTATTATTTATCATAGTGAGTGATGGTAGTTCTTTAAGTGAATCAATTAGAAATATATAATTGAATTCTATATTATCATCTTGTTAATAAATTTCAGGACACTTATTTAAAGGGCATTATTTTATGAAAATTGTTACGTTAATTGCAGGTATTTTGGCTTTATTATTGTTGCTAGCTTCTGGACCCTTATACCAAGCAGAAATGCTTGGCCTGATGAACGCATTTTTAGCTATGCGAATTGCACTAATAGTGGGGGCAGTGGCTATTATTTTGGCACTTATTCAAGTCATTTTTATGCGCAAAACCATCTCTTGGCCTGTGACTGGAATTGCGGTTTTATGTGCTGCTGTGGCGATCTTTATGCCGCTAAGCATGATGAATAAGGCCAAATCAGTGCCTCCTATTCACGATATCACCACAGACTTAGTTAACCCGCCAAAATTTGTTGCCATTTTAGCACTACGAGCTGATGCGCCTAATCCTGCTGAATATCAAGGTGAAGAAGTAGCCAGTCAACAGCGAGAAGCCTACCCTGAACTTCAAACCCAAAAATACCAGCAAACAACAGAACAGGTATTTGATGCAGCTTTAGTGGCAGTGAAAAATATGGGACTAGAAGTGGTCAGTTCTGACAAAACCCTTGGTTTGATTGAAGCTTATGACACGACGACTTTTTTCGGTTTTGTTGATGATGTGGTTATCCGCATTCAAAGCGATGGCCAGATGACCATGCTCGATGCGCGCAGCAAATCCCGCGTTGGAATGAGTGATATCGGGAAAAATGCTGAACGTCTTAATACCTTAATAGCGGGTGTAGCGAAAAACCTCAGTTAAATAGACTGATACCTAGCATAGGTATTTGGCGCATTGAATTTTTTTCAATGCGCCAAATAGCCGTTAAATTAAGTATCCTAGTTAAGGTTAAGTAACTTCGTTCTTTGGTTCAATCAGCGCTAGCTTTTCTTTTGGCTCAGTAATGTTCTGGTCAACCCCAGCCGGACACTTTCTTTAGAGACATTTCATATTTAATCGATGACATATCGCCATTGACTGTCTTGATGATCTTACACACGATTCACTATTTGACCAACTGACTAACCACACTGACATTACTGTGTAATGTCTTGTGAACTGGACATTTATCGGCAATTTCTAAAAACCTTTGTGTTTGTTGTTCAGTCAAATCGCCAATAAAACTAATATTACGTACAATCGCTTCTATACCGTTTTGCTGTTCACAATTGTCGCAGTCATCTCTGTAATTACGTGTATGTGTGAGTTCTACTTTTATGTGTTCTATGGGCAACTTTTTGCGCTGAGCGTACATCCTTAATGTCATCGATGTGCATGCCCCTAAACCTGCAAGCAAGTGCTCGTAAGGATCTGGCCCCATATTTTTACCGCCTACTTTTACGGGCTCGTCTGCCAACCAGTAGTGGCTTGCGGTACTCACATGTTGAGTGAACTTGTGATCTTTTTCTTCCACTAAAACATGCCCTTGAGCTACCTTACTTTGGTAGGTTTCTGCAGCACTTGGCACATATCTGCTTGCCCACGCCGCGATAACCTCTGCAGCATATTCAGAATCATTTTTATCGCTTAGTAAATGGTCAGCATTGTCTAGGCTAACAAAACTTTTGGGGTGTAATGCGGCTTGATAGATTTTTTCGGCTTCTGAGATTTTAACAATAGTATCTACCGGTGAATGCATCACCAGCAGTGCTTTTTTGAGTTTACTAATATGCCCTGTGTCGTAACTATTAATGTCGTCAAGAAACTGTTTTTGTATCTTAAATTTGCGACCAGCAAGGTTCACCTCAGCTTCACCATTTGCTTCTATATCGTCAATATGATCAGCGAAATTATGCGCCACATGTGCTGCATCTGATGGTGATCCAATTGTCACAACCGCCACTGACTCAGCCACTTTTTGAGCGACCCCCAATACTGCTGCGCCACCTAAACTGTGGCCTATAAGTAATTTAGGGGCGCTATATTCTTGACGTAAAAAATCGGCGGCCGAGACTAAATCTTGTATATTGGATGAGAAGTTTGTATTGGCAAAGTCGCCATCACTATTACCTAAACCCGTGAAATCAAAACGTAAAACAGCAATGCCCTTAGCGGTTAATGCCCTACTAATACGAGATGCTGCTGCCACATCTTTACCGCAGGTGAAACAATGTGCAAAGAGTGCGTAAAATTTTACGTTCGACTCGGGTGTCTCTAACAGTCCGCTGAGTGTGTGCTGGCCACTGGTAAATTCTACTTTTTGACGCATAATGCATTCCTCTATTAAGATTAAGGTGATTTATTTTTAACTAAAAATAATTTTAGATGGTGTTGTATATAAAGCCCGCTCCAAATTCCTAGCAACATGCCTGCTACAGCGCCAAAGCCTGCTGGAGAAAGAGTTGGGAGTGCTAATAACAGTTGAACGCTGTTAGCGCCCATGGCTAATGAGGCTCCCGTTCCCATAAGAATGCCTGCAAACAGATGTACTGCCCAATGTTTAATATTTGACGGCTCAAATAAGAATTTTTTTGTTCGCCAAGCAGCCAAAAACATACCTAAAAGCAACGTAATAGAAAAAACATATTGCTCCAATAAAGGCCAACTCTTCGGTTTATTCTCAATCAATGCATGACTTAGGTGATTGAGCAAACCACTTGGCGGCCATTTAGGCTGGTAAAGGTAAATAAACCCAGCCAGCAGGCCTATTCCCATCATGCCAAACCAAAGTTCTCTTCTTTTATTGTTACCCAAAAAAGCCCAAATAATAATGGCTACAGATCCGATTATGAGCAGTAAATAATTTATATGGGTGGGTGAAGGCGTTCTGACTAAATCTATTTGAGATGACCAGTGGGCTAGTATTGTCCAACCGATTAACCAGCCTATCATTGTGGCGATCATTCTAGAATCTCCACGAGCTAGCCTGCTTATTGTTGATACACCACAGCTTCCATTAAAAGCGGTACCTAGCCCAAATATAAACCCGCCAAAAAGAAACCACCTGCTTATTGGGAATGTTTTAAAGTTAAGAGGCATATCAGCATAATGAGAAAATAAAGCGGCAACCCAAATCAAAATACCACTAAACAGAATAGCCAATAAAAATTCTTTGTTACCGGCTTTCCATTCTTTAACACCTCTAACCATACATAGCCCAGTTGTTTGAGCTAAATACCCCAACAAACAAACGCAGATTAAAACGCTGATAAACAACATAATTCATCCCGATGATTAAGATAAAAGGTATTGAGTCGTTTGTACCATCTCAATATCATTAGCAAAAAGAGGCAACACATTGTGATTTTTTAGTCACTACAATATCGGTTCTAACAAGTATCGGAACCGTCCTAATACCGTTTATAAACGACTGATTGAATGTTTAATTTGAAGCATGTCATACAATGAGATCCTTTTGTTTATTTTGATATTCGCAGTTACTAGAGTGACTATCTGCTGATTAAATTTCAATTTTGGAAAAATTAGAAAGCATTAGGCTATTTCAAATACCACCTTTTAAATACTCAGAATATTCACGTGTGCATACCAAATTTGCCATTGGCAAAACACCAGACGAACACTATTTGACTAAGACATTGACGATTTAACACTTGAAGAAATTCGTGATGCGACAAACAAAATATGCTTGATATAAGTACTAAAAACGTAAAGTTAGAAAGTATACAAACAAATACCCGGTCATAGTCTTATGAACAGCAATCTTAACCTTCATGACCATTTTAATATGGCATCAAAAATTCCAAGCAATAGCTATAACAGTGAAATTGTTAAATTTATGTTGAAGTTGGACGTTTCCAAAAACTTGTTTAAATGAATGGCGTTTTAAATGAAAAACTTACTCTATGTTTTACTGTTATGTTCTTTAAGTCTCCATGCTCAAGAATGGCACAGCGGCACCAAACAAACACAATTAGTTGAGCTTTATACGTCTGAAGGTTGCAGCAGTTGCCCCTTAGCTGATCGTTGGTTGTCTACCCATAAAAGTAATCGAAAGCTTTTTGATGACTTTATTCCCATAGCATTTCATGTGGATTATTGGGACTACATTGGCTGGAAAGACCGCTTTGCTTCTCCGGAACATACCAAACGCCAACGCCGTCATGAAAAAGCAGGGAATATCAAGCAGGTTTACACACCTGGTTTTGTCATCAATAGCAAAGAATGGAAATCGTGGTTCGTTGGGCGAACAAAACTGCCAAAATCTAATAATAAGGCAGGTGAATTAGATGTGTTTTTAGAAGAAAATAGTCAAAACACTAAGATTCTCAAGGTTAACTACAGTGAAAAGCAAGGTACCGTTCTTCATGTCGCTTACTTAGGGATGGGAATAAAAAATCGAGTAAAAGCGGGGGAAAACCGAAATAAATTTCTCAAACATGATTTTGTCGCACTGAATTACTTTTCCTTACCGGGCAATCAAAAATGGACAGTCGCGTTAGCCGACGTTCCACAAATAGGCCAAAATAAAACTGCATTAGCAGTTTGGGTTTCAAACAAAGACTCAACCCAAGTATTACAAGCAGTAGGTGGATATTTAGATCAAGAGTAAAGCTCAATAATATTGTAATTACATTATTATGTCTCGATCGTTGTTGCTCCATAAGATTTTTCTAAATCACGCACAATTTGCCAATACAGTCATATGAAATAGATTGAGGGTGGCGTAAATCAAGGTCAATAGCTGCTTGTGTCGGAGCATTTTTGCCATTGGCAGTATTTACTGCATGTCACCACGCCCATATGTTACGCACACGTTCACAGGTATTTCTCACATAATGCAGTCATTGGGACGCATGTATGCTCTGCATATTAATCGGCGATATCACCGTAGCGGAACGTTATGGAGAGAACGCGACAAATATTGTTTAGTGCAATAAGAAACCTACCTAATTGAACTGTATCGTTATATTGAACTTAATCCCCTCAGGTCTGGAATGGTTGAAGACCCAGCCGATTATTCTTGGTCCAGTGATCAATTTAATGCGTTATGAAAAAACACAAATCTGTTAACACCTCATCCATTATTTATAGCATTAGGCAATGAACAGGGAAAAGTTTGAAAGTTGGTGAGTTAGTTTTATTTGACATTGATCCTTTTATGCTTTGAATTTAATATAGAAATATATATTCTTTAATTTAAAATTCAATAAAAACAATAACTAATAAATATACTCGATAACATTTTAAAAACCAGCGAATGAACTCCATTTAAATAAGAACAAATGTTTTTATTTAATAAACTGAGTTTAAGAGTGGCTCGAATGAATGTTAGGAACAAAAAAAGCGCTACAGCGCTTTTTTCTTATCACTATTAAATACCCAGTTTTAACTCGCTGTTTTGCTCACGGGCAATAGCACGATAGGCGATATCATCGCGATAAAACATACCCTTGCAGCTAATGGTTTTAGCCAGTTTGTAAGCATTCTGTTGGGCTTCGGTGACAGTATTACCTAAAGCGGTAGCACACAGCACTCGACCACCGTTGGTTGTCACTTTACCATCAATATTTTTGGTCCCTGCATGGAATATTTTACTGTGGGCATCGCCAAGGGCTAAACCTTCAATCACATCACCTTTATTGTAACTACTTGGATAACCCCCTGCAGCAAGCACGACACCAACAGCCGCTCTGGTATCAAATTCTGCTTGGATTTTGTCAAGATTTCCGTCTAAGGCTGCTTCAACTAATTCGACTAAGTCAGACTGTAAACGCATCATAATAGGTTGGGTTTCTGGGTCGCCAAAGCGGCAATTGTATTCAATCACTTTAGGTGTGCCATCTGCCATGATCATCAAGCCAGCATATAAAAAGCCTACGTAGGTATTGCCTTCAGCAGCCATGCCTTGCACAGTGGGATAAATCACTTCATGCATAACCCGTTGGTGGATATCCGCTGTGACCACAGGTGCAGGTGAATAAGCACCCATACCCCCAGTGTTTGGGCCCGTATCGCCATTGCCAACACGTTTATGGTCTTGGCTGGTGGCAAAAGGTAAAACATTTTTGCCATCGACCATCACAATAAAGCTCGCTTCTTCACCATCGAGAAATTCCTCGATAACTACGCGGCTTCCGGCCTCACCAAAAGCGTTACCCGCTAACATGTCGCGAATGGCATCTTCTGCATCAGTTAATGTCATCGCGACAATCACACCTTTACCTGCTGCTAGTCCATCTGCTTTTACCACAATAGGTGCACCTTTTTGTCGCACATAGGCAAGAGCGGGTGCAATTTCCGTAAAGTTTTGATAATCAGCAGAGGGAATATTGTGACGTGCCAAAAAGTCTTTGGTAAAGGCTTTTGAACCCTCTAGCTGGGCTGCAGCTTGAGAAGGACCAAATATTTTTAGTCCTTTAGCCTGAAAGGCATCTACCACACCTAACACTAGTGGCACTTCTGGGCCCACGATAGTTAAGTCTATTTGGTTTTGTTCAGCAAAAGACACCAAAGCAGGCACGTCTTCTGCACCCACATCAACATTGGTGAGTTTGTCTTCAAGTGAGGTTCCCGCATTACCGGGTGCTAAAAACACTTGTGATACTTTTTCCGATTGCGCTGCTTTCCAAGCCAGCGCATGTTCGCGACCACCGCCGCCAATAATCAATACATTCATAGGGTTTGTTATTCTTTAGTTTTGTATTTAAGGCTTAACAAATTATGGCTTAATAAACTTAAGTGTCATACGTGAACTTTCACCGATAGTGAGATATTTTGCTTGGTCTTTTTCGCCCAAACGTAGACCAGGAGGTAGAGTCCATACGCCTTTCTCATGTTCTGTGGTGTCGAGTGGGTTAAAATTGATGTCACTTTCTGCAAGTAATCTAAACCCTGCTTTTTCAGCGGCAGCAATCACTACGGACTGCTTCATATAACCTGAACTTTTTTGTGCATCATCAGCCAAATTTTCTGGCAGTTTATGTTCAACTACACCTAACACCCCGCCTTTCTTAAGGGCTTTAAAAAAGCTTGAGAACGCGCTATCAACCCCTTCTTGTCCAGTTTGCATGTACCAATTATGTACGTTGCGGAACGTCAGCACTCTATCCAGAGAATTGGCAGGGGCAAATTCCATGGCTTTGGTAGGATGAAACGCCGTCACCTTAGTATTTTTGTGATTTTCATCCTGACTAATCTTTTGCATAAAACCATCAAGAGACTTTTTGTAGTATGCGTTGCCGCCTTCTTCTATATAAAAATGCGCGGCATAAAGCTGACCTTTTTGGTTTAAAAGAGGTGCAAGAATATTGCTGTACCAACCGCCACCGGGGGAGATTTCTGCCACGGCCATATCGGGTTGAACATCGAAGAATCGCAGTGTTTGTTGAGGATGGCGATATTCATCTCTTGAACGTTCTTTAATCGAACGGTTTTCATGATTAACCGCATCGCTAAGTGCATCAGCAAATACTAGAGGTGAGCTGAGTAAAGATAGAGCAATAGCAACTTTTAAGGTTCGTTTAAACATAATATTCTCGCATTAAGGTAAAATGGATTTGAATAGATTGTAACGGTATTGTGCGTCAGAGGTAACAAAAACCGGAGTCAATATTTTGAGCTATGACTCCGGATTATCATTCACAATATTAGTGTTTAAAGTGACGCATACCAGTGAAGACCATAGCAATACCATGTTCGTCTGCGGCGTCTATGACTTCTTGGTCGCGCATTGATCCGCCCGGTTGGATAATGGCGCTGATACCGGCAGCAGCTGCCGCGTCAATACCATCACGGAACGGGAAGAACGCATCAGACGCCATCACTGAGCCTTCCACTTGCAAACCTTCATCAGCAGCTTTAATGCCTGCGACTTTGGCAGAATAGACACGGCTCATTTGACCTGCGCCTACACCGATAGTCATACTGTCGTTACAATACACAATAGCGTTTGATTTAACGTATTTGGCTACTTTCCAAGTGAACATCAAATCTTTTAACTGTTTGTCAGTTGGTTTAACTTTAGTGACTACTTGAAGTTCATCTTCCTCGACCATGCCAAAATCACGGTCTTGGACCAATAAGCCGCCATTAACCCGCTTAAAATCATGACCTTCGGTAAGTTGACCTTGCCAATCACCGCAAGCTAATAGACGTAGGTTTTTCTTAGCAGACACGACTTTTATAGCCTCATCGCTAATGGATGGCGCGATAATCACTTCTACAAATTGGCGGTCAACAATGGCTTGTGCCGTGGCTGCATCTAGTTCGCGGTTAAAGGCAATAATGCCACCAAAGGCTGAAGTCGGGTCGGTCTGATAAGCGCGGTTATAGGCACTTAATATGTCGTCACCTAAAGCTACACCACAAGGATTGGCGTGTTTAACAATTACGCAGGCTGGTACATCAAACTCTTTTACGCACTCAAGTGCGGCATCTGTGTCGGCAATATTGTTGAATGACAATTCTTTACCTTGCAACTGAGTTGCTGTGGCAACTGAAGCTTCTTGAATATCATTTTCAACATAAAAAGCAGCGCTTTGATGACTATTTTCACCGTAGCGCAAATCTTGTTTTTTAGTGAATTGCATATTGAAAGTACGAGGAAATTCGCTGTGCTGATGGCCACAGTCTGTTTCGCATTCACTGGATTCAATCATAGCACCAAAATAGTTGGCAATCATGCCATCGTATTCAGCTGTGTGTTCAAATGCGGCAATGGCTAAATCAAAACGTGTGGCTTTATTCACTGCATTACTGTTCGCCTGCATCTCTGTCATTACGCGGGAGTAATCTTTAGTGTTAACCACAATTGTGACATCATTATGGTTTTTAGCCGCGGCGCGAACCATCGTGGGACCACCAATATCAATATTTTCGATAGCGTCTTCTAAGCTGCAATCGTCATTGGCTACAGTGGCTGCAAATGGGTACAAGTTCACGACTACTAAATCGATAGGCAGAATATTGTTTTCAGCCATGACTTGTTCGTCTTGTCCACGGCGAGCCAGAATGCCACCATGGATTTTGGGGTGCAAGGTTTTAACTCGACCGTCCATAATTTCTGGATGGCCAGTGTAATCCGATGCTTCAATAACGGTTAGGCCATTGTCGCTTAGTAATTTTGCAGTGCCACCGGTAGATAATAGCTCTACACCTTGGCTGGCCAAAAATTGGGCAAACTCAAGTAGCCCGGATTTATCTGATACGCTTAATAATGCGCGACGAATAGGTGTTGCTGGTAAGTCTTGTTGCATGTTTGTTCCATGTTTGTACCACTTTTAAGCGGCAAAGATTTTGGCAATTTAATTCGTATTGTTTTTGTTGACTATTTGGTCATGGTCAACACAAACAAAAAGAGCACCATAAGGTGCTCTTTATTTTAGACAAAAAACCTTAGTTCATGCCGTATTGTTTTAGTTTCTTACGCAAGGTGCCACGGTTGATTCCTAGCATAGTTGACGCTTTAGTCTGGTTGCCACGTGTGAAAGTCATTATTTCTTCCAACATTGGCGCTTCAACTTCGGCCATGACTAGCTCGTATAAGTTTTCGATGTTGGTGTTATCAAGTTGCTTTAGATACTTGTTTACCGCTTGTTTAACAGAATCGCGAAGAGGCTTTTGAGCCTGAGTTTGCGAAGGAGTCGTTACCGTAGTGGTAAATGGAGAAGTTACATTTTGTTCGAACATATACAATCTTGCTCTTTAAGTTAGTCATATTAAGCAGCAGGTGAAACTAGCTCAGACACAAATGAAAGTGCTGGTTCGCCTGCCAATTTATCAAAGTACATAGTTAACGCATCAAGTTGCTGCCCTGCATCTTCGATGGCGTTGAACTTTGCACGGAACAGTTTTTGCTGGTCGTGTTCGGTCAAATACCAGCCCACATGCTTGCGGGCAATTCTGCATCCCTTTATACCACCGTAAAACTGATGGACATTGGCGACGTGTTCAAGCAAAACGCTACTCACTTCGTCAATACTGGGTGCAGCCAGTATTTGGCCAGTTTGCAGATAGTGGAGGATCTCGCGGAATATCCAAGGGTGACCCTGAGCTCCACGACCGATCATCAACGCATCTGCGCCGGTGTATTCCAAAACGTGCCTAGCTTTTTGCGCGCTTGTTATATCACCGTTGGCAACAACAGGTATCGACACGGCTTGTTTAATAGCTTTAATGGTGTCGTATTCTGCGTCGCCTTTGTACATACAGGCTTTGGTGCGACCATGCACCGCCAATGATTGAATGCCGTTGTCCTGTGCAATTTGAGCTATTAATAACCCATTGCGATTTTCAACATTCCAACCTGTGCGTATTTTTAAGGTAACAGGCACATCGACTGCTTTTACTACCGCCTGAATGATTTTCTCAACCAGTGGTGGGTCTTGCAACAATGCGGATCCCGCTAACTTCTTATTCACTTTTTTAGCTGGGCAACCCATGTTGATATCAACAATTTGCGCGCCATTACCCACATTAAATTGTGCCGCTTGTGCCATTAATTCAGGATCTGACCCTGCAATTTGCACTGAGCGCACCCCCTCTTCACCCTCATGATCCATCCGTTGTTTGGATTTATCCGAATCCCAAACCCTAGGGTTGGAAGAGAGCATCTCTGACACCACCAAACCTGCGCCAAGACGTTTACATAATTGTCTAAATGGCCTGTCTGTCACTCCCGCCATGGGAGCCAGTATCAAATTGTTTTCTAATACATATGGACCAATCTGCATAATATAGAATGATTATCCTTCACATTTAATTGTGCAAAAATCGACCGCGCTCTAAAAAGGGGCGCAAGTTTAAGGGTTTTTTGTTGTCTTTGAAAGGCTAGTAAACAAACAATTTTGTACTTTTTTTAAGCAAACCATATTGACATTAAAAAAAACAGGCTATTTTAAACTGGTTTACCAGTAATTAAGATAAGATCGTTATAATAAAGTAAGGTGGTTTAACGTTTTATGTTGCCGAGCAACGTATCTTTAAACATGACCCAATCACCTAACAAGCTGTAAAATGGATACTTAAAGGTCGCGGGCTTATTGTGTTCAAAAAAGAAATGCCCTGCCCAGGCAAAGCCATAACCTAAAACAGGTAAAAACCATAATAACATCCATTGATCAGTCATAAGGGTGTAAGCCAGTAGAATTAAGATCAAACTAGAACCAACAAAATGTAAACGCCGACAGGTCAAGTTTTGATGCTCAGACAGGTAATAAGGATAAAACTCAGCAAAACTGTTAAATTTAGGAGGCACTTGTGGAGTCATGATGGTCAGCTTTTTGCTTGATTAAAAAGTAAATCTAGCATAGTTAATGCCCAAAAAATGTCTACTACACGACATTTTATATTTACCTCTAAATCGATAATTAGCTTGAGTTTCAATGATTTGACCCCATCCCCAAAGCAAGCAAATGAATACGGACTCTATTATGAATAACGTGATTGATATTACCCCAGAAAATTTCCAGCAAGTCATATTACAAGACTCGCAAACACAAGTGGTGATGGTAGAGTTTTGGGCTGAAGGTTATGAACCAAGCCAGCAATTGGCTCCCATTTTAGTGAATGTAGCAGCAAAATTCAGTGGTAACTTGATCCATGCCCGTGTTGATTGCCAGCAACAACAAGAAATCGCAGGCCAATTTGGTGTGCAAAATCTACCAACAGTGATTTTGGTAAAGGAAGGTCAGCCTATAGACGGCTTTGCAGGGTTGCAAACCGAAGCAGAGATTATAGCCACCTTTGAAAAACACTTGCCCAAGCCAGAAGATGCTTTATACGAACAAGCGGTAGAGTTAGTCAGCGCAGGCGATTATCAGCAAGCTTACACGGTGCTTAAACAAGCTAATGACATGAATCCCGAACGCGCCGACATCAAGTTGTTGCTGGCTGATTGTCAAGTAGAGTTAGGTCAAATAAAACAAGCTAAAGTTTTATTAGAAACCATCGGCTTAGTCGACCAAGATGCATTATATAAAAGTATTTTGGGTAAAATTGAATTAGCGGAACAAGCGGCTGACTCACCTGAAATCAAAGCCTTGCAAAAACAACTACTGCAAGACCCAGATGACCTAGATATTAAAGTTAAACTTGCTGTGCAATTGCATCAAGCTAATCAAATAGAAGAAGCTTTGGAACTGATCTTGTCGGTTTTATATAAAGACCTTAATTTTGGTGATGCCAAGAAGCTTACTTTAGATATGATTAATGCACTGCCTGATGGCGATCCTTTGAAGTCGAAGTATCGACGTAAGGTTTATGGGTTGTTGTATTAGCTGAGTTAAGCGCCTCGTTTAGAGCTAGCGCGCGGCAAGCTTCAATTAGAGAATATAAACCGGCATTCGCCGGTTTTTGTTATTTCGGAATGCATTTAGATTGTTACTTTGTTGTACATCTGAAAGTTTGGTGTGGGATGAATCCTACACCAAACTACATTACTCTTGGTAAAACTATAAAGAGAAATAGCCCTATGAAGCTTAAGCTGATTGCACTTGTTGCCATCGTCGCCATTATTGGCATATATCTATGGCAAAAACCTGCACCCCAACCCATGGTGCGTATCGCCTCTCCTGAGGCAATTCGCAATACTATAGCCGGCCCAATTGTGGGTTTTGCGGATGAGGATGGCACCTTAGGATGGCTCGGTATTCCGTTTGCAGCACCTCCATTGGCTGAACTGCGCTGGGCAGCGCCGCGTCTTCCTAAACCTTGGCAAGAAAATCGTCAAGCCATTGCTTTTGAGAACGCTTGCGTGCAACTCTGGGGACCTTTGGTTGGCACCTCTGGAGATAAGGAGGAGGTAGTAGGTAAGGAGGATTGTCTGTATTTAAATGTATGGGCACCGCGAAATAACAGTGATATTGATTCTGTAGGCCTTCCTGTGATGTTCTGGATCCACGGTGGCGGGAATTCGATTGGTACGGCGAACACCTATCCTGGCCATCGCCTCGCTGGTGGCGAAAATGTGGTGCTTGTTACCATCAACTATCGTCTAGGGCTATTGGGCTGGATGAGTCATCCCGCTCTTCGCACTGAAGGTCGCAGTGCCAGTGACGCGTCGGGCAACTATGGCAATCTAGATATGATTGCCGCACTGGAATGGGTACAGAAAAACATTGCGAATTTTGGGGGCGATCCAGACAACGTGACTATTTTTGGTGAGTCCGCGGGTGGGCTTAACGTATATTCATTGATGGCTGCTCCTTCGGCCAAGGGACTTTTCCACCGGGCCATAGCTCAGAGCGGTTCAACGAGCACCACGCCATTGTGGCGAGCTGAAAATTTTATTGATGACGAGCAACCTGGTGAAAGTCTCAGCTCGCGGGAATGGTTGTCAATGCAATTGCAGCATGCGGGTAAAGCTAAAGACCGCAAGACTGCAAAGGTCGCCCAACTTGCTCTGTCTGATACAGAAATTCTGGCGTTCATGCAGTCTCGCAGTCCACAGCAAATACTCAAGGGGATCAGCGGCGGTGCTGGTATGTACCGTGCCCCGCAAAACCTGCGTGACGGTATGGTATTGCCCAAGGAATCATTACTCACTCTCTTTCAGTCACCAGAACGATACAACGATGTACCGCTAATGACAGGAACCAACCGGGATGAGGCCAAATTATTTATGGCTCAAGATCCTAAGTTTGTGGAACGCCGCTTTGGTTTTCTTCCGCACATCAAGGATATAGATGCATACAATAGTACCTCGGCCTACATCTCTGACACCTGGAAAGCAAGAGCAGTGGATGAGGTGGCTGCTGTCATTTCTGCCAATTCAGAACATAAAGTTTACGCCTACCGATGGGACTGGGATGAGGGTGCGAAAAACTGGCTAGTCGATTATTCAACACTTATTGGTGCGGGTCATGGCATGGAAGTCGCCTTTGTGTTTGATGACTTCGAAGGTGGTATTCTGGTTCCCGGTTTTTACAATGAAGAGAACAGTCCAGGCCGCGATGAGCTGGCCAAAGAAATGCGCAGCTACTGGTCTCAATTTGCTGCTTCGGGCGACCCCGCAAATGGCCGAAATGGCGACCTCTTAAAGTGGGACGCATGGAACAACACTAGTCCCAATCTTATGGTCCTCGACTCCCCCGCTAGTGGTGGTTCTAAAATGAGCCGAGAACCTATGACTATCGCGATGCTCAAACAACGTTTGTCTAAAGATCTGGAGATTACCGATACAAAGACACGTTGTAGAATGCATGCGGAGCTGTTTCTAAAGGTTAATTCAGGAGATGACTATTGGAATGAGCAGGAATATCTGGATCTTGGTTGTGCTAATTACAACCCTTGGACATTAGTTCAGCCTGCACGGGAATCAACAAATTAATTACTATTAAAAAGTATTTACAAGATAGCCATCGCAACACACTCGCAATTAAAATGGGTGTCTTTGTAAAAAAGAGCCATTGCCTGATTAATGAGAGTTGTTCTTCATCGATAATGATAACGTGTCGCAATTCATTTTGTCGCTAAGCTTTAGGCTGTAAAAAGAACCTGAAGCAATTGAGAACGTTTACATAAACGTTTGACTAC
>Ga0307492_10000182_pt1 | contig 27882 bp, 27 predicted proteins | sample SI3LmetaG_FD_202365 | JGI IMG/M metagenome (GOLD analysis project Ga0307492, IMG submission 202365) | Sea-ice brine microbial communities from Beaufort Sea near Barrow, Alaska, United States - SI3L | ecosystem: Environmental > Aquatic > Marine > Coastal | place: USA: Alaska | collected 2017-05-06 | reverse complement strand
TTTTTTAGTAGAGTGAAGTCAGCCTACAATTTTTTTTAATGCCTTGACGTGGCCGCTGAATGCTTGATGACCTGATGACGTTAGCGATAACCACGTCCGTTGACGGCCATTTAGCGCTTTCTTGTTAAGTAAAACGTAACCGGCATCTTCGAGTGACTTAATATGTTTTGAAAGGACAGAGTCGCTCACATCTAATTGCTCTTTCAGTACCACAAACTCCATTGAAGATGCAGACGTAAGTAAGGCGCAAATCTGCAGCCGATTAGGCGCATGAATTAATGCGTTAAATTGTGAGCTATTCATTTCCACTCACCAGTGGGAAAGCTATAGAGCATATAAGATATAAATATGGCATTGAGTGGCCCAGCTACGTACGGAATCCATAAAAAACCAGCTTTATACAGCTCAATTGATCCAAGTATTACAAGTGCCACGAGAATCCCCAGTGCTAAGTTGAAAAATTTATTCTTAAGACCATAAGGTATAATATTCTGCTTCACACCTCTTACGCGAAGTAATATATACCAAGTAGCCATGCTAATAAGCAAGCCTGCGGCCGAGACCAGCATAATAAACGTCCATAAACTATTTCCACTACTGAAAGGCGCAGCGAAACAGACTATCCCCGTGAATAAGGAGATAATAAAATTAAGCCATAACGCAGGTCTGAAAGATTTATTTGATTTTGTTTTAGCACTATCTAATGTTTCTAGCGCCGCTAGAGCTTCTTCCGTTGAAATTTGATTATTACTATTTGTCATCGTTTTCTTCCTTTAGTTTCCAATGTGGAAAGTAATATAACGCACGCTTTCCACTGTGGCAAGTCTTTCCGTTCCAATGCGGAAAGTGATATTCAATAATAGGCACTAACTTTAGCTCACAGAGCTAGCATTACAGGAATAAAAATAAGTTCGTCATCACGATATAGATATTAAAAAATAGACACTTCTTAATTCACTTCCTATCGTTACCTCGAAGAAAGTTTCCATATGATCAAATGCTTCTGGAGTGACTTCTAAAGAGTAGGTTTTACCTTGTTCAATATTTCGTTTCAAAGTGTAAATGCTTGGGGTCTACCATTGAAATTAGTAGTTGCTAGGCATGTTGATATGTCAAGCTGAGAAAGCTTCTCCATGACAACAACGACATACTGCCATGGAGGTATATTTAGTTCGCTATACCATTTATAAATACATCGACGTTAGATTGTGACCATCGCTTTAGATAGTTTTCATCGTTTAAAGAATCAATGCCAAATTCATCATTTACCCAGGGAGCGAACTGAACTTGGTTGATGATTCTGTCTAGTATGAAGCCGGTGATCATTTCACTATCGAGCTCTTTTCTAGCAAAACCCTTTTTGATGCCATTATCTATAAATGCCTTAAATCCAGTCATGTAGGCAATCAGCGCTTTTGGGCTCTGCTGTTCTCTGATTGTAATCATCAAAACCAGTCTGTTTTCTATACAGGCTTCAAGTGTAGTTTCAAAAACTAATTCGATTCGGGTAATGAAATCTTCTTTAGATTTTGGATCTTTTGCCAATAGCTTTAACGGGAAAACGAATACTTTTTCCCCGTAAGAATCAGTGATCGCATGGAGTAACCCCTCCTTGTTACCAAAATAATGGTGGATCATATTCATACTGGTATCGGCGTGTTTGCATATTTCCCGCACCGATACTCCTGAGTAGCCTTTTTCACAAATTAATATGGCCCCTGAAGATAGGAGCCTGTCTTTTGTTGAGTTGGAGCTAGTTTCATTCATTGGAAATTAATTTTACTCATTAGCCGTCAGTGTCATTTTATTCATGGCCTTAACTTTTCGAGGGTGAGGTGTACCGTTTTCAACATAGAATTTAAGTTCTTCTACAATCTGTTTTATGAAAAATCCAAAACCGAATTTTATTATCGGATAAATTATAAAGGCTAATGGTTTTAAAGTCGATGTCACAGAAAAAGTCACAACAGATTGGCTTGCATCATTCTCGCTGAGGTAGAACTCCGCAACGTTTTGAACCAGAGGGAACCCAAAAGGTGTATTAAGGAATTCGATAAGCACCGTACAAGTCTTTTTATCGTCATCATATGCTAGAAACGATTCCTTCGCCTTCATACCGTTTGGATTGCCATCTAGTTCACAAACTCGGCCAGCAGAAGATGCTCCTTCGTATTTTTTGCCATTGTCTTTACCTGTTGAATTGGGGATAGACGCCATCCATTTGTAAGCATTATCGAAATCGTGTGCAAATACTTGCCAAATTTTATCGCCTGATGCGTCAATCGAAATTACTTTAGTTGTATTCATGTTGTTGTTCCTAAGTTAGCCTGAATCATTTGTTCCAATAATTATAACACATGTTACATACCCGTCAACTTTCACGTTTATGCACTAATTTAATCCTAATTAGTGCCTGACCGAAAACCCATAACCTATTGAAATAAAATAAAAAAAATTGTATGCAGTCACTATATGAACAATATATTAGAGACTTTTAAGAGATATCCAGCTTGCGTTGATTTCTTTAGGCGAATGACGATTGTTTGTGTGGGATAGTAACTATCTAGAACTTTTTCATTCATAAATGTATGTTGAAACGAAAATCAGTTGGTTAGAGATTATTGTTGACCATAAATAAGAAACAACATAGTATTTATTCTAATTATACGCTTATACGCTTATACAGGAAAAGATGTGGCTATAAATCTTGCAGGCATGTCATCCATAAGATTTCAGAACATGCTCATGCAGAAAAGAAATTATCTCTATGGTGTAGTTATGGCCATTGAGGAAGAACCCATCGAGCATCACATCAATCAGATCATCCTATTAACTGAACCAAAAGACATATGATCAAATTCTTCAGACATGTAAGACTCCACCTCATGGAGAAAAACAAAACAAGCAAATACTTTAAATACGCCATTGGCGAAATTGTGCTTGTGGTAATTGGTATTCTTATTGCGTTGCAGGTAAGTAATTGGAACAACGACCGCCTAGAAACGAATCACTTACATTCTTATTACGAAAAACTTGTTAAAGAATTAGAGCAAGAAATTCTTATTACTAATTTCGAAATAAAGGAGACTAATAATTTAGGAATTATGCAAAAACGCGTTCTAGAAATTCTAAATGTTAAAAACAAAAATGACATACCTGAACTAATTAGTGTTCTAGGTTCAGTACCAACGTCTTGGTCTTTAGGAGTGTCAACAGAAATTTTTGATGAGTTTATATCACAAGGGTTATTGGCTAAGGTTGAAGATGGTAGTTTAAAAAAATCCCTTATAAAATGGCAAGAATTAATCAACAATTCCAAGGACCATGATATTTATACAAACAATCAATATAACACCCTTATTGAACCTTATTTTTCCAAACATCTTAACTATTCAAAAATAGCGCTCCCACGATACAAAAAGACACTGGTACAAGGTGGTCCTGAAACTGATTTTGAATCTCTTTTTAACTCTATGGAATTATGGAATATCACCACCTTAAAGTTAGAAACAACTAATAGCACATTGTCGAACTTAAAAAACATGGGCAAAGGACTAAAAGAGTTAATATCGGCTTTAAAAAAGAACATAAAAACCAATGATTAAGTTTTTGAATCAATGGGGTAAGAAGAACTTGAGAATATTCGTTTTAACCCAAAGCGCTAATGGCGCACAGGATACATGCATGACCCCATACACCCCACGCTTAGCTCACTCAACGCGTTGAGCTTCCGTTTCTTCAGCTATTAAATCAGATGAAAAACAGCAACAAAATAACAAGCAGATTAAAATAGTTTTGTGTGAAATAGCCATAAAATCATATCTCTGAAGTATTAATATGTTCGCACTCTAAAAGTTAATATTAATCAATATACAACTATTCTAGCACTGTCCATCGAATATGTTTTTTTTGCTAACTAAATGCTAAAGATCGGCTTACTATTTGACGACCTCTACGCTCTCAGCTTGCTTGATTGTTTTTGCCTTTGTTCGCTCGATCATTTTAACAATCGCAGATTGAATTACTTCATCTTCTCTGGCGTCTGACTTACTACGGAAACGTTCTTCCATTGCTTCAGCTCCATCTTCCGCTACAAACGATACAGCGACTTGCTCTGCAATATCTGCACGGCTACCAAAATAAGATATGGATATTTCTGGGTATCCTTGAAACCCCATCTTTATTTTTTTAACTATTCTTTTTTTAGATTTTTCTAAATTCATAATGATTCTCCAATATGCCTGCTCATGATTTTAATGGCAATAGTTCGCATACGCCAGACGACTGGTTAGGTCTAAACATCTTTAAAATATCTGCCAATCATATTGCTATTTTTTATACCCTTGATTAAATGAATAACAAAAATTTAGCGAATAAAATCAGCAAAACTTTTTATTGCCGTTTTCCACTGTTCATTGCTGAGTGCTATTCCATTTTGGCCAATAGTGATTTCAAAGCGACTATAATTTTTATCACATGTCCTCGGCAATGGTAATAATGCAATGTCATTTTGTTGAAACCATTTTGCAACTTTTGGCATTAATTCACTATCTGTTTGTGAGATAACTAAATGAAATAAATTACATGGCGGTAATTTAGGTATAACACGGATGTTATCTTGCTGATTAAAAAATTCAGCGATCCGCCCAGCTTTATCGACATATTCTGGCATTAAAGGTAAATGTTTATCTAATCCTATTTTTGCCGCTAAAACATCTGGAAACTGAGTAATTAAATTTCCTCCACAACGTCTTGACCAAATACGCGCTTTATCAATAAAGTATTTTGAACCGGCCAAAACTGCTCCGGCAATGCCATCCAAGTCTTTATAAAAACTAACATAAACAGAATCAAACAAACTTGCTATTTCACTCAATGATTTTTGATAATAACTCTCACAACTCCAAAGCCGAGCACCGTCTAAATGAAAAGCCACATTTTGTTGACGCGCCCATTCACTTTGGCTTTGTAATTGTTCCCAACTCGGCAACTGGCCGCCTATTTCACGCATAGGTAATTCAATCAATAGTGCCGCTATATCAGTGTTAATTATTTCTATATCGACAAGCGCGATCACTTTATCAGGTTGACCTAATAAAACACTTTGTAAACCATGAAGCACTTGATAAGCGTTTTGCTCATGCAGTTGTAAATGACTGCTAGGATGAAAGGCGACTGTGTTATTATTTTTTTCTTCAGCCCAAATTCGAAGTGCCATTACCTGAGCCATTGTGCCGCTTGGTAAAAAGATAGCGTCTTCTTGGCCTAATTTGGTCGCCACTTCAGCTTCAAACTCCCTCACCAATCCACCTTGCCCATAAACATCGGCATCAGGATATTGATTTGCTAAAGGAATAAGCGCTTGCAAACGCTCAGCGGTACTTAGTTGTGGATGACGAAACAGCGTGCTATCACATTTTTTTAGAATCGCTTGATAATCACTTTTAAATCGTTCAGTTAACATAAGTCTATTATTTGAATTTTTTTATTTCACCACTTTCTATTCTAGCAAAGTAGGATTGCAATTCGCTTTTTACCATTGGCGCAAAAAAGTACAAACCAAAAATATTAGGAATACAAATTAAGAAAACTAAGGCGTCAGAGATATCGAGAATAGGGCCTAGTTTTACCGTTGAGCCTAATACCACAAATGCGCAAAAAATAAGTTTATAGTTAATTTGGCTTGCCTTACTTTCACCAAACAAATAGGTCCAACCTTTGAGCCCATAATAAGACCATGAAATCATGGTAGAAAAGGCAAATAAAACGGCTATAAATGCCAACGGAATAGGAAACCAAGAAATTTCGCGCTCAAAAGCGGCTGATGTCATTGCCACGCCAATCGCATCTCCAGCAAACTCAGGATTTGCCACTTGCGCTGTGCCAATAACTAATGCTGTCATGGTACAAATTAAAATCGTATCAATAAACGGTTCTAGCAAAGAAACAATACCTTCAGTGATCGGCTCATTAGTTTTAACCGCAGAGTGAGCGATTGAAGCAGAACCAATACCCGCTTCGTTAGAAAATACCGCTCGTTGAAAACCAATGATCATAGCGCCTAGTGCGCCACCTGCAACACCTTCACCGGTAAATGCGCCGGTAAATATATTGGCAATAGCTTGTGGTAAAGAATCAACATTCATCATTATGACTATCAACGCGAACAGACAGTAGAATATCGCCATAAACGGGACAATCTTCTCTGTCACTTTAACGATGGATTTAATGCCGCCAATAATAACCATAAATACCACGCCACCCATCACCAATCCAACCAACCAACCTAAACCTTCCAAAGCACCACCAGTCACTCCGTTAAGTTGTACATAAGCTTGATTCGACTGAAACATATTGCCTATCCCTAAGGCTCCAATACAAATGCCAACGGCATAAAAGACTCCAATGAATTTACCAAAACCTCCCCAACCTCTTTCGGTAAAACCTTTTTTAAGATAATACATCGGGCCGCCAGAAACATGACCGTCCTCAAATTCGTTACGATATTTGACACCCAAAGTACATTCTACAAACTTGGTAGACATTCCTAAGAAGCCCGCCAGTATCAGCCAAAAGGTTGCTCCTGCACCGCCAACAGTCACGGCGATAGCTACGCCACCTATATTACTTACCCCCACGGTTCCCGATACAGCGGTTGCCAAAGCCTGAAAATGAGAGACCTCTCCATGGCTTTTTGGGTCGGTGTAATCACCACGTATTAATTCAATAGCGTGTTTGAAACCTCTGACATTAATAAAACCCATGTAAACAGTAAAAAAAGCAGCACCTAGCACCAACCATAAAACAACTAAGGGGAAATCGACACCAAAAACGGGGATACTAAAAAAGACGATATCGCTAATAACCTTGGCAATTGGCGCGGTAATATTGTTAACCGTTTCGTCAATACTCGCGTTAGCAGAAAAAATGGGTGAGATAAACAGGCTTAAAAGAATAAATAGACGGCTCATGTTGTTTCCTTTTTTGTTTAATAAGGGAATCACTGTCCCCTAAACTCTTTATTATTTTTATGAAATATAACACCTATCGAATGTTGAAACAGTTTTTTTTCAGTTACAGATTAATTGGATCATTACTTAAATTGTATGTGTGTAAAAATCATTCCAAAATAACGACTAAAACCAAATTCTGGTTCGTATAAAGGCTGCGTACTAATCTATATAAAAAGAGTTCATTGCGTTATAGTACTTGTACTAAATCAAGCTCTTTATGGTCATTATGTTAAAGCCAATTTTAAGTCGACTTCCGTCGCTCATCGTTATCTCTTTATTTGTTGCCTTGATCGTTTATTTACTGTGGTCAAATTCAACCGAGCAAGTCAAGAAATATCAACAAATTACCAGTGTTCAAACCGCGCCAGTAAGCTTGGCCGAGTTTAAGGATGTCATTGAGGCTATAGGAACGACTATTGCTAACGAGCAATTACAAATCACCACGAAATATTCTGATGTGGTTGAAAAAATTTACTTTCGGGGTGGTCAAAAAGTAAAGAAAGGCGACACATTGCTTCAACTGGACCGTCAGGAAGAAATAGCAAAAGTGAAAGAGTTGGAAGCGAACCGTGAGGAAGCTGTATTGCAACTCACTCGTCTACAGGACTTACTCGCGAAAAAGGCCACATCCAAATCACTTGTGGATCAACAAGAAGCCAAAACCAAAGCGGTTGACGCTCAATTGACGATTGCTCGAATCAAACGTGATGACACCACCATTAAAGCACCATTTAACGGAACTTTAGGTTTTCGTAACATTAGCGAGGGTGCCCTATTAGCGCCGGGCGATGTTATCACTAGTTTGGATGACTTGAGCCGAGTCAAAGTGGACTTTGCTGTTCCAGAGCGTTTTTTAACCATAATTGAATTGGGACAAAACATTAATAGCAGCAACGATGCTTATGTTGGTGAATTATTTCAAGGAAAGATAACATCAATAGCGCCAAGAATAGACCCAGTCACGCGCACTCTTAGAGTAAGAGCCTCTATTGATAATTCGGACTACAGACTACGTCCAGGAATGCTCCTCAAAGTAAAAATACTAAGTAAAGTAGAATCAGTTTTGCAAATTCCAGAAAGCGCCATTTTGCCCATAGAAGATAAACATTTCGTCTTTGTGATTGAAGGTAATTTAGCCAATAGAAAAGAAATCAAGCTTGGTCGTCGTCAACCGGGAATTGTCGAGGTTATTTCTGGATTAGACAAATCAGAGCGTGTAGTAATAGAAGGTACTTTGAAACTACGCGATGGAAATCAAGTCGAAGTACTGGAGAACTAAACAGTGATTTTATCTGATATTTCGGTCAAACGACCCGTTTTTGCGACGGTTCTTAATCTTATTTTAATCACCTTTGGTGTTGTGGCATTTTTTCAATTGCCACTGCGGGAATATCCAGATATCGATCCACCGGTTGTCACTATAAACACTTCCTATCCGGGCGCTTCGGCCGCGATAGTTGAAACTAAAATCAGTGAAATTTTGGAAGACCGAATAAGTGGTGTAGAAGGCATTAAAAACATCACCTCCACAAGTAGAGTCGGTCGGTCTAGCATCACCATTGAGTTCAATTTAGACCGCAACATTGATGACGCAACCAACGATGTCAGAGATCGTATCTCTCGCGCCTTAAATAACTTACCAGAACAAGCCGATCCACCGGAAGTATTTAAGGCCAATGATGATGAAAATGTCATTGTTTGGTTTGTACTTCAAAGCACCGGCATGACAACTTTAGAATTAACTGATTATGCCCAACGCTACATTGTGGATCGTTTTGCAGTAGTGGATGGCGTAGCCCGTGTACGCGTTGGCGGCGGTCGAACTTATGCTATGAAAGTTCTTTTAAACCCTGCAGCAATGGCAGCAAGAGGAGTGACCGTTGGAGACATTGAATCAACCTTACGTGATGAAAATGTTGAATTGCCCGCCGGAAAAATTGAATCAATCGACCGCGACTTTTCTATTCGAGTTGAACGAAGTTACATGACGCCACAGGATTTCTCTTCGATGGTGATAAACCGTTCTAATGATAATAGTTTGGTTCGTTTAGGTGATGTTGCTCAAGTAGAAATCGCCGCAGAAGATGATAAAACCTTGTTTAAAGGTAATGGCAAAAACATGGTGGGCTTGGGCATTATTAAGCAGTCAAAAGCCAATACATTATCCGTGGTAAAATCAGCAAGAAAAGAAATGAAATTGCTTCAAGAATCTCTCCCTGTTGGCACCACGATTATCAACAGCTACGACTCCTCTATATTTATTCAAGGTTCCATCGACGAAGTCTACAATACTCTGATGATTGCTATGGTTATGGTGGTACTAATTATCTTTCTTTTCCTTGGCAATATTCGAGCAACATTGATTCCCGCGGTCACCGTTCCAGTGGCTTTAATTGGTTCAATGATGGCTTTATCATGGTTTGGTTTTTCCATCAATTTGTTGACACTTTTGGCACTTGTTTTAGCCATTGGATTGGTCGTTGATGATGCCATTGTTGTGCTAGAAAATATTTACCGTCGAATAGAAAATGGTCAAACGCCTTTAATGGCAGCTTATGAAGGCGGAAGAGAAGTTGCCTTTGCGGTCATTGCGACAACACTCGTTTTGGTGGCTGTTTTTATTCCTCTTATATTTCTTTCTGGCAATGTCGGTCGTCTATTCACTGAGTTTGCGATCGCGATCGCTTCAGCGGTTATATTTTCCAGTATCACGGCATTATCCTTAACTCCTATGTTATGTTCCAAGATGCTAAAACACCGTACACGAAGCTCGTCATTTGGACAATTAATAGATAGAAATTTTGCACGTGCAGAAGCTGCCTACGGAAGAATGCTGAAGAACGGCATCCATCAACCATTTATGATTGTTTCAATTTTGTTTTTGTCACTGATATCGGTCTATTTATTATTCGTACAATTACCTTCCGCCTATACTCCAAAAGAAGATCGCGGAAACCTGTTTATCATCATGCAAGGCGCAGAAGGATCCAGTTACAGCAATAACGAAAAAAACATTCTGCAAATAGAAGATATGTTACTTGCTTATCAACAGCGTGGCGAACTTGATCTAGTCATTGTCAGAGTACCCGGCTTTGGCGGTAGTGGTGGTATCGCCGTTGTCGGTATGCCAACATGGGACGAACGAAAGTTTGATACTTTCGAATTTATTAACAAAATTAATCAAGAACTAAAAGCTGTCACTGATGTTAGAGCTTTCGCGATAATGCGCAAAGGAATTGGCGGTGGTGGAACTGGTTCACCCGTCTCTTTTGTTTTACAAGGCAACACTTACAAAGAGTTATCTGAGTGGCGTGATACGCTGATCGAAAAAGCGCAAAAGAACCCAAATTTATCAGCCATCAATAGTGATTACAAAGAAACATTCCCACAATTAATGGTTAAGATTGATCGAAATCGAGCTTATGATTTAGGCATACCGGTTGGAGACATCGCAAAAACATTAGAAACAATGTTAGGACAGCGTCGAGTCACTAGCTATGTTGATCGAGGCGAGGAATATGATGTCATCGTAGAAGGAGTTAAAGCTGATTTTCAAAGCGCTGCGGATATAGAAAATATCTATGTACGCTCTCGAACAACCAATCAGCTAGTAGCATTATCAAACCTAATCCATATTGAAGAAAATGCTACAGCTTCTCAACTTAATCGATACAACCGTTTACGCAGTATTACTATTACTGCCAATTTGGCGGATGACTATACATTAGGAGAAGCACTATATTTTCTCAATACCGTGGTTGATGAAAATTTGCCAGAATCAGCCCAAGTCGATTACAAAGGTGAGTCGTTACTACTTAAAGAATCAGGCTCTTCAATTTTCTTTGTTTTTGCTCTCGCACTTTTGTTAACCTATTTAATTTTGTCAGCGCAGTTTGAAAGCTTTATTCATCCGTTCGTTATATTATTGACGGTTCCTCTCGCTTTAGTCGGTGCATTAGCTGGACTTGAACTAATGGGAATGAGCCTTAATATTTACAGTCAAATTGGTATTGTAATGCTGATAGGTTTAGCCGCAAAAAATGGTATTTTAATTGTCGAATTTGCAAATCAACTGAGAGACAAAGGAATTGAATTTGAAGAAGCCTTAATCGGTGCGGCCAAGCAAAGACTACGGCCCATCGTGATGACAACGCTCACAACAGTGACCAGCGCTATTCCGCTTGTGCTAGCTACAGGTCCCGGCGCAGAAAGTCGAATGGTGATTGGTGTGGTCATATTTGCTGGCGTATCGCTTGCGAGCTTATTCACATTGTTTATTGTACCCGGCGCTTATTACTGGCTCTGCCGAAATACAGGTTCTCCACAGAAAATCGCTCAAAAAATTGAGCAACATAAACTACTCGTTGAAAAGGCGAAAGACTAATCAAAATATAAAGGAATTAAGTGGGTCAGCCTTGTCCACTTTGATTTTTGCTTTGATATAACGCTACCTCTACCTACTTCAAACCTTTCTTTAATGACTTTCCAGCGTTAATCAGTTTATTCTCAGCTTCATTTTTACTATCAAGTGCCGCTGAAACTTGTTTTATTTGTTGATAATATTCTCTAATTTCTTTCACACTCTGAGTTACTTGATTAGTTTTTTCTGTAATGCTTAAAATAAAATCGAGTTGTGCTTTTAACTCAATCTGTGTCGTGGCAATTCGCGGTTCTTTGTATGTTAAATTTAACCTTGTGCAATTACTCTCCGAATTTAAATTAATCAGTGTACTCACCTAGTACAGCCTTAGCACCTGACACATCTCCCGACCAAACAATCATACCTTTGAAATCTTTAGCGGCTAATCTTGGTTTGTTTTTAAAAAGAAACCAAAAATCACGCCATTCGCTGCATTTATTCCAGCGTTACCGTTTTTTTTACTCACACTGCCACCCAATCGATACGAAGCCAGCAATTCTAGGTGAAAAAATAACGCCCTAAAAATAAGGCTTACAAGCTATCTAAGAATAAAGTTTTCGCACTAATATTTTGAAATAAGGTTATTTATCCAAAATAATTGAACTTTTTAAACAAACAAGAACCCGATCAAATATAAACCACATAGATTTGGTATTTATTCTGAAAGTGGGCCTAAAGAGGGGATTATTGGTGAGATAATTAACTTAAAAATTTGACTCATTCTTTTTGCCTGCCATTTTAAACTTTCACCTAGAATTACTGTCAACTGGTCACTTTTGTTGGAGTTATCCATACACTATGTTCAAGTTAAAAAGGACAAGAATAGAATATACCATTGAATATTAGAATATGACCAAGAGGAACGATTTAATGATTCAAATAAGTGACGTGGGTTTCATGTTTAAAAATGCTAGTGTTTTAGTTAAAAACTAATTCTCTTATAACTTTATAGTCAGCATTATTCGTTTATTAAATTTTTTTTATGGTTGATAATGGGTAAATAATTTTTTAGTGATAAATTGATCAATGAATAACTCACACATTCCTTTGTACGGCTGTTAAATTGATGAGCCTAAAATCCTTCCGCAGTTACCAAAAGCAAGTACTACCTTTTAGAGAGTTCGTAACGTTAATGGCATTATCAATGTCTTTAGTAGCACTCTCTATTGATTCAATGCTTCCAGCTTTAGACTCTATTGGGCAATCTTTAGGAGTGGAGAATAAAAATGACCAGCAGTTGATTATTGGATTCCTATTCATTGGCATGGCATTTGGTCAACTATTATTTGGTCCCTTATCAGATTCGATTGGTAGGCGCCGTTCGATGCTCATTGGCTACTTAATATTCTTAATTGGTAGTGTTATGAGTATCATGGCAAATGATATTAATTACATGTTGTTTAGTCGATTTTTACAAGGATTTGGAGTCGCAGCTCCAAGAGTTTTATCAACTGCAATTATTCGAGATCAATATGCAGGGCGTGAGATGGCAAAGGTGATGTCATTTGTATTAATGATGTTTATCTTAGTTCCGATGTTGGCGCCCATGTTTGGACAACTGATTCTGAATTTATTTAATTGGCAGTCAATTTTTATTGCCGTTATGCTAGTTGCCATCATATCTTTGTGCTGGTATTTGTTAAGGCAAGGAGAAACGCTTGCGTTAGAAAATCGAGCTGATTTTACCGTCAAAAGAACACGTGACGCACTGAGTACTATTTTTAAAAATCGTCGTGCGACAGGTTTTTCGGTGACAGCGGGTATTGTCTCAGCTCCGTTTGTCTTTTATTTAAGTTCATCGCAACAGTTATTTCAAATTAGCTATGAATTAGCGGAGTGGTTCCCTCTATTTTTTGCGGGCTTATCTTTAGCTTTTGGTTGCTCTTCATTTGTCAGCGGTAAATTTGTAATGACATTAGGCATGCAGAAATTAGTGACTGCGGCGTTAAAACTATTAGCTTTAATTTCTAGTTTATTCGTTGTTGTTCTTGTATTTTTTAATGGTTTTCCGCCTCTTTGGATAACTAGTATTTATTTGTTCTTTTGTTTTTTTTGTTTGGGAATTTTATTCGGTAACTTGAATGCGTTAGCGATGGAACCTTTAGGTCATCTTGCTGGTATTGGCGCGGCAATTGTTGGCTCTCTTGGGACTTTCATTTCCGCAACTTTAGCGGTACTCATTGGTCTGCAGTTTGACGGAACGGTTTATCCTTTAACTATTAGTTTTGCTATTGCAAGTCTGGTATCGCTTATTCTTATAGGTTGGATCGATAAGGAGAAAACCTGCGCTGTAGCGGCATAGTTTTTTTCTTTAATTTTAACGTCCTTTACTTTAGCAAAGTGCTGAATTCAAGGATAAAAGCAGACTCCCGACTCAAATTCACACTCATGTGGTTGGCTACATAACGTCAAACCCGTCATTTATATCTAGTACAGTTTTAGCACTAGTTACTGATATCAAACAAGCTCAGTATGGCTCTTCACTCAAAAACGTTAGAAAGGAAAGAAAAATGCCACTAGTAGAGATTAATATTATTGAAGGCGTATTTACCTCAAAACAGAAACAAGAAATGATTAAAAAGGTTACCGATACAATAGTTTCAATTGAAGGCGAGAATCTCCGTGAGGTTACCGGGGTAAAAATCAATGAAGGACTTTCTTGCGCCGCATAAACGGGAATTGATATGCCTGTATAAAAAAAGCACAATGAAAAACTGCTAAGTAATATGAACGAGATATGAACGAAATATTATTAGATCCTATCATTATTTAATCACTCACTGTTTAAAAACCAAAGAGAAAGCGAAAAAGTCCACACGGATCCAATTCACTCTTAATCAACATTACTGATTCGATAAATTTTCTTGTATTGACCGATACCAAATTCGAACTCATCGTCAACGTACTTTCCCAGTAACTGTTTACCCAGTGGTGATGATTGTGTAATCACTACGATTGTTCTTTTTTCAAATATAAACTTTAGGCCGCCTGATACTGGTGCTAAAAAAAGCGAAAGTGATTGTTCATTCTGATCGATTAATCTGACTAAAGCACCAATAACTATCGCATCACTTGCCAAGCAATCTATTGCTGTTAAGTATTTAATCGCTTTCAAATCTGCACCACATTCTGATGCACGTTTAGCCTGTCCCTCTGCCAAATAGGCGGCTTCTAATCCTAGTGTGTCATATTTATTTTCTGCTATGTTAGCTTTATCAGTCGCTGTCGAATGCGCCCTTTTTGCCGCACACAAAGCCGTTTGATAGATAGTTTCAAGCTCTATTATTAAATGCTCTATTACTCGTTCTTTATAATGCATATAATTCTCAAAACTCTAGAAGAAACCGAGACCCTTTTGTTCAAGGACGCCTTTCGTAATCACCGTGACCGATATTTTTTTCATATATTAAAAAATAACCCGTACGTTCTATCCATTAACTTTCTTTGATTATGCTTTTTTATTGATTATAGCAATAACGATTATGCTTGGTTGTATTTTATGGCAATTGATCGCCCTTTCGAATTCAACTCAGAAGGTTGATGCTTCATTTAATAGGGTTGCTTAACTATAGCACAGTGAGAGTTATTGACTTGGTCGGGTACTCACTATTTATAGGGTGTTCGTTTCACAGAAATATACAATTCCATTTTGGAGCAAAACACTCTAGACTTAGCGCTCATAAAACCAACAATAAAAAGGAATCAAGGGAGCCGATACTTTCTTTGGAAATAGTATTTAAGGCGACCATGAACTGATAGCTATGACTAAAATAAATCTAAGAACTATATTAATTGTTTGTTTTACAAGTATCTTCTTCACTAGCTGCAGTGAGCCATCGAAAAAAGAAGCCAATGTGCCTATTACTCAACCATCAGAAAAAGCGGTTCCAGAAGAGCAACCAATAATTTCTTCGACTAAACCACCTGATTTTCGCTCGATAACCGATGTAAAAACAAAGAAAAAAGTTTTTTTTGAATATATTTATAGCTTCGTCGTAAAAGTAAACCGTGAAATTCTTGAAAGAAGGATCACTATTGAAACTATTTTAGAAAAATCACCTGATGATATCACAGCAGATAATACAATTTTTATAGATAAAATGTCTGATATGTATTTAAAAGACCATGACTCGAGTGATACCCTCGCGAGCGCTAAATTATTACAGGGTTACGTCCGAGTTATTCCACCCTCTCTAGCACTTGCTCAGGCGGCTAATGAATCAGCGTGGGGAACATCTCGATTTGCGACCGATGCAAACAATTACTTCGGCCAATGGTGCTTCAAAGCAGGTTGTGGACTTGTACCTAAACAACGTAACGGCGGCAAGGTTCATGAAGTGAGAAAGTTTAACTCTCCTGAAGACTCAGTAAGAAGCTATATACGTAATTTAAATACCCACAGGGCTTATAAAAAACTTAGAAAAATTCGAGATTCTATCTATAGGGAAGGAAAAACTGTAAACGGCCTACAATTAGCTGAAGGACTTGAGGGCTATTCTGAAAGAGGAGAAGAATATGTGGACGAATTACAGTCAATGATAAAATTTAATGAGCTTGTTGAATTTGATAAAAAATTCTGGTAATAGTTAATACTGAAAAATAATTGGCATCTTTTTATGCCTTAATAAAAGACCTTTTCCGTTTGTTCAATGTTACTTGTATCTTTCCAGTTTAAATACTCAGATTAACTTTGGATAGTCGCACAATAAGGAAATTGTTATAGGATAATTCAAAAACTATATTTAACTGATGAGAATTAAAATTATCAAACGTTTTTTTTACTGGGTTCTCTCTTTTTTACTAGTTACACAACTTCTGCAATTGACATACAACAGTTGATTTTACCGGACGGATTTAAAATTAAGTTTTCGCCGAAGATATAAAAAATGCACGTCAAATGGCATTATCTGATGGCGGTGCAATTTACGTCGGTTCTCGCGGAGCTGGTAATGTTTATGCATTACAAGACCTTGACAATGATGAAAAAGCGGCAACCAAAACTATCATCGCTTCTGATCTTGATTTACCTTCAGAGTTAGAAATTACGTCGGTTTTGATTTTCGCCCTATCACTGGTGAGCTATGGTTTAGAGATAATGGACGCGATATGATAGGCGATGATATACCTAATTGTGAGATCAACTATTGATATGATAATAAATTAATTTCTAGCTTTTAATTCTTATCCCAATAGATTTTTTCCTCTATTTCCATTTCAATAAAGTGTTCAAATCTTTTTTCAATATCGGCACGCTTAATTTTAAGGGTTGGCGTTAATAGATTGTTTTCTACACTCCACTCTTCCTTCAGTACAATAATATGATCAAGCTTCTGATGTTTTTCTAATTTCTTGTTCACTATATGAAGTGTTTTACTTAAACTATTCTGTAACAATTCTGAACTTTTTTTATTTTGTGGGTTAAGAACCACTAGGGCAATAGGTTGTTTTCGACCTTCACCAATAATACAAACTTGTTCAATATCCGTATTTTGTCCCAGATAGTTTTCTATTGGTGCAGGCGCAACATACTTTCCTTTAGCCGTTTTAAATTGCTCTTTAACTCGACCTATTATTTTGTAATCACCGTTCTTTGATATTTCTCCCATGTCACCAGTGTGAAACCAACCGTCAGTAAAACTCTCTTGCGTTGCTTTTGAGTTTTTAAAATATCCACTGAAAACCGCATCCCCCCTAATCATTATTTCTTTATTACCACCAATTTTCATTTCAACACAACTAAGTGGTTTACCGATACTTCCCAATGATTCAGTACTAAAAGGTTGATTACTGCAAGATAAGCCCGTTGCTTCTGTCATTCCCCAACCTTCTGATATAGAAACACCTAACCTTTGGTACCAACGTAAAATACTAGGTGAAATGGGTGCTGTTCCAGAACCAAAACGAAGCGTACTTTTTAAACCAAGCCCAGTTCTTATTTTTTTTGCTAGTATTTTTCCAAGAAAAGGAACTTTGAGTAACAATTGTAACTTATTGTCTGGAATTTTACTGAGAATTTCGCTCTGAAACTTATTCCAAAGACGCGGTACGGAAAGGAAAACAGTAGGATCTGCGAACGTAACATCGCTAATAAATGTATCTAAGCGATCGACAAAATATATTTTGCAACCGACATAAAAAGATAGCATTTCAATCAATGATCTTTCTGTAATATGAGCCAAGGGCAAATAAGACATCAATCGTTGTTCAACGACATCAGGAAGAATATCGGTCGCCGCGTCGGCTGCTGCAGCAAAATTTAAATAGCTTAATACGACGCCTTTCGGTTTACCTGTACTCCCTGAAGTATAAACAATACTCATCGTATCTTCTTTGTTAGCCTGGTGAATGCTTTCAAGCGGCTTGCCTTCCAATACCCTACCCCATTGGTAATTACCTTCAACGCTAGGGTATGGAAAAATAATTCTTGGGATATTGCTGGACAGTCCATTTTCCGCCTCGCTTAAACTATCCAAACGCCCCACAAATACAGCTTTGCAATCACTGTTGCCAACAATGTAATCAATAGTCTCTCGATTGGCTGTGTGGTAAATAGGAACAGATACCAAACCAGCCATCATAATCGCTATATCCGCAATGAACCACTCAGCGCAGTTCTTGGAGAGTATTCCGATTCGCTCTCCTTTTGTTATACCCATTTCAACTAACGCACCGGCTATGGCTTTCGCTTGGGTATCAACGTCTAACCAAGTCAGAACCCTCATGTGTCCATCAAGAGGTTGATGAAGGTAATCTTGATGAGGTGTTTCCTCAACTTGAGCTAAAAATTGCGTCAATGGAAGTAACTTTTTCACGTTGTTTATCTCTTTTATTATTTATTATTTATATACCGCTTGCTATATAAAAGATTATTAGATTTTGCATAATAAATAGAACACTTGTTTTCTTGAAGTAAATATCAAGCAGAATATTCATAAAATTATTTATATTTTAACTTTGTATTGCTTTAAAACAAACTCAACTATCTCATTATTAAGATGGCTATTAGAAATATAATTTACACCAGCTTGATGTCTTAATAAAAATCCCTTCTCCGTTTGTTCTATGGCATTAACGTCTTTCCAGTCGATATGTGTATTAACTTGTTCTGACTTAGTCGTTATTCCCTTCTCACCTACAAGGATCTCTACAGAACTATAAGCAGCCTTGCTCATTAATTGACGCCATACCCACCAAGTTTGACGGTATTTAACACTAAAGATTTCCAGTACGCCAAGAGCTATCAAAAAGAGAGGAAAGTAATAATGTTCTGCTTCAATAAAAAACAAACCTATACCAACCACAGCAAAAATAGCAGCCTTAGCATAATCCTTATTTTGCACAGGTGATGCGGATTGTTCAAAGCATTCTTGAAAGTGAGCTTTATCTAACTTAAAAGTCACGGATTGGTTAAATGGTTGACTCATGGTTTTAATCGTTGTCAGTTTTAACGTAAGTTTAACGATTTTTACTAGCTTTGGCGACTGATTCTATTTACCGGCTGCATTCACCACACATAAATAACACTTTATTTAACTTTAAATAGTTGGGTACTGATATCAAGTACCTGACACTATTGATTATTAAATATATGAATACCAAAGCTTGCGGCGTACGCAAGAAGCGAGCAAAATCAATCAAACCCTAAAGAGAGAGCGACAATGCAACAACTAAAAACAGCAATGATAACCGGCGCGTCTGAAGGAATTGGAAAATGTTTCGCAGAGATATTTGCAAAAAACGGACATGACTTAGTACTGGTTGCAAGAAGTGCCGACAAACTTGAAGAGTTAGCCACTGAATTGTCAGCTAAGTACTCAATTAAAGCCCATGTATTCGCCGCCGACCTGATCCCTTCAGAAGCAGCTAAAAACCTCTTTGAACAATTGGCGCTAGAAGGTATTAATATCGATATATTAGTCAACAATGCGGGAATGATGCAAATTGAAAAACTAGATGAATGCGATATTGATGATTTAAATCGCCTGATCCAACTGAATATCCAAAGCTTGGTCAATATGTGTTATCAGTTTGTTGGCCCAATGATCAATCGTGATCAGGGTAAAATATTAAACATAGGCTCAATCGCTAGCTTTATGCCTATGCCCGGTTTTGCCGCTTATGGCGCCAGCAAAGCTTTTGTATTGTCTTTCTCAGAAGGTATTGCCGAAGAGTTACGTGACAAAAATGTCACCGTTACTTGCGTATGTCCAGGAATGACCGAAACTAAAATGCTTAGCCAAGCTGACGGCCTAGAGAAGTTTATTCCTGGCTTTTTAAAAGCTGATCCAATGGAATTAGCCGCAGAAGCTTATAAGTCCTGTATGAAGGGCCAGGTGGTGTACGTTGATAAACTTGCTAACAAACTACTGGTGCAGTGGGCCAAGCATTATCCAAAATGGATGGTGCGCGGTGTAAATAGTTTACTTGGGCGATTTAAATAAAGATGCACAATGAGATGAATTGAGTTACGCTATTACTAATGATGTTATTGTGGCGAAAGAAGATTTAACAAAAGAGAGCTGTTATAAAGAGAGGCTATAAAGTTTTTAACTTAATTTTTCCGTTAACGTTATTCATGGAAAGTCGAATTGAACCATCACCAATTACACCATGCATATCAGAACCAACGTAACGACCTTTATGGACTTTTAACCTAAAGTCATTACTGATTTTTCCACTAACGGTTTCTGCAGCAACTTTGACATTTGCATCTCTTGGGATGCGGACAATTATTGCACCATTAATAGAGTCTAAATTGACTTTATTGAACTCTGGGGACACGATACTTATTTAACTTCCTTTGAACTCTGGGGACACGATACTTATTTAACTTCCTTTGATATCGGCCCAGGCTTTTTCTTAACCAAATCCCTACCCGTTATTTTTTTCAGCCATTTTAATAAATCGATTATTACCCAGTCGTCGGCCTGTTCTATTATGTGCTTCAATTTCTTCCATAGGCAAACCTTGAGCATTTAATAAGTAATTCTTCTAGTCAGCAAATAGTTCTTGCACTTTATTGACTTCAACCAGTCCATTTTCATCAATACCAGATAAATGAGCATAGTTTGTCATTAAACAATACGACCAAACTTCAACTGATTGCTGGTGACAGCACTCTTTTAAGAGCTCAATATAATACAAATCGTCACTTTCTTTAAAGAAAACATCCTGACGCCGGTTACCTCTTTGGGTAATATGGTGCAGATAACCTGATAATATAACTCTAGCTAATCTTGCCATAATTTGAGTATTACATAATTAAGTATCGTGTCCCCATCATCCATATTAGCGCGCTATTGAAAACTGTATAGTTTTTTAGCGCTTCTATGATTACTTTGAGCTCTAAATTGAAAGAAGGATATTACTTACGTTCCGATACCAAACGAACTACTTGTAAGGCCTACTAATCGTTAGCAAACAAAATAATACTTGGATCAACCTAGAAATAAAGCATCCTCAAGATATCGATTTCAGATTGGCAGATAGATTTCGTAATTGGTTCTAGTCCCAGAAATAGGAAACAATAATGAATGATTTTAAAAACTGAACGGAAAGTATTTGACAACAAACCACTCTTTTTCGGCGTCTAAAAAAACTAGTTCAAAATTTTCATTTTGAAACGCAAATTCGTTCATTTGAACGGCGCTTTTCAATCGTAATAATGAGTTGAATTAAACTAAGTGTTTCTTTCTTCACATGGTCTAGATGAAAACCTTGCAAAACTAGCGAGTTTTGATAGGATCCAAACACAATCTACCTTCTAATCGCGACCAAAGCAGATGCTTAAGAGCATGTTAAAACGACTTTTAGTCTTATTAATTATCACTCAATTACTCTTCAACGGTGTATGGGCAACAGCACATACTACTGAAGGTGATCATGACTCGCATAATGTGCCTCATCTTCATTTTGATATCGAAAATCACGTCGCCATTAATAAAGTAACCGATGATACCGTCATTACGGCTAATCCTGATCATGAAACAGATGAACATCACGAACATTTTCATATCCACTTGAATGTTTTTCTTAAAACAGATGAACTAAAGCTATTCGAAAAACGTACGAGTATGAATCCGGTTAGCTTCAAAAACCATTTAACTAGCTTAAGACTTAGTCCCCCTGTTCCCCCTCCAACGGCATATACTTAGTTAGATCTTTAGTTAGTTTGGTCGTTTGTTCTAAAACAAGGTCATTTAAGCCCCGATTTTTTAAAACTCGATCTTCTAAATATAATCTTCGCCATAATTTTTGTTCACCCGAAATCTGGCGTAATCTGTTATGGAGTAAAATATGAATTATGTTTATTGGATTGGTTCTCGATTCATTCGAACCAGTCAAACAATAATGGTTGCTTTGAGCATCTGTTGGCTTGTCGTTATACCAGTTCAAGCTCAAGTATCCATTAATCTTAAACAAGCATTAAAACTAACGCTAATTGAAAATGCTGAACTTAAAGCCTACCCGTTAATTATTCGCGGCGCAGAAGCGATGCAGTTACAAGCTAATCTACGGCCAAACCCAGTCTTAGGCGTTGAAATAGAAAATACGCTTGGTTCCGGTAATTTCCAGAGCTTTGATAGAAGTGAAATAAGTGTGACCTACAGTCAGCTGCTTGAGCTCGGCAATAAGCAAGAAAATCGCTTTAAATTTGCGAGCGAAAAAACCCGACGTTTACAGAGTGAGTATCAACTAGCTAGGCTCGATGTTCTTGCTGAAACGAGTCGTCGCTATTATCGAAATATAGCACTCCAAGAGCAACAGGTTTGGATAATCCGCCGTATTTCAAGTGAGAAAAAAGCTTTGCAAGCTATTCAGCGAAGAGCGAAAGCGGGAGCGGTTGGTGAAGCGGATGTATCCAAAATGGCTTTACGGTTGGCGCGTTCTGAGATTCAACAAAGACAGTTAAGTGACGAGTTAATACTGGCACAATCACGGCTTGCTGCAATGTGGATGACTGAAGCTGACTTTACCTCCCTTGAAGGCTCTTTCGATCATTTGCCTGTGATTCCAGATAGAGAAACTATTACTCTTTCTATCGAACGGCTGCCAAGTGTACAACATCAGTTAGCACTGCAAAGACTAGCTGATACACGGGTGCAGCTTGCTCGTTCAAATGGTCAAAGCGATATGACTTTTACTGTTGGTTTAAGGCAACACCAACAAACTAGTGATCAATCACTTAACTTTTCCTTCTCAATGCCCATGGCTTTTGAAAATCCAAATCGCGGTCGAATAGCGGCCGCTCAAATAGACCGCGAAAAAACTGTACAGCAATCCGAATGGATCAAGCAGCAATTGAAACTTACATTGCTAGAGACTCGACAGCGGTTACTAAACTTAAATACCCATGCAAGATTACTAAAGAATGAGCTACTCCCAAAAGCAAGAAAACTGTTAGTTGAAACGGAACGTGGTTATAAAAAAGGCAGTTACTCCGTTTTGCAATGGATAGATGCCCAATCAGAACTATTCTCGATTGAAAAATCATTGATCAATATACATTGGCAAATTTATCAACAATATTTGGAACTTGAACGTATCACGGGTCAACCTATGACAGTACTTGTTATTTCACCTACAGGAGATGGACAATGAGAATATTTTTACTTGCACTAGTATTTATGAGTCCGGTTGGCTTCGCTTCTAACCAACATGCTACAGAAAATCATGAAGAAGCCAAAGGGCCAAACGGTGGAAAACTATTGGAGAAAAATGGTTTTGCGGTCGAAGTGACTATTTTTGAAAGTGGTATTCCTCCTGAAATGCGACTATTTTTTTATCAGAATGGAGGGCTTATTGAATCGAACAAAGTAGAAGCTAACGTCATTTTGGATCGCCTAGGTGGCTCGCAAGATCAACTTAAATTTACCTCTGAAAAGGAATACTTAGTTAGCGATCAAGAAGTCGTTGAGCCTCATTCTTTCGACGTAACTATCAACGCTGAATACAACAACCTATCCTATCAATGGAAATATGCCAACCATGAAGGTCGAGCTGAAATCAGTGATCGCCTGTTGAAACTCTCAAAAATAAAAACGGAAAACATCAAGCCACAAGAATTAGCTTTCAGCGATACTTTGTTTGGCGTAATCAGTGTTCCAAACGACAAGCTATTTAATTTGCACGCTGCTTATCCAGGTTTAGTCAAAAAAATTCATGTGAAAATTGGCGAAAAAGTCAAGAAAGGTCAGCGCTTAGCAACATTACAAAATACCCAGACTATACAGAACTATTATCTGCAAAGTCCTGCCGATGGAGAAGTCAGTAATATATTGGTCAACATTGGCGATAGAGCCGATGAGGCGGTTTTAATTGAGTTAACCGATTTGTCAGAAGTATGGGTTGATCTGTCTGCCTTTCCTGAAAATATCGAACGTCTAGTCATAGGGCAAAAAGTTGAGCTATATGATTTACATCAACACAAAAGAGCAGACTCGAGCATCACATATATTGCCCCAATAATGACCGGTGGTCACATTGCCCGTGCCCGTGCACTGGTTAGTAATCCTGACGGGCATTGGCGGCCCGGTATGCATATCAAAGCCGACATTGAAATAAAAAAACGACAAGTTGCATTGGCTGTTAAGGAAAGTGCAATACAGAGTTTTCGAGGAATGCCAGTGGTTTTTGCTAAGTATGGTAATACTTTCGAAGTTCGGATGGTCGAGCTTGGTGAGAGCAACGGTGAATATGTTGAAGTGCTTAGCGGAATTAAACCAGGCACCGAGTATGTTACTGAAAATAGTTTTTTACTTAAAGCCGACGTCCTAAAAGACGGCGCCAGCCACGACCATTAGGAGATTAGATTATGATGAATCAATTGATCAATTTTTCCGTGGAAAAACGCTGGCTTATATTAGTTGCTACCTTCTTAGTTGCTGTATTAGGATTTTATAACGCTTACAAATTACCGATTGACGCGGTGCCTGACATTACAAATGTTCAAGTTCAAATCAATTCACAAGCTGATGGTTATTCTCCACTCGAAACAGAACAACGCATTACTTATATAGTGGAAAATGCGATGGCTGGCATTCCTAAGATGGACTATACGCGCTCGTTATCCCGTTACGGCCTTTCACAGGTGACGGTTATTTTTGAGGAAGATACCGATATTTACTGGGCAAGACAGCAAATCAGTGAACGTTTGAGAAGTGTCAGCAACGATCTTCCCGCTGGCGTTGAGCCCGAGCTAGGACCCATAGCGAGCGGCCTGGGAGAAATATTTACCTACGTAGTTCGGGCGGAAGACGATGCGTTAAAAGCAAATGGGGAGAGTTATAACGCCGAAGATTTACGTACCATTCAAGATTGGATCATAAGGCCGCAATTGGTAAAGGTAAAAGGGATTACTGAAATTAATAGTGTCGGTGGTTCTGAAAAGGAATATCAGGTGACACCGCTTCCCGGAAAACTTCTAGCCTATAAAGTGACTATCAGTGATTTGATAGTCGCTATGGAACGCAATAATCGTAATGCTGGAGCTGGTTATATCGAACGCAATGGTGAGCAATGGCTAGTTCGTTCGCCTGGACAATTACAGTCGATGGAAGAGATTGCTGAGATTGTTATTGCTAAACGAGACGATGCTCCGGTCAGAATCAAAGATGTTGCTAGAGTACAATTAGGCAAGCAATTAAGAACCGGCGCAGCAACTCAAAATGGCAAAGAAACAGTTCTCGGTACAGCTTTTATGCTAATTGGGGAAAATAGCCGCACGGTTTCAAAAGCGGTCGCAAAGCAACTGGTTCAAGTGAACTTGAGCTTGCCGCCGGGTGTCATTGCCGAAGCTGTTTACGATCGTACAACCTTGGTTGATAAAACTATAAAGACTGTCGAAAAAAACTTGGTTGAAGGCGCTCTACTGGTTATTGTGGTTTTATTTGCCCTACTCGGTAATTTTCGCGCAGCTTTGATCACCGCGATGGTCATCCCTCTTAGTATGTTATTCGCAATTACTGGTATGGCAGCTAATAAAGTTTCTGGAAATTTGATGAGTCTCGGCGCGATTGATTTCGGCATCATAATTGATGGCGCCGTCATTGTTGTGGAAAATGCATTGCGACGCTTAGCACAGACTCAAGTTAAACTGCAGCGAACACTAACTTTATCAGAGCGCTTGCAGGAAGTTACTCATAGCACCGTGGAAGTTTTTCGACCTGCTGTTTTTGGCGTACTAATCATCATATTGGTTTACATTCCAATTCTGATGCTGAGTGGTGTTGAAGGGAAAATGTTCCAGCCAATGGCATTTACTGTTATTGCAGCGTTATTAGGCGCTCTCATTTTTTCAATTACTTTTGTGCCCGCCGCGGTAGCAATCTTCGTGCGAGGCAAAGTTAACGAAAAAGAAAATTGGCTAATGAGAAAAGCACGCTTTATTTATCAACCTTTATTGATTTTAACTCTAAAACGTCCAATGGCAATGATTTCTATCGCTGTGGTCGTTGTTATACTAAGTGGTTTACAGATATCCAGACTTGGTACAGAGTTTTTACCTCAACTTGACGAGCATGATATTGCACTACACGCATTACGAATTCCGGGAACAGGGCTAGAGCAATCGGTAAGCATGCAGATTCAACTAGGTAAAGTGATCCGTGAGTTGGATGAAGTAGAACGAGTGTTTGCTAAAATAGGTACGCCGGAAATTGCAACGGATCCTATGCCACCGAATGTCGCTGATACTATCTTGATTCTAAAGCCACGAGAACAATGGTCTGACCCTAATAAATCTAAAAACCAGTTCTTGAGCGAACTGCGGACTTTGGTAGAAGCGGTTCCCGGTAATAAATACGAATTTACTCAACCAATCGAAATGCGCTTTAATGAATTGATTGCAGGTGTTCGTTCCGACGTTGCGGTTAGAATCTATGGCGATGATCTTGATATATTGGCAAAGTACGGTGAAAAAGCTAGCCAACTATTGAATAGAATTAACGGCGCAAAAGATGTTCGTGTAGAGCAAATGAAAGGCCTGCCTATGCTTTCTATCGAACCCCAGCGAGATCATATGGCATTATTGGGATTGAGTGTTAGTGATCTTCATTTTGCTATTCAAGTGGCAATTAGCGGTATCCAAACGGGTTTGATCTATGAAGGTGATCGGCGATTCAAATTAATGGTAAGAATGGATGAGTCTGTTCGAAAAAACCCAAGAAGTTTGGCGCAAATTCCGATTGCAATTTCAAGCCAAGCAAGTCCTGATTTAAGCTATGTACCCTTAGGCGAAATCGCAACAATCAAAGCGATCGAAGGGCCGAATCAGATTAACCGTCAAAATGGTAAGCGAAATATTGTCGCCACCGCCAACGTTGTTGATCGAGATTTAGGTTCCTTTATAAAAGAAACCCAACAATTAATGATTAACGAACTTAATTTACCAAGTGGATATTGGATTGAGTATGGAGGCACTTTTGAGCAACTTCAGTCAGCCAGCGAGCGATTGTCAATCGTAGTACCAATCACTCTCTTGTTAATTTTCGGTTTATTATTTGGCGCTTTTAATTCTATTAGAGATAGTTTGATTATCTTTACTGGAATTCCTCTTGCACTAACGGGTGGCGTACTAGCTCTCACTTTAAGAGATATGCCCTTGTCTATTTCTGCCGCAGTTGGTTTTATTGCGCTATCTGGCGTTTCGGTACTCAACGGCGTAGTGATGATTTCATTTATTGGAGAAATTAGAAAAGGTGGAACGGATCTTCTGCAAGCTATTAAAGAAGGTGCCAGTCAGCGACTTCGACCTATTCTTATGACGGCACTTGTTGCAAGCTTAGGGTTCGTTCCAATGGCGTTCAATACTGGAGCAGGCGCTGAAGTTCAAAGACCTTTGGCAACTGTTGTGATTGGTGGGATTATTTCATCTACCTTGTTGACACTTTTAATTCTTCCTGCGTTATATAAATTAGCCTATGGTATTAGGCTAGGTTCAAAGTGACCCAGCATGTCAATCGATTCCACCGTAATATGCTTGAGCGTTATTATTAAAGTTATAAGGATCGACAAATGAAACAATCAATTGTACACATCGCCATTGTGGTTAAAGATTATGATGAAGCAATTGATTTTTATGTTAACAAATTGAAGTTTGAACTTATTCAAGACACCTATCAACCTGAGCAAGAAAAACGTTGGGTTGTTGTTTCTCCTCCGGGCTCAAACGGAGTAACATTACTGCTAGCTAGGGCTTCAAAACCTGAAAAAAATAGTTTTATTGGTAACCAAACCGGCGGGCGAGTTTTTCTTTTTCTAAATACAGATGATTTCTGGCGTGACTATAACCGAATGCTGTCTGAAGATATCAAGTTTGTAAGAAAACCTAAAGAACAAGATTATGGTACTGTCGCTGTATTTGAGGATCTATACGGCAACCTATGGGATTTACTTCAGTTAAAAAAAGATCACCCAATATCAACCAGAGCCTTATAATCTATCTAAACC
>Ga0307492_10000181_pt1 | contig 28075 bp, 24 predicted proteins | sample SI3LmetaG_FD_202365 | JGI IMG/M metagenome (GOLD analysis project Ga0307492, IMG submission 202365) | Sea-ice brine microbial communities from Beaufort Sea near Barrow, Alaska, United States - SI3L | ecosystem: Environmental > Aquatic > Marine > Coastal | place: USA: Alaska | collected 2017-05-06 | reverse complement strand
TTTGAGAAAGCGGGGTTTGTTGTAGATGGAACAAGTGATGCTTTAGAAAATAAGAAGGACGATCACACCAAACCATGGGGTGATTTTAAGGGTGAACAGGATCGGTTTGCAATTCGCTTTAGAAAAGCAATAAAATAGTAATTAAAAACAATAACCATACGTTGCAACGAAGTAAGGGGTCATGTTTATTGTAACATATAAACCCTTCTGTTATAGTCAACCACATGCCAAGACCACTCCGATTAGAGTTCGAAAATGCTTTCCATCATGTGATGAATAGGGGAAGGAATAAGCAGGCGATATTCCATAATAGCGACTATTTTGAAGCCTTTCTCACCACATTAAAAGAAGCCAGTGAGCGTTATGACGCCATCATTCACGCTTATTGCCTTATGAAAAATCATTATCATCTCTTAATTGAAACCCCAAAAGCTAACCTTAACCAAATAATGCAACATATAAACGGTAAATATACCCAATGGCATAACCGTAAACGAGGAATGGCTGGAACACTATTTCGAGGACGTTATAAATCAGTATTAGTCGATGAAGATAGTTACCTTTTACAGCTATCACGATATATCCACCGAAACCCACTTGAAGTAAAACGAAAAATGGTCGAGCAACTAGAGGACTACCCCTGGTCAAGTTATCCAGCCTACATCAATAAAGCAAAATCGCCATCATGGCTTTATCGAGAGAAAACTTATCAAATGCTAGCTCAAAGAAATCGTTATCGAGGTTACACCGATTATGTCGAGAAAGGTATTGATGAAGACATTAAACGATTTTATGGCAAAAACAATATCTTGGGCGTACTCGGTAGCAAAGACTATCGAGAAGAGCGAAAGGATGAAGTTGAAAATACGGATCTCTTAGCACTAAGGCAAGCATTGCAAGATAGACCAGAGATTAAAGAAGTACTCAATTTGATGACTAAAATTACCGATCTAAAAATGGTTGATTTAAGAAGACCAGGTAAAGCTAACCCAACTCATTCTGCAAAAAGAGCGTTTGCCATTTATGCGTGTAAGACTTATTCTGGCGCCACTTACAAATCCATTGCTGAATATTTTAACCTGTCTCATGTTGGTAGTGTATGCTATCCGCTTGCTCGTATAAAAAAGGAAATAGCTGGAGGGGGTTGGAGAAAGGAAATTAAAGAGATAGAAAACGAGTTTTATATTGTAAAATATACATGACCCCTAATTCTTTTGGGAGCGGTTCAGGTAACTGGCCGTTCTACCATAACTGTGTTTAATTCAATAATGGTATCTTAACTGAGCAATGAGAAGGGAATCATCGTGAACTTTATAGACAATTCTGTGTTCATAGTTTATCCGACGAGAGCAATAACCAGAGAGAGCATGTTTCAATGGCTCAGGCTTTCCAATGCCATCAAATGGCTCTCTTTTAATATCTTTAATAAGTACGTTAATTCGCTTAAGTATTTTCTTATCTGTCTTTTGCCAATATAAGTAATCTTCCCATGCTTTTTCTGCAAAAATCAACTTCACTCAATCAATTCCTTTTCTTGACCTTTCCCATCTTCTAGTTCAGCAATAGACTCTATCAGTCGACGAGTGTTTTTAGGGCTGCGCAAAAGATAGGCCGTTTCTTCCAGAGCTTGGTAGTCATCCATCGAAATCATAACTACTGCACCTTCACCTTTACGTGTAATAGCAATTGGGGCATGATCATCACAAACTTGATCCATTTTTTTAGCAAGGTTGCCACGAGCAAAGGTATAGCTTATACTTTCCATAATCTTAGTCCTGTACATGTACAAATTTACGTACACATTCTAGCAACGCATAACAATTCCGTCAAGAGGGATTCCATAAGTCGACACGTTTTTTGCATAGCAAAAAAATGCCAATTTATTACACCCCTTACGGAAGGCGTTGGGCAATGGAATTCAAAATTAATAGTTTAAAAACCACTGGATTTATTATTTTATTTATGGAAAAAATCCCCTTAATTCGCCAATGCAGTATTGAGGAGTTAATTAATTATGGTATCCGATTTTAAGTTTATTGCTCTTGATAAAAAAGAGTTTGATTTATTCATGAATTTGAATGACGAAGATCTTGAAAAACATCATGCAAAATGGATGACTGTAGATGAAGATCCCGGATATCCTTGTCGTGTATCACTAGAAGATGCAAAAATTGGAGAAAGGGTTCTTTTTTTGCCTTATTGGCATCATGATGTTGAATCCGCATATAAGGCTATGGGAACTGTTCTTGTAAGAGAGAACGCTAAAACGACTAAACCTCAAGTTAACCAAGTCCCACAAATGCTTCTACATAGACTTCTGTCAATAAAAGCTTATGACTCTAATAATATGATGGTAGGTCATGATATTGCGGAAGGTTCAGAGTTGGAGTTCAAATTAAAAGAGCAATTTAAAAACACTAAAGTTGAATATATTCATCTTCATTACGCAAGCCCAGGTTGTTTTTGTAGCACAGTGAGTCGCGCCTAAGATGCTGTTAACCAAGGACATGCTCCTTCGCCGCTTGTTTTAGCCAGCCATTACTTTCCACTTAGCAGGCATTAGGTGAATAAAATCAAAGGGGGACGTTGTTAATAGATTTTGAATTTCTTTAATGGATAACAACAAAACTACAGTTTCACGAGTATCAATAATTCCTAGATGAAATTTAAATATGCCACATTTCATGCATTGGCAGGCGTGACTCTTTGTTAACATTTGAATCTACGTCTTTGTTTTCATTTTCGCTTACTTTATTATTAGTTAAATATTGAGTCATAATATCTCGGTCTAAATGGGGAGCAAATAACTCGACAAATGTCAGCATATATTTACGGATCAATAGGTTTTTATTAAATGCAATCCATGTTGTGCATCTAGGTAACAGTCCTTTTGTTGAATAGCCGATCAGATCTGAGTCGATATTTTTATCGTAAGCCATTTCCGCGATAACTCCAATTCCGAGGTTTTCTCTGACATAGGTTTTAATTACATCCGCATCCCGTGCGGTAAATACTATTTTGGCTTGTAAATTTTGTTGGTTCATTGCTTTTACTAAACCAGAGTTACCACTGCTGGGCTCTTTGTAAGTAATGATAGGGTACTGGGCAATGTCTTTTAAAGTGATTTTATTTAAATCACCTAAAGGGTGATCTTGAGGAAACATGACTACGCGATCCCATTCAAAGCAGGGGATTTTAATAATATCGGGATGCAGGCTTTGATTATCAGAAGCAATCGCGAAATCAATTTTTTGGTTAAGTATTAATTGAGTGATGTGATCGATTGATGCTTGTTGTAGATCAATGGTGAGATTATTATATCGTTGATGAAATTGTTTTAAGACGCTTGGTAATACGTATTTAGCTTGAGTTTGTGTTGTGGCTAGACGAAATTGACCACTTTCAACTTTATTTTTATCGTCAGATAAACGTTTGATGTTTTCAACTGACTGAATTGCTTTTCGAGCATGTAAAACGACTTGTTCACCTGTTTCCGTTAAGCCGACTAACTGTTTTCCATTTCTTCTAAATATATTTAAATCCAACTCGTCTTCAAGTAATTTAAGCTGCTTGCTGATGCCCGGTTGCGAGGTATAGATACGTTCAGCTGCGGTGGTAATATTAAAGTTGTTTTCTACTATCGCTAATAAATATTTTAATTGGTTGAGTTTCATTTACGTTGTTTCATTGATGTTGTTTCATTGATGTTTTATTGCGACAAGCTCTTCTTGTGGCTGTCTAACTTAACACTCAATTAATAACCATGCTATTCCAATCAGTTATTTAGATAGAGCAAATGCTTATTTTGCGGCTGCTTAGCGGTATGTTCTCATAGTGATTATTAAACTTAGAACGATAAAATAATGGAATACTTACCCGTTACACTGAATATAAAAGGAAATAACTGCCTAATTGTTGGTGGCGGTGATGTGGCTGCTAGAAAATTAAAGACTTTATTGAAAGCAGGCGCTAAAGTTGAGTTAGTTAGCCTGTCAATTAGCGATGATGTTGAGAAAATAATCGCAAAACATGGTGTAGGCACTACGCAAATAAAAAAGATGGATATAGGAAATAGCCTGGAATTTGAAAGCTTGCTATTAAACCAGCTACCGAATACGTCTAATTTTCATTCAAAAACTTCGGTATTAAAAGTTCCTGTCTCAAAAGTTCTAGTTCCGAAATATAGCTTAATCATTGCAGCGACCGATCAGCCAATGACTAATCGCATGGTGAGCGTTACCGCTAAAAAGTTAAATATTCCAGTTAATGTGGTGGATAATTTGCAGTTAAGTTCATTTATATTGCCTGCTATTATTGATCGTTCGCCATTATTAGTTGCCGTCTCAACAGCCGGAGTTTCTCCATTATTAGCCAGAAAAATAAGAGAGCGGATCGAATGGGTTTTACCCAAAAATCTCGGTTCGATCTTTGCTTCATTAATGAAAATTAGAGAAACATTAAAACAGAAAAATCTAAGCTTTAGAAATAAAAAAGACTATCTAGAGCAATATATTGATAGCAGACTAAATGATGAAAAATTAAATGATGAGAATCTACATTTAATTGGCGAGCCTTCTAAAGAAAGTCGGCAATCATTATACTCAGTCAACTCAAAGGGCAAAGTATACTTAGTCGGTGCAGGACCTGGTGATCCAGATCTGTTAACCATTAAAGCACTAAAGTTGTTGCAAAAAGCAGATGTTGTTTTTTATGATTCACTGGTAAGTGAAGAAATTTTAGAGTTGATCAGAAGAGATGCGAAGTTAGTACATGTGGGTAAACGAGCAAAGTGTCATTCAGCCAGTCAAGATAAAATAAATGAGTTATTGATAGAATCAGTTAATCAGCATTCAACAGTGATCCGTTTAAAAGGCGGTGACCCGTTTATTTTTGGAAGAGGCGGTGAAGAGCTTGAATCTTTGGCAAAATTATCCATTCAATTTGAAGTGGTTCCGGGAATTACCGCGGCATCAGGTTGTGCTAGTTATGCCGGGATCCCTTTAACCCATCGAGATTCCTCACAATCATTACATTTTGTAACAGCACATGAAAAGACTGAAAAGTCTTCGATTGATTGGCAAAGTCTTGCCAAAAAAAATCAAACTCTAGTATTTTATATGGGTTTACTGAAAAACAAAACGTTGTCCGAGCAACTAATCACAAATGGACTAAGCCCATCTACACCGGTCGCTGTGATTGAAAATGGTACACGAGTAGATCAACGAGTCTTCACCGGCAGTATAGAAAAGCTGACTTCTGTGGTTGAAAAAAACTCAATAAAGTCGCCTGCTATAATTATTGTTGGCGAAGTGGTTACATTGCACGAAAGTCTAAGTTGGTTTAATCAAAGTGAAAGTTATTGGGATAACCAAAAGCAGCAATTTAAGCTGGGAAATGGTTAAAACCAGTTGTTCATTTTCGTCCTGTAATTAAAGACATTTATTTGTATAAATAATATTAAGGAAAAGACATGATTCATGAGTCAATTTTAACCACTATTGGTGATACACCAATTATTAAAATTAATAGATTAAACCCTAGCCACGTTAATATGTATGTCAAGGCAGAATATTTTAATCCCCTTGGCTCAGTGAAAGACCGATTGGCCTTTGCGATCATTAATGATGCGGAACAAAACGGCACATTAAAAGCTGGTCAAACAGTTGTTGAAGCCACCTCTGGTAATACGGGTATTGCATTAGCGATGGTTTGCGCGGCTAAAGGATATCCTTTTGTTGCGGTGATGACCGAAACATTTTCGATTGAACGCCGAAAAATCATGCGAGCTTTAGGTGCTAAAGTAGTGTTGACGCCAGCAGCAGAAAGAGGCTCCGGTATGGTAAGAACAGCAAAAGATATAGCCGAGAAAAATGGTTGGTTTTTAGCTAGGCAGTTTGATAATCCCGCAAATCCAGCGTTTCATAGAAGTACAACTGCTGCAGAAATTTTAAAGGATTTTGCAGGGAAAAGGCTTGATTACTTTGTTAGCGGATATGGGACCGGTGGAACCATTACAGGAGTTGGAGAAGTTTTGAAGGCAGCGCGACCAGACTTAAAAGTCATTGCAACTGAGCCTAAGGTAGCATCTCTTTTAACGGGCAAAGATTGGCAACCACACAAAATACAAGGTTGGACACCAGATTTCGTCGCTTCAGTGTTAAATCGAGAAGTCATCGATGAGGTTTTTCCGGTGGATGAATTAGTGTCTAGAGATACTGCTTTAAATTTAGCCAGTCAAGAAGGAATATTTTGTGGTATTTCTGCAGGGGCGACTTTTGCTGCAGCATTGGAAGTGGCAGAAAATGCGCCTGAGGGTTCATCAATTTTAGCCATGTTACCGGATACAGGTGAGCGTTATTTAAGTACTTTTATGTTTGATGAAATTGATGAAGGGTCTGATACTGTGTAATTTGACACATAAACAGGTCTAAATTACAGAAAAGTATTGGTTATTTGGCTGCACCACTTTTATTATGGAGCACTTTACGATGGCAAACAATTTCTTTAATAATGTATCCAATTAATCGCTCAAACAAACTATCAGGTATTTGTTACGACATCCGAGGTCCCGTTTTAGAAGAAGCGGAGCGATTAGAGGATGAAGGCCATAACGTTATCAAACTTAATATTGGCAATCCCGCACCATTTGGCTTTGAAGCACCGGATGATGTTATTAAAGACGTTATTAGAAATTTACCAACCGCACAAGGTTACTGCGATTCTAATGGAATTTATTCAGCAAGAGTCGCCATCCATCAGTATTATCAAACGCTTAATATTAGTGATATTTCGTTAGAAGACATTACTTTAGGCAATGGTGTTAGCGAACTAATTTTAATGGCTATGCAAGGACTATTAAATCAGAATGATGAGGTATTGATCCCGTCGCCTGATTATCCCTTGTGGACTGGTGCTGTAAAGTTAGCATCTGGTCAGCCTATCCATTATCAGTGTGATGAGTCATCTAATTGGTATCCTGATATCAAAGATATTGCCTCAAAAATAACATCGAATACTCGCGCCATTGTTATTATCAACCCCAATAATCCAACCGGTTCCGTTTACCCAAAGGCGATTTTGGAGTCGATTATTGAACTTGCTAGAAAACATAATTTAGTGGTTTATTCGGACGAGATTTATGACAAGATTTTATATGACGGTGCAGTTCATATTCCTATCGCTTCTCTCGCTGAGGATGTCACTTTTGTGACCTTTGGCGGACTATCAAAGAACTATAGAATTGCTGGTTTTCGGGTAGGTTGGATGTTAATCAGTGGGGCTAAAAAACAGGCTAAAGGTTATATTGAAGGGATTGCTATGCTGGCTTCTATGAGACTTTGCTCAAACGTGCCTATGCAACATGCGGTGCAAACATCACTCGGCGGTTATCAAAGTATTTATGAGTTAACAAAACCAGGTGGACGTTTGTTTGAGCAAATGAATTTGAGTTATGAGCTAATCAATCAAATTCCTGGTTTAAGTTGTACCAAACCACAGGGAGCGCTTTACTTATTTCCTAAAATTGATGTTAAACGTTTTAGCATCAAGGATGATGAAAAATTAGTTTTCGATTTTCTTAAAGCAAAAAATGTATTATTAGTTCACGGCAGAGGATTTAATTGGAAAGCGCCTGACCATTTTCGGTTAGTGTTTTTGCCGCAAAAAAGTGTACTAACAAATGCTATTAGTTCGTTAAGTGATTTTTTAGAGAGTTACAAACAATAGAAGTGAGGTTTTTTAATTCGTAAAAATTGTAACATTCACGATGTTTGCAAAGTATGTGTTAATTGTAAATAGTCACAAAAAACTGACAGCCCCTTAAAAATTATTGCCTACCAACAAAAACAATTAATCAGTGATTAAAACTTTTATAAGGATAAATCAGATTTGCCTATTTATCCTAACGTGGTAAGCTGATTATTCTTAATTGCAGGGAGTAGCTCATGATAAAAGTTCTTATTGTGGATGACCATGAATTAATCAGAACGGGTATTTCTAGTATGCTTGCGGATTTTGATAAAATCAAAGTCGTTGGAGAAGCTGAAAGTGGTGAAAAAGCTATAAAACTAGCCAGAGCATTACGCCCAGAAGTTGTTTTGATGGATGCTAATATGCCAGGAATAGGCGGACTAGAAGCAACCAGAAGACTCATTAGATTTGATCCAGATATTAAAGTTATCGCTGTTACGGTTCACAACGAAGAACCTTACCCTACCAAATTTATGCAGGCTGGCGCAGCTGGTTATGTCACAAAAGGCGTTGATATATCGGAAATAGTGAAAGCGATCATTCAGGTTAAAACTGGAAAGCGTTATATTACACCTGAAATCGCCCAACAAATGGCTCTTAAAGCACTTGAACCAGACTCTGAATCACCCTTTGATATTTTATCTGAGCGTGAAATGCAAGTCATGCTAATGATTACTCAAGGTCAAAAGGTTCAGGATATATCGGATAGTTTGTTTTTGAGTTCAAAAACAGTTAATAGTTATCGTTATCGGTTGTTTGAGAAGCTCAATATAGAAAATGACGTTGCTTTAACTCATATGGCAATACGTCATGGAATTGTCGATCCAAATAAAATTGGGTAAAACGTAAGTATGTAAAACTGAACCTATAAAAACTAATTCTCCAGAGTTTTTTTAAGTAAATAATCATCCATTATATATCCACCTCCAATATCAAATTGAGCACTACCGACTTTTTCAAATCCAAGCTTTAAATAGATCTCGTAGGCGTTATTAAATTTATTAACGGTTAGATCTAAACTGGTTTTATTTAGTTTTCGTGCTTTTAATTCAATAAATTCGAGCATTTTACGTCCGTAACCTTTGCCTCTTGCTTGATTCGACAAATAAAACTTACTGATAAATAGGTTATTGTTAGCTTCTTCTTTAATTGAAAAATAACCCATAAGCTGTCCTATGTTCTCACTTGACTTATGTAACTTATCTGAATTGTACGTGTTGGTATTTTCAAAAGCTGAATAGTATTGATATCCTTCAAGTTGTTGCTGAACTATGGCATTTTCATTTTGAAATTTCTCAAGCATATAATTAACTTGCTCACTACCTATTATTGAATCGTAATGTTCATGCCAAATTTTGAAAGCAAGATTAACTAAAGGCTTAATGGTCGCGTGAGTTAACGGTTGAATTAAAAGTGACATGATTTGTCCTAAATGACGTGAGATACTTGAGAATTACTCGCATGACTTAAAATTATAACAATTTCTTCTGTTTAAGCCAAAAGTAAGGTATAAACCCTTTATTAAAGTGATGAATTATTATTCATCGATAATAAAACCGATTAGGAACGACTAAATTATATGTTTAATAAAATTAGAGGCTTATTTTCTGCCGATCTTTCAATTGATCTTGGAACTGCAAATACTTTAATTTATATGCGAGAACAAGGGATCGTATTAAATGAGCCTTCAGTGGTGGCTATTAGGCATGAGCGAGGCGGCAATAAGACAATTGCCGCTGTCGGTTCCGATGCAAAAGCAATGTTGGGAAGAACACCAGGCAATATAACCGCAATTCGTCCTTTAAAAGATGGTGTAATCGCTGACTTTGAAGTGACTGAAAAAATGCTTCAAGAATTTATTCGAAAAGTCCACGACACTAGTTTTTTTATGAGACCTAGCCCTAGGGTATTGATCTGTGTGCCATGTGGTTCGACTCAAGTAGAGCGAAGAGCTATTAAAGAGTCTGCATATGGGGCTGGAGCACGAGATGTTTATCTGATTGAAGAACCTGTAGCTGCGGCAGTTGGTGCAGGTTTGCCGGTTGGTGAAGCTAGAGGTTCTATGGTGGTTGATATTGGTGGTGGTACGACGGAAATAGCAATTTTATCCCTTAATGGTGTCGTTACGTCTGACTCAGTAAGAATTGGAGGTGACCGTTTTGATGATGCGATAATTGATTATGTGAGACGTAATTACGGCACAGTTATTGGTGAATCTACCGCAGAGCGCATTAAACATGAAGTCGGTACAGCTTTTCCAGGCAATGATGTGATGGAAATTGATGTAAGAGGGCGAAATTTAGCTGAAGGTATTCCACGTAAATTTACGATTAATAGCAATGAAGTGTTAGAAGCGTTACAGGATCCGTTGAGCGGCATGATTAGGGCGGTGCGTTCTGTACTTGAGCAAGCACCACCGGAACTAGCTTCTGATATTTCTGAACGTGGAATGGTTTTAACTGGTGGAGGGGCTTTAATTAAAGATCTCGACCGTTTATTCATGGAAGAAACGGGTTTACCAGTCATTGTTGCACAAGATCCATTAACTTGTGTAGCTAGAGGTGGTGGGAAGGTATTAGAAACAATAGAAGATCACGGTGGTGATTTGTTCTGGCAAGGTTAATTGGCGAATAATTAGCCGAAAATAAAGAACACGAATAAAGTTGATTTATTTTTTCAAATTAATGGTTTTCTTTGTTGACCTCCATGACTTAAATCAGTATTATTCCGCGCTCTCAAGATAAGGGCAAATTAGTGAGTTGTTTGACTAATTAATGTGTATTTTTTGAGTAATCGTCGGGGTGTAGCGCAGTCTGGTAGCGCGCCTGCTTTGGGTGCAGGATGTCGGGAGTTCGAATCTCTCCACCCCGACCAATTTTCTTTCTTGTAAATTGAATTTTTCGAATGATTATTTCAATACGAACGAAAGTTAGGTAATAGGATAAACAATGCGCCAGTAGCTCATTTGGATAGAGCATCGGCCTTCTAAGCCGAGGGTAGCAGGTTCGAATCCTGCCTGGCGCACCATTTGTGTCCTCATTAGTTTAAAATTTAATTTATAGTCGATAAGATTGAACTAAATTAGAAATTAAACTGAATTAGAATTATGGTGGGCGTAGCTCAGTTGGTAGAGTCCCGGATTGTGATTCCGGTTGTCGTGGGTTCAAACCCCATCGTCCACCCCATATTTTGGTCGTTTTAGTAAAATGACCCACAGTTATTTGTTTGTTTCTTGTTCTTTTAAAAGAAATATAACAGAATAACTAATTAGTAACCTAGTGCGAGAGTGGCGGAATTGGTAGACGCGCTGGATTTAGGTTCCAGTGTCTTGCGGCGTGAGAGTTCGAGTCTCTCCTCTCGCACCACTAGTTACTAAGATTTAAGAATTAAGGGAGATCCCCCTAACATTTTCTGACTTGAGTCAGTGGGTGGTTGCCTGAGCTTTGCTACTATCCTTTAACGATCTATGGCATGCTATTATTAGTAAAGTGTTATTAATTATAGTGTTATAGTATTTGTTATTCATGTAGTCGCTTTCCATGCTCACGCTTTATACCTCCATATTTAGATTCAAATTCAGATGATTTTGAAAGTACAATCTGTTAAATATCGGAGCATATTATGCAAGTTTCAGTAGAAACTACGTCAGGTCTAGAAAGAAAACTAACGATTGGTGTTGAATCAAGTATGATTGACGGCGTCGCTCTTACTAAAATGAAAGAGTTAGCCAGAACACAACGTCTTAATGGTTTTCGACCGGGTAAAATACCTTTAAATGTTATTAAAAAGCGATTTGGCGAACATGTGCGTCAAGACGTTATTTCTGACGTTATGCAGCGGTCCTTTTATGATGCTGTTGTACAAGAAAAAATGCAACCCGCAGGCGCTCCGAGAATTGAACCTATCTCTATGGAAGAAGGTAAAGATTTAGAGTTTACTGCTACCTTTGATATTTACCCTGAAATTGAACTACAAGATTTCTCAAAAGTAGAAATTGAAAAAGTCACTGCCGAAGTCGCTGATGAGGACCTAACTAAAATGATTGACACACTTCGCGAGCAACAAGCCAATTGGGTTGAAGTAAAGCGAAAAGCAAAAAATGATGACCAAGTAGTGATTGATTTTGTTGGCACTATTATTGGTGAAGAGTTTGATGGTGGTAAAGCTGATAATTTTGAATTGTTATTAGGCAAAGGACAAATGATACCTGGTTTTGAAGAACAGCTTGTCGATACAAAAGCTGGCGACGATGTTGAAGTTAAAGTTACTTTCCCTGATGATTATCAGAATAAAGATGTTGCAGGAAAAGATGCAGTGTTTTCCGTCAAAGTTATTAAGGTTAACAAAAAAGAAGCGCTTAAAATGGGCGAGTTGGCTGAAAAGCTAGGAATCGCCGATGGAAAAATAGCGGATATGAAAGCCGATATACGTAAAAATATGGAGCGAGAGCTTAAGCAGGTCATTACTTCTAAAGTTAAACAACAAGTTATGGATGCATTAGTAGAAGCTCATGATTTTGATATGCCAAATGCTTTACTTGAGCAAGAAATTAATCAGCAAAAACAACAAGCTTTACAGCAATTTGGTGGAGATGCTTCTAGTTTGCCAGACTTACCGAATGAATTGTTTGCTGATAAAGCGACAAAACGCGTTAAATTAGGCTTAATTGTTAGTGAAATTATTAAACAAAATAAAATCACAGCGGATAATGATAAGGTAAAAGCTAAATTAGATGAGCTTGCATCAGTTTATGAGCAACCAGAAGAAGTAGTAAACTATTATTTATCTGATGAAAAGCGTTTAAGTGAAATTGAACAGCTTGTACTTGAAGATACGGTGATTGGCTTGGTGCAAGCCGGTGCTAAAGTGACGGAAACTACGCTTACTTTTGATGAGTTAATGAATCCTAAGGATGCTCAAGCCGATCAAAACAAAAACAAAGAAATTAAAGAGGAAAGTCTTGTTTCAGAGTAAAGCTTTGTTTCTGACTACAATTCGGTTTTTGTATAATTTTTGACCGGTTTGACAAAAAAAACAACATAACCAACAAATATTTGTGACCCAGTGTTGAAATAAATATAGTTTGCCCATAAGTTGACTATAATTGTTTTAATATCTGGGTTTTTTAGTTTATGTTAACTTATAACTTGAAATCTCAGTATAAACACGAGATTTTCTTAAAATAAGAAAACTCAATAATCATCAATAGTTAGTAACACAATAATTAGTAATACAATAATTAGGAATACTATGAATAAAGAAATTGAGAAAATGATGGGTCTAGTACCAATGGTGGTAGAGCAAACACCAAAAGGTGAGCGTTCTTATGACATATATTCTAGATTGCTAAAAGAGCGAGTTATCTTTTTAGTGGGACAGGTCGAAGATCACATGGCTAATTTGATTGTTGCTCAGATGTTATTTTTAGAATCCGAAAATCCAGATAAAGATATCTCTTTGTATATTAATTCACCAGGTGGTGTTGTTACTGCTGGAATGGCAATTTACGATACGATGCAATTTATAAAGCCTGATGTTAGCACTTTATGTATTGGTCAAGCGGCAAGCATGGGCGCTTTTTTATTAACTGGCGGTGCGAAAAGTAAACGTTTTGCATTACCTAACTCACGAATTATGATCCATCAACCACTGGGAGGCTTTCAAGGTCAAGCATCAGATATTGAGATTCATGCCAAAGAGATATTAAAATTGAGAGATAACTTAAATAAGATTCAAGCGCACCACACAGGACGCAAATTGAAAGAAATTGAAAAAGATACAGATAGAGATAACTTTATGAGTGCTGAGGAAGCTGCAAAATATGGATTAATTGATAAAGTGATTAATTCTCGAGAAGGTTGAATTGGTAAATAAATTTAAGCTTTAAGATGTTAAACTAGTAGAAACAAGTGCATTATTAACAAAATTTTAAATATATATGAATTATGTGCTAGTTCTGTCGACAAAACCGACTGTTTAGGTCTAAGCTAAGTCAAATAAGTACTAGGCTTTAGATATCAAACAAAAGAATAGGAAGTTTCGATGAGTGATAAAAAGAAATCAGGTGGTAGAGATGACAGTGGAAAACTGTTGTATTGTTCATTCTGCGGTAAAAGCCAACATGAAGTTCGTAAATTAATAGCCGGACCATCGGTATTCATTTGTGATGAGTGTGTCGAGCTATGTAACGACATTATTAGAGAAGAAATTCAAGAAATTCATCAGAAAGAAACATCTGACAAGTTGCCAACGCCAAAAGAAATTGACGAGCACCTTAATGAATACGTTATTGGTCAAGATAGAGCGAAGCGCGTATTAGCTGTTGCGGTTTATAACCATTACAAGCGACTGCAACATGAAGGCGATGAAAAAGACTCTGGTGTTGAGCTGGGTAAAAGCAACATATTATTAGTCGGTCCTACCGGCAGTGGTAAAACCTTGCTAGCTGAAACACTAGCTAGAATGTTAGATGTACCATTTACCATTGCAGATGCAACTACATTAACTGAAGCAGGGTATGTTGGTGAAGATGTTGAAAATATTATCCAAAAATTATTACAGAAATGTGATTATGATGTTGAAAAAGCACAACATGGCATTGTTTACATCGATGAGATCGATAAAATTTCACGTAAGGCAGATAATCCATCAATTACAAGAGATGTTTCTGGAGAAGGTGTTCAACAAGCATTGTTAAAACTAATTGAAGGTACTGTTGCTTCTGTGCCTCCCCAAGGTGGAAGAAAACATCCCCAGCAAGAGTTTTTGCAGGTTGATACCAGCCGTATATTATTTATTTGTGGTGGTGCATTTTCAGGTTTAGATAAAATAATTCGTGATCGCTCAGAAAAGTCAGGTATTGGTTTTTCAGCTCAAGTTAGAAGTAAGGAAGAGAGCAAAAATTTAGGAGAGATATTTAAAGAAATAGAGCCTGATGATTTAGTTAAATACGGATTGATTCCTGAGTTTGTAGGTCGTTTACCTGTTATAGCAACCTTAGAAGAATTAGATGAAACGTCTTTAATCAGAATATTAACTGAACCTAAAAACTCACTGACTAAACAGTATTCTAAACTTTTTGATATGGAAGAGGTTAGTCTGGAGTTTCGTGAAGACGCGCTTAAAGCGATTGCTAAAAAAGGTATGGAAAGAAAAACAGGCGCTCGCGGTCTTCGTTCTATATTAGAAAAAGTGTTGCTTGATACCATGTATGATCTTCCATCTATGGATGGTGTCACTAAAGTTGCGATTGATGCTGCCGTCGTTGATGGTGAGTCTGAGCCTCTTTTAATCTATGAAAGCCAAGAGAAAAAAGTAGCGACTAAATAACATATTTTATTAAGCTATTGATTCATCAAACTCAATCGGTATCCATTAAATTTAATGGGTACCGATTTTTTTATGTTCAAGGTAGAACAATTTCTAACTTCAGCCAATCGTGGTTAATAACTAAAAAATGAAAAAACCTGTAAAATTAAATGAGAATTCAATGGACGATAATGATATTGAAAACACTGGTGGCGACGAGACCGGTTTAGACAGTGCTAACTTAGACGAGACTGGTTTAGATTTTGGCTCATCAAAAGAAAACGAATTTCCAGTTTTACCCTTAAGAGATGTAGTTGTTTTTCCTCAAATGGTGATCCCTTTATTTGTTGGACGAGAGCAATCGATTAACGCACTGCAATTTGCCGCAGACTCAACTAACAAAGTGTTATTAGTTGCGCAAAAAGACGCCAACAAAGATGACCCTAAATTTAAAGATATTTATGAGAATGGTTGCATTGCAAATATTCTGCAACTGCTAAAGCTTCCAGACGGGAATTTAAAGGTTTTAGTCGAAGGTGTAGAAAGAGCAACAATAAAAAAGCTCACTCAAAATGACTCATTTTATTCTGCTAAAGTCGAGGTTAGAGGAGATGTTTTAGCTAACAAAAAAGCAGAAATTCCAACATTGCGTTCTGCGAAAGGAATGTTTGATAATTATGTGAGGTTAAATAAAAAAATTCCACCTGAGGTTTTAAATACCGTTTCATCAATTGATAGCGCAGAAAAATTAGCCAATGTTATCGCTGCTCATATGTTACTAAAAATTGAGAAAAAGCAAAAAGTGATCGAAATAGATGATGTGATAAAGCGTTTAGAGTTTTTGATGTCTTTAATGGAATCAGAAATGGAGTTGTTGCAAGTTGAAAAGAAAATTCGCGGGCGCGTTAAAAATCAAATGGATAAAAGTCAAAGAGATTATTATTTAAATGAGCAAATAAAAGCCATCCAAAAAGAGCTTGGTGATGATGATGGAACTTCTGACTTTGACGAAATAGCCAGAAAAATAAATAAAACCGGTTTAAGTAAAGAGGCTAAAGAAAAAGGCAACGCGGAACTTAAAAAACTTAAAATGATGCCTGCCATGTCTGCAGAGGCGACGGTTGTAAGAGGATACATTGATTGGTTGGTTGATCTTCCTTGGAATAAAAGAAGCACACTTCACTCAAAACTAAATAAAGCCGAAAGGATTTTAAATGATGACCATTTTGGTTTAGAAGAAGTTAAAGAACGAATTCTGGAATTTTTGGCTGTACAAACTAGAGTCAAGAAACTTAAAGGCCCGGTACTTTGTTTGGTTGGGCCGCCAGGTGTTGGGAAAACATCTTTAGGTGAGTCTATCGCTCGTTCTACTGGACGGGAATTCGTAAGAATAGCATTGGGTGGCGTTAGGGATGAAGCTGAGATACGTGGACATCGAAGAACTTATATCGGCTCAATGCCCGGTCGAATTATTCAAAAATTAAATAAAAGCAAGGTTAAGAATCCGCTTATTCTATTAGATGAAATTGATAAAATGGCGTCGGATATGAGAGGTGATCCCGCTTCTGCACTTTTGGAAGTATTAGATCCAGAACAAAATAATCGCTTTAATGATCATTTTTTAGAAGTCGACTTTGATCTTTCTGAAGTAATGTTTGTCTGTACCGCTAACTCAATGAACATTCCCGCACCGCTTCTTGATAGGATGGAAGTCATAAGGCTTTCCGGCTATACGGAAGATGAAAAATTAAATATTGCGCAAAAATATTTAATACCTAAACAATTAAAAGCTAACGGGTTAAAGGATGACGATCTTTCATTATCTAAAACATCTATTGTGAATACGATTCGTCATTACACTCGCGAGGCAGGTGTTAGAAATCTAGAAAGAGACTTGTCAAAAATCTGCCGTAAAGTGGTTAAGCAACTGATGTTAGACAAAAGTAAAATAGATGTAAAAGTAACCGTAGGCAACCTTTCAAAATATCTTGGCGTTGAGAAATATGACTACGGCATCGCTGGTGAGCAAGATCAAGTCGGGCAAGTAACGGGTTTAGCTTGGACACAGGTGGGTGGCGAGCTTTTAACTATCGAGGCTGTTGTGAACCCGGGGAAAGGTAAAGCGACCTCCACAGGACATCTAGGGAAGGTTATGCAGGAATCTATTACTGCGGCTATGACGGTTGTGCGCAGTCGCGCGAGCGCTTTGGGTATTGATGAAGAGTTCTACCAGAACAAAGATGTTCATGTTCATGTTCCTGAAGGCGCAACACCAAAAGACGGACCTAGCGCCGGTTGTGCTATGTGTACTGCACTCGTATCCTCTCTGACTGGAATCGCTGTTCGTAAAGATGTCGCAATGACTGGGGAAATCACTCTTAGAGGAGAAGTTTTGCCAATTGGCGGTTTAAAGGAAAAATTATTAGCGGCTCATAGAGGAGGGGTTAAACGTGTATTAATTCCGAGCAAAAATGAGAAAGATCTCATTGATATTCCCGCTAATATCATTGGTGATTTAGAGATAATTCCGGTTCGTTGGATTGACCAAGTACTAGAAAAAGCATTGGTGAGTGTGCCGACTCCTATTACTGAAGACAGTAAAAAAACGAAACCTAAAGCAAATAAAAAACGCATTAAAAAACCGGTTATCTCTAAACCACATTGATTAAAAACATCAATATGAAACTTGCTAATATTTGTCTATTTTTAACAAAATATTATAAAAATGTTAAATTATGGTCGAATATTGAGCAAAGCCAGAAGATTTCTGGTGTTTAGGGCATTTCTTACTTGACAGTTAAATTCCTCCATTGGTATAAAGTGAAACGCAGGGAGCATAAAAGGAATGACTTTAAAAAATATGCTCTTAATACTATAGAAATAAATGTAAGGGGAATAATGTGAACAAATCTGAATTAGTCGATGCAATTGCATCTGGTGCGGACATTTCTAAGGCTTCAGCTGGTAGAGCTCTCGATTCAATGGTTGAAACTATTACTGAAAGTTTAAAAAAAGGCGACCCAGTTGCTTTAGTTGGTTTCGGAACTTTTTCTGTAAAAGACCGTGCTGCTCGTCAGGGACGCAACCCTCAAACAGGCGCAACTATTCAAATTTCTGCGGCTAGAGTTCCAGGATTTAAGGCTGGTAAAGGTCTTAAAGACGCGGTAAACTAGCACACCGTTGATTTTAGGGCGCTTAGCTCAGTTGGGAGAGCATCGCCCTTACAAGGCGAGGGTCAGTGGTTCGAGCCCACTAGCGCCCACCAGTAATAAGTGTGCAATTATCATTCAATTATTAAGTAATAATATTAAGTTGAATAAAATTGCATAATAAAAGATTAACGCGCCTTCTTGGGCGCGTTTTTTTGTGTCAAAATTGTTAAATTTTTTTAATCTATATTGTCTAAATAAAACGGTGTAAATTAAAACTGAGTAAATTAAAACTGAGTACATTAAATAATGTACAAATAAATGTAAGTGAAACTAAATTATGGTAATGGATAATATTAGAGAAGGCGTCAAAAAGCCTTGGGCGAAAATTCTAATTTTTGCAATTGTGATCTCTTTCGTAGGTGCAGGTTATTTTACTTCTGCTCTATTTCTAGGCGATCCTAACGCAGTTGCGGTTGTTAACGGAGATAGTGTTTCTCGTACAGAATTTCAGAGAGCCTATTCAAGTACCCGTCAGAGATATGGTGAAGCTTATACTCAATTTATTAAAACTGAAGAGCAAGAAAGAAATTTTAGGATTAATGTTTTACAAAATTTAATCAATCGTAAACTAACACTTCAGTCAACAAAAAATATGGGAATGAGAGCTTCTGATGATTCAATTAGAAAAGTCATTGTCGAAATTCCAGCTCTGCAAAATGATGGCGCATTTTCTTCAGAATTATTAGATAAAGCTTTGGTAAATATTGGTATGACTCGATCTCAGTTTAAGCAGAGCTTACAAACTGATCAAATTTTAGCGCAATTAACTGATGGGATTTCTAAAAGTGAATTCGTATTAACTAATGAGCTATCAAATCAGTATAAATATTTAGGTCAGAAACGTAGCGGTCGAGTTTTGGATATTAAATATTCTGCATTCTCAAACGGTTTAGTAATATCTGACGAAGAAGCATCAGAATATTATGAAGCAAATAAAGATAATTACCGGCAAGAAGAGAAAATCACCTTGGATTATATTGAACTTTCGGTTGAAGCTCTACTAAAAGCTGTGACGATTAATGATGGTGAGCTAACAACCTATTATGAAGAAAATATGGATCGATATAAAAGTGAGGAAAGTAAAAGTGTTTCTCATATACTTATAGCATCAGGCGAAGATACATCAGCTAGAGATATCAAAATACAAGAAACGAAGATTAATGAACTTAAAGCAAAATTGGATGCAGGCGAAGATTTTTCAGCCTTAGCTAAAACTAGTTCAGAAGATGAGTTTTCTGCAGAAAATGGTGGAGACCTGGGTGTTGTAGAAAAAGGAGCAATGCAGGATACATTTGATGAAGCTGTTGCTTCATTAGCAAATGTCGGTGATATATCAGCCCCAATAAAAACAGATTTTGGATTTCACATTATTAAACTGACAGGCATGGTTAAAGGTGAGATACAGCCAATAGATGAAGTGAAAGTACAGATTACTGAAGCACTTCAAAAACAGAAAGCGGAAGAGTTATTTTATGAAAGATCCGCTATTTTAGAAGAGAAGTCATTTGAAATTTCAGATTCGTTAACTGAAGTTGCAGAGTCAATTGAAGTGCCTGTATCAACTAGTGTTGAATTTAGTCGCTCTACTGCTACGGGAATATTTAGAAATCCTGAAGTATTAACCGCCGCATTTAGTGACCATGTTATCGATGCGCAATTAAACTCGGCACCGATTAGTATTTCAGATAAGCAAATTATTGTTATGCGAATAAATAAGCATCAGCCGAGTGAAATACAGTCGTTGGAATTGGTTAAAGATAAAGTACTAACCAATAGAAAATTGCATAAATCTAAAAAATTAGCCATTGAGTTTGCAAATAACATAAAGTCGAAACTAAAATCAAATGAAAGTATCGACGAACTTGTTTTTCAGAAATCATTGAAGTGGACTGATTTAGATAGGGTAGAAAGAACTGGTACGGAACTACCATTCCAACAGCTTCAAGCATTTTTCGAAATAAATAAGACCGATGAAGGTTCAGTTACTTACGACTCCATGGAAAGTGCTCAATCTTACACATTATTTGTACTAAATAAGGTTGAGAATGGGGACTTAGATGATGCTGAGGATACGGTTAAAAAACAATCTGAACAAAAGCTTAGTCGTTTTTATTCTGATGCAGTTTATGCTTCAATGATAGAGCAACTCAGAAATGATGCGGAGATTATTGAAAATTTAGCGAATATTGAACGTTAAAAAGGTTCTATTAGACACTATTTTCTAAAAGCCTAATCAGTTAATTAGGCTTTTTTTATTCATATTTAAAACAAGCGATTCGGTAGTCTTGCTTCGTTTGAACTATTTCAGGTGAACTCGTTTTACATCGGTCTTCTCTGTAGTGACAGAAGTCCACATAGCTACAATAAGGCTTGTTCAATACCTTTTTTATCTTAGCCACGGGAGTTTGAATAGCATGCTCAAAACGGTTTCTATAAGTAGGTGTGCTGGCAAACAGTTTTTGTGTATAAGGATGCAGTGGCTCATCAAATATTTGAGATACTTTGCCTTCTTCCACAACACTTCCTTGATACATTACCATGACGTCATCCGCTATATGTTCAACTACACTAAGATCATGGGAGATGAAAATAATAGAGATCCCAAGTTTTTCTTGCAAGCTTTGCAGTAAATTAATGATTTGAGCTTGTACAGAAACATCTAGAGCCGAAAGTGGCTCGTCTGCTAGAATAATGCTTGGCTGTAAAATGATCGCTCTTGCAATCGCTATTCGTTGCCTCTGTCCGCCTGAAAAACTATGTGCGTAATGATATTGGTGAGATTTTTGTAACCCAACCAGCAAAAGAGTTTGTTCAATTTTTTTTCTTCTTTCCAGGCTTGATAATCGTGTATTTATTTTCAAAGTATGATTGAGTGTCTCACCAATTCGAAGCTGAGGGTTAATCGACTCGTATGGGTTTTGGAAAATCATTCTAATTTCTCTAAAACGTTCTTTCCTATGTTCAGAACTATCAAAATCGAGTTTTTTACCATTTAAAAAAACATCACCACTGGTTGGTTTTTCTATACCAATAATTTGTTTAGCTAAAGTACTTTTTCCTGAACCCGACTCACCAACGATGGCGAGTGTTTTACCTGCATTTAAACTTAAATTTATACTAATATTCGCATGTAATTGATTAACAGAAAATAGTCCAGTAACTAACGAGTATTTTTTGCAAATATTTTTGAGCTCTAGTATTGGCATAGAATTAACTTCTCGAGAGTTCTTTATTTTTATAGAGAGGCGAATGACATCTGACTTTGCCATGATTTTCTATGGAAGTGAGTTGTGGAGGTTTTACACACTGCTTTACTGCTTTATTGCACCTTGGACCCAAACGACATCCAACTGGCGTATTTTCTAAACTTGGAATTTGACCACCTAATGAATATAAGCGACTTCCTTTATTATGCCGTTGTCCCATTCGTGGAATAGAATCTAAAAGCGCTCTTGAATAAGGATGGTGAGGATGTTTTAAAATATTTTTTGTTGAAGCATGCTCCATCATTTGACCTGAATAAATTACGCCAATCTTATCGGTACTTTCAGCTAGTAGAGGGAAGTCATGGGTAATCAGTATAATACCTGTTTGCGAAGACCTTTTTTGTTCAAAAAGTAATTTTAGTATTTGTGATTGAATAGTAACATCCAAAGATGTTGTCGGTTCGTCGGCGATGAGTAGTTTAGGATTGCCTATCATCGCGATAGCGATAGCGACTCTTTGATTCATGCCTCCAGATAATTGATAAGGATACATTTTTAAAACATTTTCCGGATGTCTTATTGCGACGGCATCTAATAATTCAACGGATGTTTGGTGTTTTAATTTTTTTCCGCGAATTGCATGTAAAGACAATATTTCATTTACTTGTTGTGAAATTTTAAAACAAGGATTTAAACTCGCTAAAGGATCTTGAAAAATGATAGAGGCTTTTGTTGAAATATAACATCGTCGATCTTCCACTGACATTTTCATTAAATCTTCACCATCAAGATTCATATAGTCAGCGGTCAATTTCATATTGCTAGAGAGTAATCCCATGATTGCAAGCGCTAACGTACTTTTTCCGGAGCCTGACTCTCCAACCAAACCTAGCCGTTCGTTTTCCGCCATACGCAGTGAAAATTGTTCCAAAATTAATAAATCATTATTTTGTACTTTTAATGAGACATTTAGGTTTTCTATATGTAGCAAACTCATCTGTGTTTCTCAATGTTCATAACATCGCGTAATCCTTCCGCCACAAGGTTAATGCTTAATATAGTAAAGAAAATTGCAAGACCAGGTACCGCGACGCTCCAAGGTGCAAAAACTAAATAGTCGTATGATTCGGATAAAATGGTTCCCCATTCAGGATAAGGCGCTTGTGCCCCTAAACCCAAAAATCCTAAAGCCGCTATTTCTAAAATAGCAGTAGAAAAGGCAACAACCATTTGTAAAACTAAACTTGGTAATATATTGGGTAAAATGGCATAAAAAAGTAATTGAAATTGATTGGCTCCATCTAAGCACATTGCAGTTGTATATTCATTTTTTAACTCCAATTTGATTGCGCTACGTGTGCTAATTAAAAAGTGTGGAATAAGTACTAACATAACCGCATATATTGCGTTGGGTAATCCTGGACCTATTATTGCTACAATCACAATGGCTAATAATAAAGACGGAAGAGATAAAATAAAACTCATTATTTTCATTATTGGTGTGTCTACCCAAGAGGCACTAAATGCCAGAAAAGCGCCAAAACTGATGCCGATAATTGATGAGACAATAACTACCAAAGAGGCTAGCGATAACGAGAGCCGGGCACCGTAAACTAGTCTGGAAAATAAATCTCGGCCTAGATCATCGGTACCTAATAAAAACCGACCATCTCCGTTGTTATACCAAAATGGGGGTCTGTGTGCCGCGTTTTCAAACTGTGTGGTGGGATCAAATGGAGCAATTATATTTGCGAAGATTGCAATCAATAAAATAGTGATGAAAATCACCAAAGCATTCAACGCGAGTTTATTAGTTTTAAAATCAAGCCACCACTTTTGATAAACACTTGGTATTTGAGCTTGTATGTAAAAATTAGTACTCATTAGCTACTTCTATCTCTTAATTTTGGATTAAGCCACATGGAAATATAATCAAGAGTGATGTAAATAAAAATGACGATGCCAGCAGTAATCAATAATCCGCCATGAATCACCGGAAAATCCCTTCTATAAACAGCTTCTAATAACCATTTGCCAGCACCAGGCCAAGCAAAAATACTTTCGGTGATAATCGCTCCAGTAATAATGCTGCTAATTTGTAAGGATAAAGAGGTTAAAATTGGCTCAAATGCATTACGTAGCGCATGTTTCCATGTGATAGAAAGAGTGGGAATTCCGCGAACAATTGCGTTGTTAATATAATCTTCGGAAAGTGTTTTTATCATAGATGATCGTGTGACTCTAGTGATTGCCGCAAGTGGAATGGTACCTAAAACAATAACCGGTAAAATCATATGATGAATAACACTGATGAAAGCATCAAAGCCATAACGGGGAGATAACAAACTATCAAATAATAAAAATCCGGTTACAACATCAATATCGTATTCAAAACCAATTCGGCTGGCAACAGGTGTAATGCCTAACCACATAGAGAAAAATAAAACTAATAACATCGCCCACCAAAAAATTGGTAAAGAGTATCCGATTAAGGTGACAGACAAAATTAATTTATCTTGCCATTTATCTTTACATTTTGCCGCGATAGTTCCGAGCCATAATCCGAAAGTAAGAGATAATGCCAATGTTACAAAAGCCAATTCCATAGATGCAGGCAAGTAATGAATGATTTCATCACTGATACTAATACCTCTTGAAATTGAATAGCCAAGTCGTCCTGTTAAAACATTACTTAGATATTCGAAAAAACGACTAAAATAAAGAATTATTTGAGACAAAAAGCCAGTTTCAGAAGAGTTGAATGAATCTATCGGTATGATAAATGATAATCCCTCAGGGAAAAAATAATCACATAGAATAAATGTAAAAAAACAAAGCAAAAAGAAACTACTTGTTAAGTTGAGTATTTGGCGAATAAAAATACGAAACATAAAAGTTATACTTTATTAATACGGTTAATTGACGGACGGTAACAAGTAAACATCATTAAAATATATCCCATCTGTGGGCGCTAGTCTAAAATTGACCACGCGTTTATTTGCTAGAATAAATTGCTGAGCATGAGCAATAGGTACCCAAGGTAATTGCTGGTTAAATATAACTTGAGCTTCTTCATATAATTTAGCTCTATCTTTTGGTTCGGAAATTCTTCGCGCTTGATTAATTAGTTTATCAAATGAAGAATGGCACCAAAATGAAGCATTACCACCTGATTTCATGGCAGCACAACTTAAAAGTGGAGAAAAGAAATTATCTGGATCTCCGTTGTCACCAATCCATCCTAATAATGCAGCATGATGTTCTCCTCTTTTAGTTTTTTCCAGAAATGTACCAAACTCATAACTAATAATACTGACTTCCACTCCAATTTTCTCTAGATCTTTTTGAATTAATTCAGCCATTTTTCTAGCGTTAGGGTTATAAGTTCTTTGTACTGGCATTGCCCAGAGTTCCATTTTGAAACCATCTATAAAACCTTCATTAGTCAAAATACGTTTTGCTTCGCTAGGTGAATATTTACTTTCTGGTATATCATTATTAAATGACCACATGTTAGGTGGGATTGGGTTTTTTGCTTCTATTGCTGAACTGCCATACACAATTTTTAAAAGCCGCTTTTTATTTATGGCTAGGTTTATGGCTTTTCTAACATTTGGATTATTAAAAGGTTTTTTTCTAGTATTCATTGATAAATAGGCAATATTACTTCCGGATTCATTATAACTAATAATATCGGGATATTGTGCAATACTTTTAACATGAATCGGTAATGGCTTTGCCATAATATCGCACTCACCGGCTATTAAACGAGCAAAACGTAATGACGGATCAGGTGTAATTGCAAAAACTAACTCCTTTAATCTCTGTTCTCCTTGCCAGTAGTTTGGGTGAGCTCGATAACGTATAAATGCATCTGGATTATATTTTGAAAACTGAAAAGGTCCGGTTCCTATTGGCAGGTGATCGATTTTCGCTTTAATTCCTTTTTGCTGTAAATAGTTAGCATATTCGGCGGAAAGAATTGAAGCAAAATCCATCGCTAATGCCGCAATAAAAGGAGATTCTGCGTGATCTAGAGTAAATTTAATCGTATGGTCATCTAGCTTTTCTAGTTTAGTGATTAATGAATCAAATTCCATTGAGCGAAAGTATCGGTAGCCCAAATTTGAAATATTATGAAAAGGATGCTTTGTATCTTGCTGTCGAAATATCGAAAATAAGACATCGTCGGCATTAAAATTTCTGCTTGGTCGGAAATATTTAGTGTGATGAAATGCAACACCTTTACGAAGATAAAAAATATATTCTTTACCGTCAGCAGAAACTTCCCAATGGGTAGCTAAACTCGCCTCAATTTGACTTGTACCTCGTTTAAAATCAACGAGTCTGTTATATATGGGCTTTGAAGATGCATCAAACGTTGTTCCTGATGTCACTAATTGTGGATTGAAACTTTGCGGACTAGCTTCTGAGCAATAGACTAATAGGTTATCGCGGATGTTGTTTATTTTTGTTGTACTTTTACTAACTGATTTTTGCTTTAGTGATTTGTTTTTTGATTGAACAGTTGGTGATTTATTTGCTTTAAAAACTTTTGCTGGCTCTGAAGTATCATGGCAACTCATAAGCATAAACATATAACTCAAAAAGAGCATTTTTTTTAGTAAAGCCATTTTAAAACTCTATTCAAGAAGATAGACCTTATATTTTGAGATTAGTATTAATCAGCATATAGATTATAGCATTAACGAGTCGGTGTTATGATTAAACCTTATTCAAGATATTGACTAAGGTTGACGCCAAAAGCTTCACTTTCATAAGCTTTGAATATTTTATAGGGTTTGGATTCTACATCTGTTTGAATAAATGACAAATCTACAAGTCTTTGTTTACGTTTCTTTTTGTCTTCATTTAATATTAAAGGAACCTTTGGTTTTAATTTATTTCTTTTTCGGTTCCCAGAAACAACAATGCCTACTTCACCATTTTGCATTTCAACAATGGTTCCAGCAGGGTAAATACCACGCCATTCAATCAATTTGAGGGCTAAGTGTTCATCAAACCGATTACCTTTTCCCTGCATCAATACTTTATAAGCTTCAACTACTGAAAAAGCTTTCCGATGCGCTTGGTCAGAAGTTAATGATTCAAAAGCATCAATAATACTCACTATTCTAATTCTATTTGATATTTGGGCCGCTTTCAAACCACGAGGATAACCTTGACCTCCCAATCTCTCATGGTGACAAACAGCAATATCAACTGCAGCTGCCGGAAGATCGCTTTTCACTGCATCAATATCTAACTCATCTTGTAGTGGAAACCCTTGCATTAGGAAAGCACTATTCTCCCAGTCTTTATCCAATGCCGAAACGAACATGCCAACTTCCAGATTGCCCGTATAGACTTTAATACTTTGTAAGTGTTTATATGACATAGATTAAAAGCTTCTTTTTTTGTTCAGTTTTAAGTTAAGAATGATTTAAGCTCGTAAATGTTTCTTTTTATACTGAATAAAGGACAACATGGTACAATTTAGAAATGCTAAACAATCTGTGCAAATAGTGTCCTGAAGAATAACATGTGTTGTTAATAACTTCTAATTTATTGAAGGCAACATTTTAGTAAACAAGTTAACCTTTTATTTTTTTAACTTGCATATTTTGTCGAATATTATCATCTTTTAATCAGATTCTTAAAGTCAGCAAATACTTAATTGATTTGATAAGCTTAATAAGGAATTTTCAAATGCATTTACATATTCTGGGTATTTGCGGTACGTTTATGGGTGGCATTGCTAGACTAGCAATTGAAAAAGGTTTTAAGGTTACCGGATCTGATAAAAACAGTTACCCCCCAATGAGCGATCAATTAAAAAATTTGGGTATATCACTCTCCGATGACGAATCAATAAAAGTTCTTGAAAAGAAGCCTGATTGTGTCATTGTTGGTAATGCGTTATCTCGAGGCAATGCAGTCATTGAGGCGATGTTAAATACAAACCAAGCTTTTACCTCTGGGCCTCAATGGTTAAAAGAAAATATTTTACATGACAAGTGGGTAATTGCGGTAGCAGGAACTCATGGAAAAACAACTACAGCAAGTATGATTGTTTGGATTTTAGAGTCTCTTGGGTATAACCCAAGCTTTTTAGTCGGCGGTGTTATGGAGAACTTTGGTGTTTCAGCTAGATTAACCGACTCGCCTTTTTTTGTGGTTGAAGCGGATGAGTATGATACGGCTTTTTTTGATAAACGTTCAAAATTTGTCCATTATCGCGCAAGGACTTGTGTTTTAAATAACCTTGAATTTGATCATGCTGATATTTTTGAAGATTTAACGGCGATTGAAAATCAATTTCATCACTTAGTCAGATGTATTCCAAATAATGGTTTAATCATTAAGCCGTTTTCGACGGAGTCATTAGATAGAGTTATATCTCGAGGTTGCTGGACACCTACAGAAACATTTTCTTTAGCTAATGAAAGCTCTTCTAACGATAATTCTGAAAATAAACTAGTTTCTGAAGATAAAGCAATATATGAAGGCGAGACCGTTTTAGCTGATTGGAGTGTGAAAAAAGATAAAAACGATGCGAGTGATTGTCGAATATACTTTCAGTCAGCATTTGTTGGACAA
>Ga0307492_10000180_pt1 | contig 28098 bp, 28 predicted proteins | sample SI3LmetaG_FD_202365 | JGI IMG/M metagenome (GOLD analysis project Ga0307492, IMG submission 202365) | Sea-ice brine microbial communities from Beaufort Sea near Barrow, Alaska, United States - SI3L | ecosystem: Environmental > Aquatic > Marine > Coastal | place: USA: Alaska | collected 2017-05-06 | reverse complement strand
TTGTAAAAATTGCAATATTTAGATAAGCAACGTTTAGCAGTTACGGATCCAATATATCAGTAACTATCGATGAATGTTCTTGCCATCTAGCATATAGTTCGCGCTATAATACTGTACACCCATACAGCATTGAGATGTAATGAATATTATACCGATCAAAGCTCAGGCTGGCATAACCGGTTTCGAGTCTCCCGCGTCAGAATACCAAACTCTACCTATGTCTCTTGATGAAATACTCATTGATCACCCCACTGCCACGTTTGTAGGGCTTGCTGTAGGAGATAGCATGACAAGCCACGGCATATTTGACGGTGACGTTTTAATTGTTGACCGTGCAGCTAGGCAAGCCAATATGGACATCATAGTGGCAACGTTAAATGGTGTATTCATGTGTAAGCTCTATGACCGTAAAAAGCAATGTTTATTGTCAGGGCTCGATATTTACAAGACCTACCAACTAACCGATGGCGATGAATTCTTAGAAGAAGGCATAGTTATTCGCTCGATTAGAAATCACCGCCAATCAACAAAGCTGGCAAGATGTTTGCGTTAGTCGATGTTAATAGCATGTATGCCTCATGTGAGAAAATTTTCGATCCACTTGCCCGGCGAACTGGCGTTATTGTGTTAAGTAACAACGATGGCTGCGTAGTGGCCATGTGTAGGTTAGCCAAGGCCAAACTAGGTAATGTAAAGTTTCAACCGTACTTCAAAATTAGCAAGCAAGTTGCAGCATCTGGCGTAATAGTGCGTAGCTCTAACTATGAATTATATTCAGACTTGTCTGCATCGATAATGGATATCCTCAGTCGATACTCACCCGAGCAACATATTTATTCAATTGATGAATCGTTTCTTCGTTTTCAAACCCACCCCAAAGACAGTTGGTGGCATCTAGGAAAGGAGATAAGGCGGGTAATATGGCAAGAAGTGAGGCTACCCGTCTGTGTGGGTATGGGGCCAACGGCTACCTTGGCTAAGGCGGCTAACCATTTCGCAAAGAAAAACAGAAACACAGGTGGCGTCAGTGTCATTGATAAACAAAACATCATGGCTGTATTACAAGGAATGGCTATTGAGGATGTGTGGGGCATCGGTGGTCGCTTAGGTAAAAAGCTAAGGATTATGGCCATTGATGATGCGTGGAAGCTTTCGCAACAACCAGCCAAGTTAATGCGCCAGCAATTTTCTGTGAATATCGAGCGCACTGTGAGGGAGTTACAAGGTGAGTCATGTTTAACTTGGGATGAAGTAAGGAGCCCAAAGCAGCAAATATTCTCTACCCGAGCATTCGGTGAAAAAGTTACTGATTATGCATCACTAGAACAAAGCTTAGTAATGCACGGTGAAAAAGTAGCCAAAAAAGCGCGCAAACAAGGTAGTTTAATAAAAATGATGGTGGCATTTGCTCATTCCAGTCCGTTCTCAGATGGGCAGATTTACCGGCGCAACATACATCATGGCTTTTTTGATGCCACCGCTGATAGCCGCGACCTGGCCATTGCAGCTAGCGAAGCGGCAAAACAAATATATCGTCCCGGTGTGTTATTCCATAAGTCAGGTGTAGGTGCTATTGAGTTGGTAGATGACGCAATGTATCAACGAGATATGTTTTCAGTACAAGGGCGTGATCCTCGGGTTATGGCCGCACTAGACACCATTAATCAACGTTTTGGTCCCGACTCTTTATCATTAGCGGCAAAAGGTATTCAAGGAAAGTGGCAAATGCGCAGAGAGATGAAGTCTCCTAATTACACATCATCATGGTTAGATATGGTGAGGATAAATTGTAGTAGTAGTATCATTACAAAATAAAATCGACAGCACGCAATAATTAAAGAAATAAGCACCAATTCATTCAGCTTCTGGGTGATACAAATAAACTCAAAATTTGAGTCACTCTATTGCGAAATTATATCGTATCCATGTAAATTGAAAGCAAGTTCGACTAAAAATAATATGCCAACAGCCCGCTGCGAGTGAAAATTGACCGTTGGGTAAATGACAAAATGAATGTACATACATTAAGCATCAATGACTTATCTAAAAGTGACTTCACGCATTAGGGCATCACCGCTTAGGTGACGCATAACAACACGTTCTCCACTGCTTTCTTCCAATTTAGCAATAGTGCTCTTAGACCATTCCATATAGGCTTTGTATCGCTCATCTTCTTGCGCTTTGGTGGCCATGGTTTCGAACATGGTAATTAAATACATGTCTGGCTCCCCATCTCTAGGATACTGGTTGATAATGACTTTGTAGCCATTAATCCAGCCTTTAGACTTAGCAAACTCCTGTGAATCACGCCATTTGGTCGATAGATGTTTGGCATAATTTAACCATTGACCATCAACAATTGTAATTGAGGATACCTCCCAATAATCTCCATTTTTAAACACACGCTCGTCGGCAGCTAATGTGTTAAAAGACAGCAAGCTTAACAAACAAATTAACACACTAGGTTTTGTTATAAATGTTTTCACTGAACAATCTCCTTTCCGTTTCACTTTGCTTAGCACTCCAATAGTGCCATTTTTAGACAAAGCAATATTACATTAGCAGCTGTTTAATAAATGAGCAAAAATTAAGAAACCCGACAGAGCCATAACACATTAAATCATGGATATTTTATTGCCATGTTAATGTTTGAGCACTTACAAACTCACTTTTCGTGTTGTAAAGTACATGTTCCGCCATTAAGAGACTTTGAGCCAATGAACAAATAACGTCTGACATTAATTCACTATTTAATTTGAATTATCAGGGTTATTGGCTTCTTCGATTGGTGTATGTCTCGAAAATCATCTTACGTTTTCGGTATCCCATACTGGTTAGATTTAGCGCCCTGAATTATCAGGAGACGTTTATTTTGACACGCTTAACACTTAGCCATATTTCATTACAGCATAGCAATGGTGATATGCTGTTTTGCCACATCAACTTCAATTTGCCCGAAGGACTAACCGCACTTGTAGGTGATAATGGTGTCGGCAAACCCAGTAATCATTTAGATAGTGAAACCAAACAGTGGTTAGCAGAGCGATTATTATCTTTCAAAGGTAGGTGTTTGCTCATTAGCCATGAACGCATGTTACTTAACCTTTGTCGGTATTTAGCAAAACTAACCCCTAGGGGTATAGAGTTAGTTGAATCAAATTATGATGCGTTTGAACTACAAAATTTGCAACACGAGAAAGCGACAGCCAAAAAGCTGTATCAATTACAGGTACAGCAAAATAAAGCAAGATTTAGCGCGCAACGTGATACAGAAAAAGCGCAAAAACGTGCTAGCCGAGGAGCGAATAAAGGTAAGAAAGGAGGAATACCTAGAGTGTTACTGGGTGCTAAACAACATAAAGCAGAGTCATCATTTAGCGCAAAAATAGCACAGCATTGCTACTTGATGAGCCTGACAATCATCTTGATATGCGTAGTAAGCATATATTGTCGGATGCTCTACTTCGCTACAACGGTGGTTTTATTTTAGTGAGTCATGATCAAGACTTTGTTTCAAAATGTGGGATAACCCATACGTATTCGTTGAACGTTGGCTAAAGCCAGCGTTTTCGAAATTTAGTTGTGTTGTATCAGTTACGGATAATGTTTATCCTTATAAACGCCATAAAATAAGGCCGTGAAGCTTGCTTATTTTATGGCAGCTCTGCAGTTGTACACGCCAATATGCGGTATGTCTGTTAATTAATTGACAATAGTAACGACGGATGGTTTTTGTCGTTTATTTTTAATGATCACTAAGAAGTATAATGACTGAAATAATATATCCAGTATGGCGTCAGCGATTAGCGAAAAGTTTGCACGTCAATCGCAGTCAAGTGCAATCAAAGTATTATCAAGTGGCAAGCGTGTGCTCAAATGGGGCGCCTAAAAACAGAACCATGGTATTTAGGGGGTTCTTATCAGTCACCCAAAGTCTTTTGTCTGTGACCGACATAAGAAGCGAGAAAATTGAAGAGTGGCAAGGTGACAATAAATCGCGGTTTGAAATTTGTTGGTATTTTTCTGACTCTAGAGAACAATACCGTTTAGCGGGAGAAGTAGCATTGATATCTAACTCATTAGAACCAAGCCATGAAGCCTCCATTTTGGGAAATCAGAGCAAGAATAGTCTTTTAAAACAACAATGGTCAAACTTGTCAATAAACGCTCAACAGCCTTTCTACTCAAGCAGCCCTAAAGCACCATTTGATGTAGATGCAATACTGTCTATTCCAGAAGATAGAATAAGTAAACTAGGCAACGATGTCAGCAATGAGATTAATCGCAACATTACACAAAGCAATGTTGCTGACCATGACAACGATATTAGTAACAATTTTTGTGTGGTGGTTTTTATTCCATACACAATCGACTATTTGGATCTAAAATCTAAACCGCAACAACGATGTCTTTACGATATCCAAGATGACTGGAAAGAACGAATCGTCAATCCTTAAGAGTCATTAACTTCACCTTAGGATTATAAACCAAATGCTAACAAGTTTGGGTTTGCTAAATAATATTTATTAAAGATGTAGTAAGATCGATTCTTGGTCTTTGGTAATCATATTACCTACTACCAAATTGAAAGAGTTATCCATCATCCGCAGTATTTCTCCTTCAGGGATTGAGCCATCTAGCTTGACTGTATTCCAATGTACTTTACTCATATGATAACCGGGAATAACGGATGGAAAGATGTCTCGCAGCATAATGGCTTCTTGAGGCTCACACTTAAGGTTCATCCAACAAATACCATTATCTGTATCATCTGACTCATTGTCTTTGCCTAAGGCTAAAGTCGCAAACATTTTATGTTTGACTTTGAACACGGATACGCCATCACCAAAAGGAAATGTTTCAACCGTAAAAGGTTTTTTTAATAGGTATTCTCTGGCTTGTTGTTGATCCATCTACTTTTCCTTAACAATAAAAAGGGTAGTCACCCACCCTAACTTATAAACTGACGTTTGCTGAAAATCAATCTTGATTCAACAGATGCATTACGTTTTTTAAATCTGTTTTGCCTTTAATAATTTCATCCGGAGTGAGTCCAGATATTTCATGGGGAAAGACTAACCATTCGTCACTTTCGTGCACATAATAATCAGGCACAATGTCAGTTTTATTATTTTGAGGTTTATAATACGGGCAAGCTATACGTATATCTTTTGGCATATTTGCCCGAGACAATTTTTTAATTTGTTTGATCAAGGCTTCAACACTGCGGCCTGTATCAAATACATCATCAACAATTAATAGACTGTCTTCAGTATTGGCGTTTTCAATCAAATAGTGTAAACCATGTACTTTGATGGTTTTTGATTGTTGGTCAATCCCATAATATGAAGAAGTACGCACGGCTATATGATCAGTTTCAACTTTCTTAAAATCAAAATACTCTTGCACTGCGATACCAATGGGTGCACCGCCACGCCAAATACCGATTATAAAATGTGGGCGAAAGCCACTTTCATAAACTTGAGCAGCTACTCGAAATGAGTCTTCAAGTAGCTGTTGTGCAGTGATAAACGTTTTTTCCATTACATGAACCTTAAAATTTAGAGCGCAGTTGATAACGCGGCTGCACCTAAGGTGCAGCAATATAAAACTTATAGCCTGCTATTGTATACCGAAGCTCGACTTATTCATATTTTAAAGCATCTGCCGGATTAACGCTTACGGCCCGATACGCTGGATAAAGGCTAGCCAGAAAACATAAAACAAGTGACGTGACAATAAGAAATACCACTTGTTGCCATTGTAAATCAGTGGGAACACCCTGCCCCCCGGGGCTCAAAAATATTGGCAAATTAAATAACTTGATCACATTATTGATTTGAGTGACCAACAATACCCCCGTCACCACACCAATCGCCGTGCCTTTAATACCATTGTAAATACCATTAAACAGGAAAATACCCATAATATTATTGCGGGTCATGCCCTGCGTTAAAAGTATAGCGATATCACCTTGTTTCTCCGTCACCACCATGACCAAAGCCGATACTATATTAAAGGCTGCTACCGAGATAATTAGCAACAACATCAGCGACATCATATTCTTTTCCATCTTGACTGCGTCGAATAACACGCCCTGCTGGTCACGCCAGTTGGTGGAGCTATAGCCTTGGGCTTCTAATGTCTGCACCACACTTTTATAATCAAAGGCATCAGCTAAAAACAAACGTGTTTGGGCTAATTTCGACTTTTTACTTCTCAATAACCTAGCAGCATCATCAATATGCATTAACACGGCTTTATCGTCCAAGGCAGAGCCCATATCAAATATACCAACAACGCGGAACACTCTCTGGCTATAAATACGCCCAAAGGGTCCAAAGTAACTGTTTTCAGACGCGATCAGACGAGCTGGTTCGCCCATCCGTAAATTTAGTTTAATAGACAGAGCGCGGCCAATGATAATTCCATATTCACCTTTAACTAAATCGGTCAGCTGCCCGGATAACATATTTTCAGCAATAATTGAGGAGCGCTGCATTAAATCGGGTTGAATGCCTTGAAACATGACCCCTTTAAGCCCTTGGGAGGATTGCACTATGCCTTCTGAATCGATCTGTTGGGCACTGGCAATCACACCTTCAATATGCTCGAACATATTAGGTGTGATATCAGTATCAATCTTTTTTTGTACCAACACATGAGGCGTGATCCCTAAATTGCGTAATTTAAGTTCCCCTTCAAAACCATTCATCACAGACAAAACAGTGATCAAGGCCATCAAGCCAAGGGCGATGCCTGCAACAGAGAAAAAATTTATAAATGCAATAAAATGACTGCCTTTAGATGCTTTGGCGTAACGTAAACCAATAAAGGCTGAAAGTGGGTAAAACATAAAGAGAAACTCTTGTAACAACAAAACAGTTAAATAATAGTGGTTTAACTGTTGGTATAGTGATGAATGATGTTGAATAATACGTGCATGAAGTAAATCTAACAAGCAAAGCAAAAACTGGGAGAGTATATGCAGAACTTAACGCTTGATCAAAAACATCAACAATTCGATGAGTTTTTTATGATCAAACACAATATTCCGGTCAATATGCGCTTATTAGCAGACGATTTTGTATTGCCCGAAATTGATGATTTACATCAACATATGCCTTACGAGTTTCAAATAGCCAGTGAACTTTCTGCTATTGACACAAAAGCCTTGCGACCACTTCGGCGTTTAGGTGAACACGCCATTGAGTTAGCAGAGTTTCTGAATCATCAATCGCGAAAAATTGATTTAATGATGTCTCTAATTTTGCAACAACATGCAAATAATGAACAAACCTATGATTCCATACAATTTGGTGGTGGCGGCATAGTCATTGGTTGTGAAAACGAATTATCAATAGGCGGTACCATTGAACTCAAACTATTCCTAAAAGAAGAGGCCTCAGCGATTTTTTGTTTTGCTGAAGTTATTGCTTGTAAGCCTGTGGATGACACGTACCATGTATCCTTGATTTTTACTCGTATACGTGAGGAAGATCAAGACTTGCTAGTGACAGCCAGTTTACATCTTCAAGCGGCTAATTTACGTAAACGCAAGAACCAAGAAAAAACCTAAAAGAACTAAAACGAAAGCGATCAATGACTCAGAGTATTTTTTCACCGCCTTTACCAAACAATACCCTTAAAACCAAAAATGATATTCGTCATTGGGGTAATCTCCAAGGCAGCAGCACGGCTCTTGTCTTGGCCAATGCCACAAAGCTGGCGACTGGCCCAATATTATTGGTTACCGCAGATACACCCAGTGCTATTAAGCTTGAAAAAGAGCTGGATTATTTTTTGCAGGATCAATCTGTTGATGTGCAACTATTTCCTGATTGGGAAACCCTGCCCTATGACAACTTTTCGCCTCATCAAGATATTGTTTCGCAGCGCCTAGAAACCCTCTACCAACTCACACAAAACGAACGTAGAGTGTTTATTGTACCCATCAATACCCTAATGATGCGCATAGCACCGGTAGATTATATTGGTAAATATTTACTGATATTAAAGAAAAATCAAAAGTTAGATATTAATAGTTTTCGCTCAGGATTAGAGCGCGCCGGCTACTTACATGTAAACCAAGTGATGGGTCACAGCGAGTTTTCTATACGTGGCAGTATCATCGATTTATTTCCTATGGGCAGTCAGCACCCTTATCGGATAGATTTATTTGATGATGAAGTGGATACCATTCGGCATTTTGATCCAGAAACGCAACGCTCTGGTGATAAGGTTGATGAAATAAAACTGTTACCTGCCAGAGAGTTTCCCACTGATAAAGAAGCAAGTTTGTTGTTTAGGCAGCAGTACCTCGGCAAGTTTGATGCAAATAACAGCAAAGAATCCATTTATTACCAAGTAGGTAAAGGCCTAATGCCAGGTGGTATCGAATATTATTTGCCGTTGTTTTTTGAAGAAACGGCTACGTTATTTGACTACCTGAATCAAGACACCACCGTATTAATGCATGGTGATTTACAAACCGCACATGAAAATCATTGGAAAGATGTCAACCATAGATACGAACAACTGCGTTATAACCTTGCTAGACCCTTATTGCCTCCTTCTGATATCTTTATGCGTTATGAAGAGCTATTTGGCGCCTTAAAAGAATGGCCAAGGGTTCAGATTCAAAACCAAGCCGTAGATGAGAAAAATGGTAGTGTTAACTTCGCCACTTCGCCGGTGGGTGACGTCGCTCTAAAACCACAAAATAAGGTACCGTGGACATCACTTAAACAACAAGTAGACCTGTGGCAAAAACAAAAAGTTAAAGTGTTGTTTAGTGCTGAATCTGCCGGGCGCCGTGAAGGGCTTTTAGAGATACTCGTAAAAGCAGAGATTAAACCCAAGGTTTTTGAAAGTTTTGATGACTTTATTAAAAGTGCCGAGCCGGTTGGTATCTCTGTAGGTGCTGCCGAGTTTAGTTTTTTATTAAATGAACCAAAATGCGCTATTGCGTTTATCACCGAGACCGAATTACTCGGGCATAAAATCAGCCATCGGCGTAAGCGTGACAAACGCCAAGGCACCGATGAAAATGCCATCATTCGAAACCTAGCAGAATTGCAGGTAGGCCAGCCAGTTGTGCATTTTGAACACGGTGTAGGCCGTTATTTAGGTTTACAAACCCTAGATGCAGGCGGTATTACCACCGAATACCTAACCATTGAATATGCCAAACAAGCAAAGTTATATGTACCTGTTGCATCACTACATTTAATTAGCCGTTATAGCGGCGGTGATATTGACCATGCACCCCTGCATCATTTAGGCACAGACACCTGGTCTAAAGCCAAGAAAAAAGCTGCAGAAAAAGTCCGTGATGTAGCCGCACAATTATTAGATGTGTACGCTAGACGAGCTGCCAAACCTGGCTATGCGTTCAAAATTGCGTGGGATGAATACCAATCGTTCAGTGACAGCTTCCCCTTTGAAGAAACCATAGATCAGCAAAAAGCTATTAACGCCGTGATCCAAGATATGGGTTCGGCCAATGCCATGGACAGATTAGTTTGTGGTGATGTTGGTTTTGGTAAAACCGAAGTCGCAATGCGCGCAGCTTTTATCGCTGCCAATCAGGGTAAACAAGTTGCGATATTGGTCCCTACCACGTTACTTGCCAGTCAACATTTTGAAAATTTTAAAGAACGTTTTGTGAATTGCCCTTTCAGAATTGAAGTATTGTCTCGATTTGTAAGTGCCAAAGATGCAAAAGAAACCATTAAGGCTATCGGTGAGGGTAAAGTTGATATAGTTGTGGGCACCCACACGTTGTTACAAGACAGCCTTAAATTTAGTGATTTAGGTTTGGTCATCATCGACGAAGAACACCGATTTGGGGTGCGCCAGAAAGAAAAATTCAAAGCGCTGCGTTCAGATGTAGACATTCTAACGTTAACCGCTACCCCGATCCCAAGAACCCTGAATATGGCGTTAAGTGGGATGCGCGACTTGTCTATTATCGCCACGCCTCCAGCTAAACGTCTGCCAATCAAAACCTTTGTACAGCAACGTAACAAAGGGTTAATTCGCGAAGCCATAATGCGTGAAATCTTGCGTGGTGGTCAGGTTTATTTCTTGCACAACGAAGTAGATACCATTGAGAGCACCGCACAAGAAATTGCAGAAATAGTCCCCGAAGCACGGATCGCTATTGGCCATGGCCAAATGCGTGAGCGTGAACTCGAAAAGGTTATGGCCGATTTTTATCACCAACGATTTAATGTGTTGTTGTGTACCACTATTATTGAAACAGGTATCGATGTGCCATCAGCCAATACCATAGTAATGGACCGGGCTGATCACCTTGGCCTGGCCCAATTACATCAATTGCGTGGTCGTGTTGGTCGCTCGCATCATCAGGCCTATGCCTATCTACTTACACCACATCCAAGGCGGTTAAGTAAAGATGCCGCCAAACGCCTAGATGCTATTTCATCGCTAGAAGAATTAGGCGCAGGTTTTGCCCTTGCCACTCATGATTTAGAAATTCGTGGCGCGGGGGAATTATTAGGCGATGGACAATCAGGGCAGATTTCCAGTATTGGTTTTACCTTATATATGGATATGCTGGACCAAGCAGTAGAAGCACTTAAAGAAGGCAAAGAGCCCTCTTTGGAAGCCGCTCTGGCTGAACAAACGGATATTGATTTACGTTTACCGGCTCTGTTCCCAGATGATTATATTCCTGATGTGAATATGCGTTTATCTTTATACAAAAAGTTAGCTAGTTGCAAAGATGAAAGAGCCGTCAATGAATTACAAATAGAACTGATAGACAGATTTGGTTTGTTACCTCAAAGTGCTAAAAACCTGTTAGATATGGCCATGCTCAAATTAAAAGCCAAACTAATTGGTATCTCTAAAATAGAAGGTACTAATAAAGGTGGATTTGTAGAGTTCTCACAGAAAACCCAGATTGATCCAAGTTTTATTATCAAACTAATTCAGTCGCAACCGAGAATCTACAAATTAGATGGGCCGCAAAAACTTAAATTTAACGTGCCTACTGAATCCGCCAAAGATAGACTTGAACTGTTTAATAATATGCTAACCGAGTTTAGCCAACAATTACGGGCTGCTTAATGACAGATAAAATGACTGTTCATCCTCTAAAAAAAATAATCATGGGTGCTTTTTCTGCAAGAGTTGCCATTGCAGTTCTGCTTACTGCCAACGTTTTAACTCAATCTGCGAGTGCGGTAGAAAATGAGTGGTGGTTTGATGTAGAAGTGATTTTATTTGAACGTAATTTTGAGGCGGTCAATATCTCTGAAAAATTCAAACAATCTCGGCTTGAACAACCATCTAGCGACGTTCTGGATTTACTCACGCCTTATTTGAAACCTGATTTAAGCTATTTACGGGCTGGTTTGCCCTATTGCCGAGCTTCAAAACAACTAGCAGTAAACACACAATATGAACAAGGTTTTGCCTTGCCAGTACTCGAAACAAATGCGTCATCTTTTCCGCAGACAGATGAAGAACAAAAAAGCCAAATCTTAGCCGTTGACGCTGATGAACACTTTCAATATCAAGTCGCTTCTACAGATATATTTGCTAATACCGATGACAGTACACCTGTAGCTAAAAACACTGACGTCGAAAATGTTACTTTTTATAATTCAGAACAAAACCTTAATCAAAACATCAATAATGACGAAGAACAACAAGACAACACAGAGCAAACACCAGAGACAAATTTAGCTCGCTCCCCTATTCAAGTGAAATTTATCGAATGGCAACTTCCTAGCAATTTACTGTGTGCCTATGCCGAACAAATTGATCCATCTTTTGATTCGATTATAGCATTACAAAATGAGGAGACTGGAGGTCAGTATAGTGAGCTAATAAAACGCGTCCCCGACATCATTGACGGAACTGAATGGCAAACAAAACGCGGTGCGTTTTTGTTACCTTCAGCAACCATGTATATGAGTGAGCTGTATGAGAAGATTAAAAAGCAGCGAGATATCACACCAATCCTACATGTAAATTGGCGCCAAGAAGTTAAATTTGGACGAGAAGATGCACACACATTTAGATTGTTTGCAGGTGAAAACTTTGCAGAGCAATTTGATGCCAATGGTTTACCTTTAGTTGACGATACAGATAGTTTGTTTGATAGTTTGAATCAACCCGCAGACCAGTTTTATATACCTGAACAAGAGCTAAAGGGTTTAACACCTGAGCAGCAACAAGCACTTTTAATGAGTATTAATGGCACTGTCCCAGAAGCGGTTACTGAAGACTTATTTACAAGAATTGCTGCTGCGCTAGCAGATGAGGCACCCATCAACATTGACCAAGTCGTGAGTCTAGCTGAGCAACAAAAAACCACTGCTGAGCCATCAATCCTTACAGAGTTGTGGAGATTAGACGGTGGAATAACTGTCTATCTGCGCAACGTAGGGCGCATCCCCTACTTGCACATCGATAGTAATTTAGATATCAGACAACCTATATACGACCCGAAAAAATCCCAGGAAATAGAAGACCTATCAACTCATTTATCAGGGCAAGCTGCAATAGTGGTTAACCAATTGCAACAACCAAATTTTTTACAACCAAATTTTTTACAAAGTGTTAATTTTAATCAGTTAAGGCGCGTGATTAGTAAACAAGTACATTATTTTGACCATCCGCTATTTGGTATGATAGTGCGCATTAACCGTTATCGTTGGCCAGAAATAAAACAAGAACAAGAACAAGAAACCGACATAATCAACAGTCGACTCTGAATAATAGCTTTGATTTTATTTGAACCCCCTATCAAACATTGCTCTAGTTATGTAAAGCAGGTCTAAGCTAATTATTACCAAAGCAGCATTATCTTAATCATAAAGTACAAAAAAGCCGTCACGTAGACGGCTTTTTTGGTTATCGACAATCTTTATTCAATTAAAATGCGTACTTTAACAGCGTATAGGAATCCACATCGTTACCTACTAACTCATAGCTTTCTTCCATGTAGGTTAGACCAAAGGCAAACAACACATCGCTTTCCATACCCACATCAATATTTTGGACAAAATCTGCGGAGAACTGTAATTCTTCGTTAATCAAATCACCCGGGCGAAATGAAGTAGGTGAATCAGGTCCCATAGAAGGATTAATAGTATTTTTGAGAGTATATTGGATACACCTCTATGACAGACGTTAAACAAGTAGAGTGGCACTATACTTGTGTTAACAATGATTAAAACGTGAAACCAATGTCGGCTGAATTTACGGAAAATATAGGTTAAATGCGTATTAATGGCTCGACTGCACAATTATGTTGCGAATCTAAATTGCTAGCTTAGAACATGAATTATCAGTGCAATTGTTCGAACGAGATTTTAGGGGCGTTAGACTCACTGCAAGCGGCAATAAATTCTACCTTAGAGTGAAATTATCGATACAGAGTCAAAACAATTGCCATTATCAAACCAGAACTAAGCAGAGACGTATTATTAGTAAGTAATTCAAAACGACCAGCCAGTATTGCCATGCAGGTTGTCAGTAAAACAATATTACAATTAACAAAAGAAGCTCATTCCTTGGGCAATTGGAGAGGAAAGTTACTCTATTGAGCAATGAGTATAATCTTGATAAATGCCTCGAATTAACACATTTTGTTCAGCCATTTTTTGTCGAAAGATTTCTGCATTGCCTTGGGCCAGATTCACAAATACAAAATTAGTCGATGAAGGCAGTGCCGTTAACCCATTTGCCTTAACTGCATCTAACACCATTTCGCGTCCCTCAACAATTTTTGACTTGGACATTTTTAAAAAGGCTTCATCGTTGTAACTGGCAATAGCCGCCGCTAATCCAGCTTGGTTCATGGCATACCCTCCTAAACTAAAGCGATTAATATTAGCGGTATTTTCTTCAGACGCCATCATATGGCCTACACGCATACCTGCTAAGCCATATATTTTAGAGAAAGTTTTAGCCACTATTACGTTATGCCCTTCTCTGACCAAGGAAACCATTAAGTTTTTCTGGGGCATATCGATCACTTCATTATAAGCCTGCTTGGTGGGCACTGCGATTACAAATCACCATTGTCATTACAGTAATCGTTCCACCACCTATTCCGAGCAGAGCTGAAAATCCACCTAAAAAAGAAGCTAGCCTAGCTTTAAATGCGCCTTGTGGCATAGTTAATGTGTTTGAAGAACCATTAGAAAGTCCTGGAAACAAAAAATATATTGAATATCGCCAATGCAAGATTGACTCTGCAAAGAGGGGTTAATATAAGTTATGATAAAACCCACTATTGGTAGTTCAGATCACATTAATCAAAAGAATAATAATAATAATGAAAATCACTAGAAACCACTTTATCTATATCGCCCCCCTGTTAGCGGCTGTACTTTACTTCGTGCTTCGCTCGTCTGGACTTGAATATAAACCAGCAATTGCATCCTCAATTACGTTATTAACCGTCATTTGGTGGGTAACTGAAGCGATACCTATTCCCGCAACATCACTTGTGCCGTTTGCACTTTTACCTGTATTTGGAGTGTTAGACCATAAGGTAGTGGCATCATCATTAGGTAGCCACGTTATCCTTTTGCTGATGGGTGCGTTTATGCTTTCCAAGTCCCTAGAAAAAAGCGGCGCCCATAAAAGACTGGCTGTTTATATGGTACGACTTGTAGGTGTTACTAGTGGTCGAAGACTGGTTTTAGGCTTTATGTTAGCTGCAGGCTTTTTAAGTATGTGGATATCTAATACAGCAACCACTTTGATTATGCTACCAATGGCGTTAGCTATTTTAACTCACGTTGATAACAAGAAATTGAAGGTGGCTTTAATACTTGGAATCGCTTACGCCGCCTCAGTCGGTGGCCTTGGAACACTTATCGGAACGCCTCCAAATGTAATATTTGCAGGAATTTACGAAGAACACACGGGTAAAGAATTTGGGTTTCTTGCATGGATGAAAATAGGTGTACCCGTAGTCCTTTTAGCAATACCAGTAATGGCATTGTGGTTAACTCGTAACGTAAAACTCGAACAGGAAATAATTTTGCCCGTACTTGGTGAGTGGAGAACAGAAGAGAAACGGACTCTATGGGTATTCGGCCTAACCGCACTTGCTTGGATTACCCGAAGCGAACCTTTTGGTGGTTGGAGTAACGCGCTAGGGATCAATATTGCTGGTGATAGTACTGTAGCGTTACTCTCGGTTGTTCTTATGTTTATAGTGCCGAATGGAAAAGGCGGAAGATTACTTGATTGGGATACAGCTAAATCAATTCCTTGGGGTATGCTTCTATTATTTGCTGGCGGTATCGCAATTGCTAAAGGATTTACCGCTTCAGGGCTGAGTACTATGCTTGGTGATTGGCTAAGTTCGCTATCAAGCCTACCCCCAATATTAATGATTTTAACTATTTGCTTGGTTGTTACATATTTAACCGAAATCACCAGTAACACCGCCACTGCAACGCTCTTAATGCCTATATTAGCGGTCGCTGCGATTTCATCAGGTTATGATCCTGTAGTATTTATGATCCCCGCTGCCATGGCTGCAAGTTGCGCCTTTATGCTCCCAGTAGCTACAGCCCCAAATGCGATAGCTTATGGTACGGGAGAGATTGAGATAAAAGATATGGTGAGGGAGGGTGCTCTTTTAAGTTTTATAGTATCAAGTATTGTTGCCATGGTGTGTTATGCATTTCTTATATAAAGACGTAACAACCAGTTCCGTTTGTGTGATTTTTATAGCGTTATTTATTACATTTTTGATGCATTCATTGCACTAATAATGCACTGGTGAATTAACCCTCTGCCCTATTAGGGCATTTCATAAGTAAACAGAGCATTTATGGATATTAAGTGCGGTTGTGACCAATGGCGATTAGTACAACATAAACAACAGCCTGAAGATAATACAGTCAATTTATGTTTAATTTGCATAAAATTTATCCAATATTTTACTAGCAATTTGGTGGTCGATAGTCTTTTTCAGACTAGAAAAGTCAAATCCAGCTTTCTTTTTGAGGCTATTAATTCTGTCTGCACTGTTTGTTTGCAAACTCACGTTTGAAGGTAAGCCATCAATTACATTGACAGCCCCGTTTGGATCATTGCAGACCAACACCATGTCACAGCCTGCAGTTAAAGCTAGCTCGGCACGGTCTACGATATTGCCCATTTGTACAGCACCCTGCATAGACAAATCGTCAGAAAATACAACCCCATTAAAACCCAGATCTTGGCGCAAAATCTGTTTGATCCACGTTTGTGAAAAACCTGCAGGTAAATCATCAACTTCTGGATAAATAACATGGGCTGGCATTACAGCGTCTAGTAATCCCTGTCGGTGAATAGACTTGAAAATAGCCATATCGAGTGCAAATATGTCTTCCCTACTGCGGTGATCTACTGGCATCGCAATATGGGAATCCTCGAGCACATTGCCATGTCCGGGGAAGTGTTTACCGGTGGCAGACATACCAGCCCGATGCATACCTTTGATAAATTTGCTGGCTAATTGAACAATGATGTCCGGTTGTTGATGAAAACTACGATCCCCAATCACTGCGGATACACCATGAATATCCAGCACTGGTGCAAAACTAATATCGATATCGAAAGCTAATAGTTCTGCTGCCATTAGCCACCCAAATTGTTCACATAAATAGCCTGACTGTTGAATATCCCCATCCGTTTGAAGATGAATACTGCCCATTGCAGGAATATCACTAAATCCTTGGCGAAAGCGCTGCACCCTTCCCCCTTCGTGGTCTACCGCTATCAAAACATCGTTACGCGTAACTAATTTTATGTGCCGTACTAAGTCAGAAAGCTGTTTTTGATCGTGATAGTTGCGGCTGAATAAAATAAGCCCGCCTACTAAGGGATGATCGAGTATATCTATCTCTTCATGTGTCAGTTCAAAGCCCGACACATCTAACATTAATGGCCCCATTAATTAGTGCTCTTCTTTTATTGGTATACAAATTTAATGAACATACTATAGGGATTAACAAAACCTGCCGTCAATCAAATAATCGAAACGAAAAATATGACTTTCAAACTCTCCCATGGTTATACTCTGGCAAATCGTTATTTATGTTGTTTTCAATGAAGTTTAAAACCGTAGGTTTAATTGGCAAACAGGCACATCAAGGTGCAAATTTAAGTCTCAAGGCATTAATAGTCTATTTGACCAAACGTGGCTGTCGGATACTGGTCGAAACAAACACTGCACAAAAATTAGATGCAAATGGCTTTGAATCTGCAGATATAACAAAAATTGGAAAACAAGCAGACTTAGCCATAGTGGTCGGTGGTGATGGCAATATGCTTGGAGCAGCTCGTGTACTGGCAGAGTATAATGTAGCTGTGGTAGGAGTTAACCGCGGTAACTTAGGTTTTTTGACCGACATCAATCCCGATGACTTTGAACCGCAACTTGATAGTATTTTTGATGGCGATTGCCAAATAGAACAAAGATTTCTACTAGAAGTTGAAGTCTATCGCGATGGAAAAGTCCAAAGCAAAGACTCTGCGGTAAACGAAGTGGTAATTCACCATGGTAAAGTAGCCCACATGATGGAATTTGAAGTGTATCTTGATGATAACTTTGTATTCAGTCAGCGTTCTGACGGATTAATCGTAGCGACGCCAACAGGCTCAACGGCTTACTCGTTATCTGGTGGAGGTCCCATTCTTACCCCTAACTTAGATGCATTAACCTTAGTACCCATGTTTCCACACACATTAAGCAGCCGCCCTATAGTAGTAGATGCCAACAGCACAGTAAAATTGAAAGTGTCCCCTGAAAACACAGATAATATGCAAGTCAGTTGTGACAGCCATATTGTGCTGACAGTATTACCCGGTGACGAAATAGTTATTTGTAAAAATCCGGCCAAACTGTCTCTAATCCATCCCAAAGACTATAATTATTTCAATGTGTTACGCACAAAACTTGGCTGGGGCAGTAAACTTTACTAGTCACTTGATGCATTTTTTAAAGAGATAACTAGACACTGAACAAAAGCATGTATATATTTACAGGCACTGTATGTTTAAACATGCTTTTATATTTCTTTATTAAGGATTAAAAAATGCTAACCCACTTATCCATTCGTAATTTCGCCATTGTTAAAACGTTAGACGTTGATTTTAGTCAAGGTATGACTGCCATTACCGGTGAAACAGGTGCGGGTAAGTCGATTTCGGTTGATGCATTAGGCTTATGTTTAGGCGACAGGGCAGACATTAGTATGGTGCGTTCCGGCTCCGATAAAGCAGAAGTATGTGCTGGTTTTAATGTCAAGCAGCTACCTGGAGCCATGAGGTGGCTTGAAGAGCACGAACTGACAGACGGCGATGAAGTATTGATTAGACGGGTTATTTCTTCTGAGGGGCGTTCTAAAGCCTTTGTTAATGGTACGCCAGTTCCTTTGCAACAACTAAAACAACTAGGTCAATTTTTATTGAGTATCCATGGGCAACACGCCCATCAACAAATTTTGAAAAGTGAAAATCAACGCAACTTACTTGATCAGTACGCAGAGCATGGCACCTTGTTGAGTAACGTGGCAGATGCTTACCAAACTCTTAGAGCTCAACGACAACACTATCAAAACTTATTGGAAGGCCAGCAACAGCGCGAAGATCGTAGTCAGTTATTATCCTATCAAATCCAAGAACTCGACGAATATGCCTTAGCAGAAGGGGAATTTGGATCGCTAGAAGTCGAGCATAAAAGGCTAAGTAACAGCCAAACTTTATTGGAGCAAAGCCAAATTAGTTTTCACCAACTTTATGAGGCAGAAGAATTTAATGCGTTATCAGCAGTACAAAATAGTGTAGACCGCTTAACTGAGTTGCAAGAACACGACCCTAGCCTTGCGCCTATTGTGACAATGTTGACCGAAGCATGCATTCAAATTGACGAAGCGGCTAACGAATTAAGAGCGTATACCGAACAACTCGAAATCGACCCTATGCGTATGCAAAACGTCGAAGCCCGTTATTCACAAGCTTTAGATTTATCCAGAAAGCATAATGTCCGGCCCGAGGCGTTATTTGAATTTCATCAACAACTTACCGCTGAGTTTAGTGAATTAGTTAAAGACGACTCATTGTTAGAAGAATTAAAAATCCAACTATCCGAACTAGACAAACAATATCACCTAGCTGCCAACAAACTTAGCTTATCAAGGCAAAAAGCCGCCAAGTCTTTTGCTAAACAAGTCGAACAACATATTCACAAAATGAACATGGCTGATGCGGTGTTTAAAATTGAAGTTGAACATCAACTCCAAGGTACTCCTAACAAACTGGGCTTAGACTCGGTACAGTTTGTGGTGTCGACCAACAAAGGCCAAGCCTTAGATAATCTTGAAAAAGTGGTATCTGGTGGTGAATTGTCAAGGATTGGCTTAGCTATTCAAGTGATTAGTTCTAGCAACAACGATATCGCCACCATGATTTTTGATGAGGTTGACAGTGGCATCAGTGGTTCAACTGCATCTGTGGTAGGCCAGTTATTGCGTAAGCTAGGCGAAACTGCACAAGTGATTTGTGTCACCCATCTACCTCAAGTAGCAGCTCGAGCGCACAATCAAATGTTTGTTACAAAGTTCAGTGACAAGAAAACTACAGAAACACATATGATTTGTTTACAAGAAAATGAACGAATTGAAGAGTTGGCACGTCTACTAGCAGGAGATACTCTTACCGAATCAGCGATAGCGAATGCCAAAGAATTGCTACAAATCAGTAATTCATAGCAATTAGGCATTGATTGCGCTAACGCGGCTGGGTTAGGATGCTTTGCTTAATAAGTGTGAGTTACTCTTGCATTTATCCGTTTTCGCTTTTTTACACGCAGAGATATTGAGTAACAATGAAGTTTAAGAATTTACTGGTTATATTAACCGCCACCATTATGTTGTCAGCCTGTGCTGATTGGATTTTCCGAATTGATGTACCTCAAGGTAACTTTTTGGATGATAAAGATGTTAAGAAGCTTAGAATTGACATGACCAAAGAACAGGTTGTGTATGTGCTAGGTAAACCTGTTTTAGAAGATGCTTTTGATCATGATACTTGGTATTACTTATATCAAATGAAACGCGGCATGAAACAACGTGGTGAAGACTTTCGTAAAGATCTGACCATAAAATTTATTGATGACAAGGTAGCTGTAGTAACAGGTGATTTTGAATTATCTGAAGACTTTACTATTTCCCTTGATCAATAAATCATTTCCTATTTAATATCTTCCAATTAACTAATTGGAAGATATCTCTTATCTAGTTTTTATTTTAGCCTCAAATGCACCGTCACTTCTTCTCTGTTGTGATACAGATGCTTTGCTTGCAAAAGGTATTTTCCTGCTTGTTGTGCCTGCATTACCTCTTCAATAATAGCTAAGGCTCCCTGCATAGACTCATAGCGTTTTTTCATGGGTAACTTAAGGTTAAACATGGCTTCCTTACAGCGCCCATCTGCCACCCAACTAGCCATGAGTTTGGTTACACGATGAGGTTGTTCAATCATATCGCAGACTAACCAGTAAACATTTTTCTTCTTAGGCTGAAATTTAAACCCATCTTCAGGGCAATAGGTCACCTGCCCTGTTTCCATTAATGCGGCATCCATAGCACCATTGTCAACTGCTTGCACAAACATGCCTCGCTGAACAAGTTGATAGGTCCATCCACCCGGACAAGCCCCCAAATCAACGGCGTGTAAACCACCTTGTAGGCGCACGTCATGTTCTTCTTTGGGAATAAACGTCTGAAACGCTTCATCAAGCTTCAAGGTTGAACGGCTAGGCGCGTCATGGGGGAACTTCAAACGTAAAATGCCTAACGCCAAAGGGGAATTGTTATGGGTAAATGAGTAACCGATATAGGCCTTATCCGTTTTAGTAAAAAACACATGTAATACAGGCTTTTTGATATTATCCTTGGTAGTTAGCTTGTTCTTCTTACGCAGAGCTTGCCTAAAGGGCACGCTTATCTTTCTGCATAATTTCGACAGTTCCCTGCCATCTGTTGTATCGGCATATTCAACTCGTAACTCACCACATAGCGGAAATCCTTCACAAGCCGCTAAAAGTGGAGTAATACGGTCTGCCACATCCATATCTTCAATCACTTGTTTACAAGCAAATTGCTGACGTGCAAAAATCAACTTATTGAATATTAGCTTGTTTGCTAATAACTCAGCATGTTCTTTCTCATAACAATTAAATAAAACAAAGCCACTGTTGGCTTTAGTTTTCGCATAACCAAACACCTCCAATTGGGCGGCTTTCTCTTGCACTTCATTAGCTACATCATTTTCAAAACCACTGCGGCAATACAACAATAATCCAGCCATTAATTTGCTTCTTTTAAAGCTGCAGCTATCAACAATGACCAACCAACAATAAAACACACCCCGCCAATCGGCGTGATCGGTCCAAACCATTTAATCTGGGTGAGCGCCAACATATACAAACTTCCGCTAAACAAAACAATACCCGCGAACATGAAACCTGCGCTGTATACCAGCAATACTTGAGGCATTTGGCGATACAAAATGACTAATAAAATGAGGGCAAGGCTATGATACATCTGATACTGCACACCAGTTTGAAAGGTGTTCAAAAGTGTTTCAGATAACTTATTTTTTAGGCCGTGAGCAGCAAACGCACCCAACACCACCGAAAACATGGCGCTGAATGCTGCACAACTTAGTATAATTTTAATCACAATTTTTCTCACAGTAAAACGAATAGGTTAGCGACAGTTAATAATTCATCTGACAGCAATGGTATCAAAAATCAGCGAGCTAAGCAGGATTAGTCAGCCTCAATATTACATTCCACAAAACTGAGCTCGACCAATTCCAACTGTTGCTTTGGTGCAATCAGCCGCCCCCGCCTATTTCTATTAATTTACCTACATTTAAAAGTAAAAGCATTTTAACCACTGAGGGGACACAGGCACAGAAAAAGTAAATTGTGGATTCGCTGAAAAGATAAATATCTATCACTTCTGAACAATAGACCCCAATTAAACCTGACGGCCCTTATGAGCGAGGAACGGTCATTCGATTAGTCGTAGCCGAACGACTGCTATGCCCAAGATTATAGTCGATGAAACCATGTGTATGGCTATACTGAGCGTAAAGCCGCCGTTCGCTGATTTTGATTTAATCGACTGTTTCAGGTCCTAAGGAGATATTTTATCGGCTCTGGTCCCGCAGGCTCAATCGAACACGACAACATAGCCATCTTGGTCATATATCGCCAGATGAAAATGAAAAAATATATTCAAAAGCCAGCTGAGTGCCTCCAAGATAGGGAGACGATCACAATTTGGTTTCAACGCAGTAATGCATCCTCTTTAGTCATACTTTTAAGTTCCATCGGTTTTAACTTTACTGGGAAGTTGTCTCGTTTATATATGGGAAAGCCGTCTTTGCGGTTATAAGTTCGCATTGTTTGACATTCATTAAGTAGCGTTAGTTTTGGCTCATTAAAATACTCCAACATTTTGCTAGTATATAATATGAGCGAATTGGCCCATTAATTTCTAAGCGTTCGCAACTTGTTAATTAACAAACTATAAACTACCTTCAATTGGATATTCTGGATTCTCCAGACACAAAGGAAGGAATCATGAAAACTTTAAAACGATTAATAAATTACACCTGTTTTTCGGTTTTAAGCGCATCCGCAACTATGGCGATCGCTGTATCTTCACCCGAAACAGACGGGCCTAATGAAATCAATGACGGATCTGTACTGTCAATCGATCACCACCGAACGGATCCAAATGCAGCAATGCTTCAACATGATGCCGCTACGGCGGGTATCAACAGCAGTGCGCCTTTCGCCAAAGTTACTAAAAATCTAGCGCCAGCGGGTCATGGTGAACGACTTGTAGCTAACGCGACGACCGACGTGTGGGCGCTGGGCAATTATGCATATACCGGCACATTTAATGTACCCTGCGGTGGTGAAGATGACGCCGGCATTTTTATCTGGGATGTACAAAACAAAAACAAGGTTAGCATGGCCGGAATCATCACCTCGCCTGTCGGTAGCCGAACCAACGACGTTCGGGTTAGCACGATGAACTCGGGTGATGTATTGGTGCATTCGAACGAGTCCTGTGGCGGTGGTCCAGGCGGATATGAGATCTATAATGTTGACGATCCTACCAGCCCAGTTCACCTGGCTTCGGTGCGCATCAATGATCCAAATCCAGTGCAGATTTTCGGTACTTTGGAAGATGTTGGTGTCCACAATTTATGGCTATTCTCTCAGGGTGAACATGATTATGTGGGAGTTACAGCCGAGACGGCCTATGGCAACTTCCATATTTATGACATCACCGATCCGAGTAACCCTGCACTGGTATCTTTTTGGGGGGCAGAAGAATCATTCGACCCGGGAGTTGTTGCAAGCGGGGATTTTCCTCGGAACCTGGATGCGGCCATCTGGCTCACCAGCGGTTTTGGTGCGTCAGCTAATCGTTTTTTACATGATGTCACGATTACCTCTGATGGCACCCGCGCTTTCCTTGCCAATTGGGACGCAGGTCTTGTGCAACTTGATATATCTGATCCTGCCAATCCGAGCTTGGTTTCGATAGCAATTGACCCCGCCAACGGCTCGCTAGACGGCGAAGTAAACAGCCATTCTGTCTGGCCCAGTGCAGACGGTAGTATTGTAGTCGAAGGCGAAGAAGATTTTGCAGCTTGGGAGGGCGCATTGGCGCCAACTAATTTAACCCTGAACGGCAGTACACCGGGTGATGCGACCATTCCGGCAACAGCAGTGTCGACCGATGTAGGCGACGATTTTGAAGCTAGCCAAACTGGAAACAGTGGCTCGACTGATGGCGATTCCGTGGTTGTAGATTCAGGTCCACTGGCTGGAAATACCTATGTTGCAGTGGTATTAACGTCTGCTGTCGGAGCGCCAACTTATACTGATACTGGCCTCATTACTGGTAATCTAGTTTGGATAGGTCGTGCATGTGCTGGCGATCCTGTGACCAATGCCGTTAGCACCGGTGATATCGCGGTGGTGCGTCGTGGTGCTTGTGAGTTTGAAGAAAAAGCCAACACGGCTGCTGCACTTGGTGCTGCTACGGTCGTCATTGCAAATAATCAGACGAGTACGCCGTGGGGTGGAATCCGGATCTGGGATTATTCCGACCCTGCCAATCCGGTACTGGCTTCGACTTTCAATACTGAATGTTCTGCTTCTTTAGCGCCGAGTGAAAATTGTGATGCCCGGGGCACTTTCAGCAGCCATAACGTTTATGTTGAAAGCAAGGGCAACAAGGTAACAGCCTATATCTCGTGGTATTCGGATGGCGTTGTGGCACTAGATGTCAGTGATCCGTACCATCCGGTCGAAACCGCTCGCTACCATCGTGCAGGTACTGATTTCGAGCAAGATAACGGCGGGATTCAGAATATATGGGGTATTTACAAGCAGCCGAATTCTCCGTGGATATACGCATCGGATCGTAATGGTGGATTGTATATACTTAAGGAATATGGCGCGGGCTCCGCCAAAAAAGGCAAAAAATAGCCCCGTAGGTAGATTTTAAAAAGGCGGTGTATTCACACCGCCTTTTATTTACAACCACATTAGAAAACCCCAGGTAAATGCAATGTTCGCTGTATCGTCATTTCATGAAAAATGACTTTTTATTTTATCTATATCCAAGCGTCATACCGAACAGTTAAACAAAAAAAATGCTAAGAAAATGCTAAGTAGACATTTTTAAAAAGTAGCAAAACAGCCGTTATGTCCTAATCTTTAAGGTACTCAAACAACCAAGGATGGTCTGCTATGCCTCAGTCACGTAAAACTCAAGTCAGTTTAATTGATACTCCCTATTACCATTGTGTTTCTCGCTGTGTTCGCCGTTCTTTTTTGTGCGGTACGGATAAGTATACGGGGCAGAGTTACGAGCATCGCCGTGGTTGGGTGGAAGAGCGATTGTTGTTTCTATCATCAGTGTTTTCAATTGGTAGCGCGGCTACCGTATTTGTGCATATGCGGTCATGAGTAATCATACTCATGTAGTGGTGTGTGTGGACAAAGACATGGCTGAAAGCTGGTCGATGGAAGAAGTGGTAAGGCGGTGGCACCAGCTATACCAAGGCACGCTATTGAGTCAAAAGTATCAAAGAGGGTATGCACTTAGTAAAGGTGAACTAATTAGCTTAGGAGAAACAGTGACGATTTACCGTCAGCGTTTATACGATATCAGTTGGCTAATGCGTAACCTCAATGAATACATAGCCCGTGAAGCGAACAAGGAAGATGGTTGCACTGGCAGGTTCTATTCGCTGCCATCCCTGGCGCTCACCCTTCGGGCCAGCTGAAGCTGTTCAAATTTTTTCCAGAAAAATTTGTGGGAAGGGCGATTTAAATCTCAAGCTCTGTTAGATGAAAGTGCGGTATTAGCTTGCATGGCCTACGTTGATTTAAACCCCATTCGCGCCAAAATGGAGGACACACCTGAAACCTCAAAACACACCAGTATTCAAAACCGTATTCAGGCCCTCATCAAAGGCGAACAACCTAAAAACCTGATGCGTTTTGTGGGTAATCCCAGACAAGACATGCCTAAAGGCATTGCTTACAGCTTGATTGATTATTGTGAACTAGTGGATTGCACGGGCCGCTGTATTCGAGAGGATAAAGCAGGTTATATAGAGCAACATCAAAGCCCCATTTTAGCGCGCCTCGGCCTCGACTCAGAGCAGTGGTTGACTCTCACTACCGAATTCGAAAAACACTTCAGTACCGCTGTAGGTAGTGAACACATGTTACAACAATTCAAACATCACACAGACCATCAACGTATACGAGGGATGGCAAAGGCCAGAGCTTTACTTCAATCAGCTTGAATTACAACCCCATATATAGTTAAAGTCACTAACACAAAATGTGTCGATTCCTACTGTCTGCAATTTGAACTGAGCGACACATTTCACAGCATTCATCTACTTTAATTCCAAGTAAGTCGAACTTGTCACTTCAAAACATAAATAGTGAGCTGATACCCAACAATTTGTGCTTGTTGATTACATTGAGATTGGGTGCTTTATTACTTTGGGTGTCAAGTTTAGGTGCTTTGATGTCGAGACCTTGTGCGGTGATTTCATTCATCACTTCGCTGTTTTCCCTTGCATCCACAATGCGTAAATCACCCACACTTTGCTTGATCCTCACTATTTGACAATAAGCATTACAAGCTGGGCATTCAACATCATACACAAGTAAAATTTCTTCACGGAGCATCGGGGTTCCCTCGCCTTTTAAGATATGTATAAAATGCATTTGATGATTGAAACTGACACTTCCCACTATAGCATTAACAATATTTTCGACATTTTAAACGCGATGATCATCTCATCATACATATCCACTTTATGTTCAAAAAGATCTTTACTCATTGCTACTTCCTACTTTTGCATATGGCTGCAAAATGCCCACAAAGACAGCGTTATGGTGAAGGCCGACAATAAGGTGTCATACTTTACAATTAAGAATCATACTTTTGCTAGCTTATTAGCTAGTGACCGGTTGGCAGCTATGAGCCTAATACCGGACAGTCGAGCGTTAAGTCTGACGGTGAAGTATGTGCCATTAGCCGTCGTTGATGAAGCTGATCTTTGGCAGCAAAATCGCATATATTATGCTAGCCGTGATAATAATATTTAGAGAAAGATTGACTCAAAGATGATGATATTGTTCACTGATTATTCTGTGTAGGGAACGTTAAATGGAGTATATTTTTTTGCCAATCATTCACAATACGTCAAAAGTCAGAATCAATTTTAAAGGCTTACTCACAACGGAGGAGATTGACGATATTGCCCAGAATTTTGAAGTGCAATTTATTCAGTTTAACGAACCAGTAAATGACCAAAACTGGAATCTGTTAGAAGAAAGATTATTTGCAAAAAGACAAGATATTGCATTACGGGTATATGGCTTTTATGGGCAAGTTTGTGATATTTCATTTTTACAGAAACTCCCCTCGCTACGACATTTTTTCGCAGATTGTTTAAAGTCAGCGGTTAACTTGGAATGTATTTCAAGTCTTAAAAATATAAAAACATTATCGATTGGCATTGATGAGTTAACTTCGTTCGATTTTTTGGAAAATATAAGCGATCAATTAACTAAGCTTAATTTGAATAAAACTGACTCAGCTAAACCATCAATTGAATCGATAACTAGATTTAAACATCTAAATTCATTGGTGTTAGTCGGTCACCGAAAAGGGTTTAGCGCAATATCAGAATTGACCCTACTCAAGGATTTAACACTTACAAGTTATTCGAATCCTGATTTATCTTTTATGAATTTACTAAAAAATCTGACCTATTTGAGTATTCATTTAGGCGGCGCTAAAAGTTTGGAAAACATAGCATCTTTAAAAAATCTAAGAACTTTGAGTTTAAGCTGGATAAGGGGATTAAAAGATTTAAGCTTTGTTTCACGATGTGAAAATTTAGAAACGCTTGATCTTGAATGTCTCAAACAAGTAACTGAGTTGCCAGATATTTCACAGCTAAAAAAACTGAAGTGGCTGAAAATTTCAGAGATGAAAGGTTTAAAAAATTTAAAGAGCCTGTCAAATACAGAATCCTTAGAAATGATATCTGGAACCTGCGGGAAGTTTAAACCTGAAGACTTTGAACCCGCATTTAAGAATAAGGCTGTTAAATGCATATCAATATATTTCCCCAGTTTGAAAAAGGAACTTCAAATGGATGAGTTAGGCGCAAAATATTGCGTAGTAACTAATTACTCTGAATGGAAACCTTAAGTCACCTTGAGATGTTTAAGTCCTATTGAAATGGTTTGGACGAACGACCGGTGATCGCTCTCAGACTTGCCATACAAATGGTTTCACCACAGTCCGCAATCTTGGGCTAAGCAGACGGTCAATGTCACTTCAAATTATGATACTTAATTGTCATGGAATAGCCGATTCTAAATTCCGGTACATGGTAAATAATATGACACTTTCACGGCTATTTATCCGTGCCGCTAAGGAAAACTTTGAAATTCCGTTCTCAAAGTATGAA
>Ga0307492_10000179_pt1 | contig 28307 bp, 24 predicted proteins | sample SI3LmetaG_FD_202365 | JGI IMG/M metagenome (GOLD analysis project Ga0307492, IMG submission 202365) | Sea-ice brine microbial communities from Beaufort Sea near Barrow, Alaska, United States - SI3L | ecosystem: Environmental > Aquatic > Marine > Coastal | place: USA: Alaska | collected 2017-05-06 | reverse complement strand
AAGCGAAAATGCCGGCTCATATTAATACGCTGTTATCCGTCATGAATTTACAACCCGATAATTGGTTAACGCAAGTCCAAAATTTTAACAAAGGCTCACCCCATTCAATCGGATGTTTGGCTAAGTTACAAGATAAAGCGGTAGCACTTAAGAAAAAATGGATTAAGGGGTTGAGTGCTTCTAGGAAACTATATATTCAAGCTTAATCACTTCACTCTGACAAAGTCATTATCTTTTGTTTCTCGCCTACCTGAAACTCACCCATTTATCCTTAAATTTGTATTCTATTGCTTTAAACAAATGAATTCTTGATGGCTAGACAACTATTCGTTTAATTTTTATGGGTTTTTGTGAATTTCGTAGATCTTATTCTTAAGCGGGGTGTCCATTAATATTGCGGGTGGTTGGCTAGACCTTACCCGACAGGGACTTTCACCCTGCAAGATTCGACAAGCTTTCTTGTCGCACTAACGCCTTGCTCAGCCGCACATACTGCGGAGCGATTTTTGTGCTTAAAATGTAGCGCAGCGAAATGCACAAAAACGCGGCGCAGTATGTGTCGGATGCAGCTATTTGTTAGGCTGAATAGCAAACACGTAATAGTTCATTGTATTTTACATGTATTTCATCGTAGTAGATGGCTGCTATTAATATACCGATCTTAAGTGGTGCTACACCCAATTTAATCCCTGTACCTTTGTGCGCGCCAAACTTAAACTGCCCATCCTCGCTGACACTAGAATAAGTACTTAGTACTCCATAGAAATTGGGGTGGCAAAACTCTGAAAGATCATCATAGTATTTTCGTATACCTGAGTATTTTTTGTCGAGTTTACCTAGGCAAGTAAGGGCATTTACCGCAGTTTCCGGTGTGCTGTCGTTTCTGCTGCCTATAGTAGTTTTATGAAGACGATCTTCTAACTCATTTGTATTTCCGATTTCTATAGCTCTAGCTATATCTTTATCGAGCGTAAACATTAGCGCCGACGTCTCAAGGATTGCTCTAACAAGTAATGCAAACGATACCGTAGAGTCATTATTATAGGCTCGTACCGCCTCTTCACCAAGATGCACAACTCTATGTATCAACGAGTCACGCAATCAAATAATTTTAAATGGCACTCTAGACTGAAATCTTTCCAATTTTGGATTTAAGGTTGATGGGATTACTATTTTAAGATCCCTTATCCCTCTGGCAACTTCTTCCATCATTTTGTTCATAGCTGGATCTCAATACGGCCTAACGCCTCAAACAGTAGCTCATCTACTGCTTTGGTTGGTTATATTATTGAAACACACCTAAAAAAAATCTCCCCAAACTTTTCATATATCAGCTTCAGAAAGCACCAAGAGTTACGATGTTAGTATGTTCCAGTAAACCATCTACGAAGGTGTAAGTAACCGTCACATGTTGATATGACCTACTTTTACTCTTCACTATCATTTTATTTTTGATTTCCGAAGTGATGAAAAAACGTCTTTCTAGCTTCCTCTTTATTTTTCGTTTACTTGTGCCTCTTTCAAAGTCAGGTAACTTCATCCCATCATTTGCGCTAGAAAGTTTTTTAACTAAATCTCCAATTGTACCTGCAGGTTTAAGTTCAACACCGGAAGCTTCTAATTCCGCTTTACTCATTCGTTTGCCAGTAACAGCAACACTCTCGTCGTTCTTTGATGCACATGCATTTATGATAATTGCCAACAGCAATACAAATAGCTTATTCATTTTTATCCTTTTATATAACTTTAAAGTATTTATGTTGATTTTCAATCAATATAAATCTCTGTTGAGCTGTGCCGCGTTGGCACGCTGTTTAATACTATTAATGGTTTTTGTTTATTCGAGAGTCGAGAACTTTAAGTAATAGCTCTCTGTTTGGCAGGATTTTATGACGTTTTTGCCTTTCCTTGCACTTTCAATCCATCAATAACGACTATTTTAAGTGCTAAGATTGCCTTATTTTGAGGTTGAGCGCAAGCAAGTGTCCACAGTTATTCACCGTGTTAATACACTATTTTTACTCACTCTAATATCGTCATCTAGGTTTCCCGTGAAGGCGATTAATGACGCCCACATAATACCAACGGTTTTTACCACAATCAGGACAACAAGGATTTCCCTTAACGATTAGCTCTTTATCTTCAGTTTTTACCTTGACGACTTTTAATGCTCGTCGAATTACCTGAAGCTTTTCCGCTCTGACGGCATTAGCTAAATAACCATGATAGCGAACTCGCATAAATCCTTTAGGCAGAATGTGAAGCGCATAACGTCTCAATAATTCTTCACTGGAGAGTTTCATGACTTTGCTTTTGCCATCATGATAATCACGGTATTTTAAACTGACTTGATTATCTTTAAGAGCCATTACATATGATGAAGGTAGGCTTTTTGAGTATTCACTGCTAGACCATTGAGCACTATAAGCTCAATCATTTGTTGACGTAAACTAGACATCATCTGTCTCCTTTTAATCAGCCGATATTGGCTATTAAAAGTGTGGTTGATGATGGGAAAATTGGTAGGGGAAAAGGAGGTAAATAAGAAGGTGACAGCTCACGTTTTTAGGCACTCTTTTGCCACCCATTTACTGGAAAAGTCTGGAACTGACATTCGAACAGTTGCTAGGCCACTCAGACGTTCGTACAACACAAATTTATACTCATGTTCTGAATAGAAAACCAAGTGGAACGTTGAGTCCACTTGGATAAACTCTAATACTCGTTTTGTGGTTGATATTGACTAAAAGTTATAATTTATACCCTCAATTAAATGCAGTAAGATCAAGTCTCAGCTATTGCTGAAATACAATTGTATATCTTGATGAGAAATTTATAAAAAGGCTTTATAAGCTAAGTTATTGGTCTCCTCCTCCCACTCATAACCTAACTCTTTCAAATGCCTAAAAAACTCTAGTTGCTGGTTGTCTTCAACTTCAAAACCCGCTAGAACTTGTCCGAAAGCGGCTCCGTGATTTCTATAATGAAACAGTGATATATTCCAAAGTTCGCCTAGGGTATTTAAAAATGCCTCTAATGCGCCAGGATATTCTGGAAATTGAAATTGAAATATTCGTTCTCTTAATGAGTTAGAGCTTCCACCACCAATCATGTATCTAATATGTAATTTCGCTAACTCATTTTCTGTTAAGTCTTCTACTTGATAACTTGAGTTTCTTAGCTCACTAATTAATAAATCCCTTTCATTTGCCTCTTCACCTAATCTAACACCAACAAATATATGCGCATTTTTATTATCCTTACTGTTTGTATAACGATAATTAAATTCAGTGATGACTCGTCCATTTAAACTTTTACAAAACTTTCTAAAGCTGCCCTTTTCTTCTGCTATTGTTACCGCTAGCACTGCCTCTTTTTTCTCACCTAACTCGCACCGCTCAGAAACATAACGTAAATTATGGAAGCTCATGTTAGCGCCTGACAATATAGCGATCTGTTTTTGGCTTGCTTCTACTTCATTTTGTAAATTATACTTTTTTAAGCCCGCCAAAGATAAAGCACCAGCAGGCTCTGCTATCACTCGCGTTTGCTCAAAGATGTCTTTAATAGACGTGCATATTTCATCGCTATTAACGGTTATGACTTCATCACAATATTTATCTATTAACTTGAAAGTTTGCTCGCCAATTCGTTTTACCGCAACACCATCGGCAAATAAACCTACGTGGTCTAAATCGACTGGTTGGTTGGCTTTAAATGCCGCTTTTAAACATGCGGAATCTTCAGCCTCTACACCAATAATTTTTGTCTCTGGTGACAGTTGTTTTAAATAGACAGCCATTCCAGCTAATAAACCGCCGCCACCAACCGGTATAAAAATTTTATCGGTATTTGGTAATTGTTTTAATAACTCCTGAGCGACGGTTCCTTGACCTGCAATTACGTCAACATCATCAAATGGATGGATTATTTTTAAATTATACTTCTCTGCATATAATTGAGCTTTTTTTTGTGCATGATCAAAACTCTTGCCAATCAATTTTACGTTACCACCAAGCCTTTTTACACTATCAATTTTAATCTCGGGCGTTGTTATTGGCATGAAAATAGTTGCTTTGATACCTAATTTTCTTGCAGCAAGTGCCAACCCTTGAGCATGGTTTCCTGCTGATGCAGCAACCACTTCTTTTATTTCAACAGACTTCGAATCTTCTTGGCTAACTAAATTGGCCAGTTTATTATAAGCGCCTCGTATTTTGAATGATTGTACGGGTTGTTGATCTTCTCGCTTTAAATAAATTTTTTGTTTGAAATATGATGACAACTTAGTCATTTCCGTTAACTCTGTTTCTTTGGCAACATCGTAAACTTTAGCCGATAAAATTTTGCGTAAAAACTCTAATCCAGAAACATTCTGATTAGGTGTTTCTTCTTTCTTGTTTAAAAGACTAGACATTATTCAACCATTCTAACTTTCTTTTGAAAAAGTCATTGAATCAAAGTTATCTAATAGTTCTCTATTTCTTACAGCACCTTTGTCTGCACTCGTAGCAAGCATTGCATAGTTTTTTAAGGCATAGCTGATAGGACGAACTCGATTTTCTGGTTTCCAAGCTTGAATACCTTTGTTGTTCATTACTTCTTTTCTTTTATTTAGCTCTTCATCATTAATTTTTAATTGAATACTACGCTTAGGAATATCTATTTCAATTTGATCACCATTTTCAATCAGCGCAATAACTCCGCCACTAGCCGCTTCTGGTGATACGTGGCCAATTGACAAACCTGATGTGCCACCGGAAAAACGACCATCGGTTATTAATGCACATTCTTTCCCTAATCCCATCGACTTTAAATAGGTCGTTGGATACAACATTTCTTGCATGCCTGGCCCACCTTTTGGACCTTCATAACGGATCACGACCACTTCACCGGCGATAACATCACCGGCTAGAATCCCTTTAACAGCATCATCTTGACTCTCAAAAACATGTGCAGGACCGACAAAGGTTAAATTACCCTCATCTACACCAGCGGTTTTTACAATACAGCCATCTAGCGCCATATTGCCACTCAAAACAGCTAATCCACCTTCTTGCGAAAAAGCATTAGCTACACTTCTTATGCAACCATTCTTACGGTCAATATCCAAAGTATCAAAACGACAATCTTGGCTAAATGCTCTAGTTGTTCTAATTCCAGCGGGGCCAGCTCTATAAAAATCTAAGATTTTTTTATTTTTTGTTTGCGTCACATCATATTCATTAATTAAGGATTCCAACGAGCCACCGAAAACATTGGTGACGTTTTCATTTAATAAATTTGCGCGATATAACTCACCTAAAATGGCTATAACGCCGCCAGCACGATGAACATCTTCCATGTGATATTCAGGCGTTGAAGGTGCCACTTTACAAATGTGAGGCACTTTCTTAGAGAGTCTATTAATATCATCCATTGTAAAATCAATCCCGCCTTCATGCGCAGCCGCGACTAAGTGTAAAATAGTATTTGTTGAACCGCCCATGGCAATATCTAAACTCATTGCATTTTCAAATGCTGATTTGGTAGCAATATTTCTTGGCAAGGCTGACTCATCATCATCTTCATAATATCGGTTAGCTAATTCAACAATTTGCTCTCCTGCTTTTAAAAACAATCCTTCTCTATCTTTATGGGTAGCTAACATTGAGCCGTTGCCCGGCAACGCTAACCCTAGCGCCTCCACTAAACAGTTCATTGAATTTGCAGTAAACATTCCAGAACAAGAACCACAGGTAGGACAAGCACTTCTTTCTATTTCATCACTTTCTTCGTCGCTAACTTTAGGATCGGCTCCTTTTATCATAGCATCGACTAAATCCAATTTAATAATTTGGTCGGATAACTTTGTCTTGCCCGCCTCCATGGGCCCACCGGAAACAAAAATAACCGGAATATTTAATCTCAATGATGCCATTAACATGCCGGGTGTTATTTTGTCGCAATTAGAAATACAAACGATGGCATCAGCACAATGAGCATTAACCATATATTCCACCGAGTCGGCGATTAAGTCACGCGAAGGCAAACTATAAAGCATACCGGAATGCCCCATAGCGATCCCGTCGTCAACTGCAATTGTGTTAAATTCTTTTGCCACCCCACCAGCATTTTCAATTGCTCCCGCAACTAATTGTCCCATATCTTTTAAATGAACATGACCTGGAACAAATTGAGTAAATGAGTTTGAAACCGCAATAATTGGTTTTTCGAAATCATCATCGGTCATGCCAGTTGCTCGCCATAAAGCGCGAGCGCCTGCCATATTTCTACCTTGAGTGGTGGTTGCTGATCGTAATCTTGGCACTTTAATATCCTACTTATTTAAAACTAGAAAAGACTATCTACTACAGAGGGCACAGAAAAAAATTGTGTTTTACTTTTTAACTCTGTGATTCTCTGTGCCTCTGTGGTGAAAAAATTTTTATATTTGTTCTAACCAAGCATATTTATCTTCAGTTGTTCCATCAAATAATCCGAAGAACAAATCTTGGATTTTCTTTGTAACGGGTCCTCTCGAACCCTCACCAACTTCAATTCCATCAACGCTTTTAACTGGCACAACTTCAGTTGCCGTACCTGTCATAAATATTTCATCTGCCAAATAGAGTGCATCTCGTCCAATCACTTCTTCTTTTACTTGGTAACCGCAATCTTTCGCTAAACACATCACCGCATCACGAGTTAAACCTTGCAGAATGGAAGCACTTCCTGGCGGTGTATAAATAACATTTTTACGTACTAAAAACACATTCTGTCCCGCGCCTTCACTAACATAATTATTGGTATCAAGAGCAATCCCTTCCGCATAACCATGGCGTGCAGCTTCACAAGATATTAGTTGAGAGGATAAATAATTTCCTCCCGCTTTAGCGGCAGTAGGCATAGTATTTTGAGCTAGTCTATTCCAGCTAGAAACACCGACATCTACACCTTTTTCAACAGCATCTTCTCCAAGATATGCTCCCCAAGGAAAAGCGGCTATGATAATGTCACAGACAGCATCTTCCGGCGGTCTTAATCCCATTCCAACTTCTCCAATAAAAATCAGCGGCCTTAAATAGGCTGATTTTAATCCATTTTTCTTAACCGCTTTTTTGCAAGCCTCAACAACCTCGGCTTTATTGAAAGGGATTTTCATGCGATAAATTTTTGCAGAGTCAAACAATCGGTCAATGTGCTCTTCTAACCGAAAAATACAGGTACCTTTATGTGTGTCATAAGCTCGAATACCTTCAAAAACTGATGAACCATAATGTAGCGCGTGACTCATGACATGAACGGTCGCATCTTTCCAAGGGATAAATTTTCCATTAGACCAAATGAGATCAGATTCTACTTTTGCCATTTTCTTAAATTCCTAAATTGATAATAATGTGTCTAGCAATATACTGTTTGCTTATTAGCAACCAGAGTTCTTTTTTCTAGTCGTCTATGAATTAGATTAACATGCTTAATATCAAATAACTTACTTAGTTGATTGAATAGTTTTTGCATTTCATTTGCTCGACTTGGTTCATCACACTCTTTCAAGTTGACGATTAATTGTATATTTAAATTAGCCCCTTCGTCTGTTGTTTTTACATCGAGTCCAGAAACTGGGTAGCCACGAAATCGAGTCACCTGTAAAAGTCTTTCTAATACTGTGGGCTGATTATCAGCTAATATCTCTATCGCAAAGTCTTCACTATTCATGGTTTTCTCCAGCTATGTATTCTATAAGTTTCATTTAAGCAGTTTTTTCAATCATTTGGTCATTAGCAGTATCTGGTGGCACTAATGGCCAAACGTTATCTAATGCATCAATTTTAACATGCAACAAATAGGCATTTTTGCATTCCAACATTTCTTCGATAGCCTCTGAAACTTCACCTGCTTGAGTGATGGTTTTTGATTCAATACCAAAAGAACGCGCGAGCATCACAAAATCTGGATTATCCGAAAGATCGGTTTCACTAAAACGTCGATTAAAGAATAGCTCTTGCCACTGTCTGACCATACCTAATCGAGCATTATCTATAAGAACGATTTTTACCGGTATTTGATAACGTTTTATAGTGGCTAATTCCTGAATATTCATCATGAACGAGCCATCACCGGTAACCGAAACAACAGTATTTCGAGGCGAACTAATTTTTGCGCCTATTGCAGTCGGTATTCCAAACCCCATAGTGCCTAAACCACCACTGGTGATAAGTCGACTTGGATGATCAAATTGCATTGTTTGAGCCACCCACATTTGATGTTGCCCTACGTCCGTAGTCACTATTGCATCCGGTCTTAAACGACCACTTAATTCCCTTAACAAAGCTGGCGCAAAAATAGTTTCTTTTAGTTTATTTAGCTCTTTAGCTTTATCATCTAGAGGCTTAGTGCTTAACGGTTTAGTACTTAGGAGGCTCGCTGTATTCGATAAAACAGCTCTTGATATTTCCGGTTGGAAACGTTTTTTCAAATCTAAACAGCGACTTCTCCACTCATCTTTATTGCTGATCTTAATTACAGAAAACTGTTTATCAACCTCTTTATTAATCATTGGTAGCGTCGTTTTTAAATCACCAATCAAAGCAATGTCGGCTTTTCGACGTTTATTGACCTCGGCTGGATCAATATCCATGTGAATCACTTTGGCATTCGGCGCAAACCCTTCTAATTTGCCAGTCACTCGGTCATCAAATCGAGCACCTAAAACCACCAACAAATCACTTTCTTGTACTGCAAGATTTGCCGCTTTTGTTCCGTGCATACCCAACATTCCTAAATACAATGAGTCTTCAAAATTAACACTTCCTAATGCTTTAAGTGTTTCAACACTGGGAATGTTTGCCATATCGACCAAATCACGTAATTCAGCAACTGAGCGAGATAGGCCTACACCACCGCCAATATAAAAGATTGGCTTTTCTGCAGCAATGATCATTTCTGCGGCCTGCCCAAATAACATAGTAGTACCGGCACTTTGACGTTCTGCTTTTTCTATACCTTTTTTTGCTTCAATTAAGTGTAAAGAGCTGTCGTGATTCAATACTTCGGTCATCTGTATATCTTTTGGGATATCAATTAGTACCGGACCGGGCCTACCTGATTGTGCAATCTCAAAAGCCTTATTTAAATACTCTGGTAATTGCTTTATATCTTTCACTTGAAAGCAGTGTTTAGTGCAAGCCAGACTTAAACCGATGATATCCACTTCCTGAAAGCCGTCGGTTCCCATTGCTTTAGTTGCCACTTGACCTGTGATAGCTACTAAAGGTACTGAGTCAGACATCGCATCGGCAATTCCTGTTAGCAAGTTTGTGGCTCCTGGCCCTGAAGTTGCCATACATACGCCTACCCGATAGGATGCTCTTGCATAACCCAATGCTGCAAAAGCCGCCCCTTGTTCATGTCGACATAGATAATGTTTTATTCCACTATCATATAATGCATCATAAAGCGGCATAATAGCGCCGCCAGGATAGCCAAAAACATCGGTTACGCCTTGTTTTTCTAAGATCGATAGAACCTGTTGAGCGCCAGTCATTGTTTTTTGTTTCTTCATAGTTTTATTTTCTTTATGCCTAAAAAACAAAACCCCCGGTCTTTTCAGAGCGAGGGTTTAGATATTTGCTATTATTCTATTTAGCGCAATCGATACCCTCGCGGTGATATGAGAATCACCACGATGACGAGAATGCTAATCACATTGATATACACAAGATTAGGTTGCTTTAATATTGAAATCAATTTTTGTGGAATGCTTTTCATATTCTATTAGTATCACAGACGATTTACTGATATCAATTATTTTGGCTTAAATACGGAGTTATCGCCATAACTTTGAGTTATAAAACTTTAAGACGACGAATATTCACAAATATAGAGCCTTTTGATGAAATATCAGAAGAACAGCTTAATAAATAAGTGAAATTTAAATATTTTCGGTTTGGGTGTAATAAATCCTTACGCCATACCACTAACCAAACATAACAAATCAACAGAGAGTAGAGTTTACATGGGAAGTGACTTTTATCAATTATCTATACTGCCTTTTGCGGGGATCATTATTAAAATCTGCCGAGCTTACACCAACAGCTAGGAAGATTTTGAAGATTACTATCAAGAGGTATGTTTACAGATTTGGCGTAGCAAAGACAACTTTAATAAAGAAAGTAAATGGTCTACGTGGATATATCGTATATCGCTTAATGTGTGTTTAACTTATTTGAAGCGGCGAAAAACTGGCGATAAAGAAATAGTTTCGGATACATTACCAGAGGAAGCTATAGATGATAGTAAGGCATTTTTGAGCGATGAAATTAACGAATTATATAATGCTATCAAACATTTATCTGAAACCGACCGAGCTATAATTTTACTTTATCTCGAAGAAAAAACGTACGAAGAGATAGCAGAAATCATTGGCAGTAATACCAATAATATTGGTGTTCGCATTAAGCGAGTAAAAAACAGACTCAATAAAATCATTAATCAAAAGGATTAAAATATGAAAAAATCAATAGAAACAATGTGGAAACAAGGCTTTATTGACGAGGCGTCAATAACAGCCCCTAAGATTAATGATTTATATAATCGTAAATCACAAAATATTGTTGATGCACTTAAAAACATGTTCGACATCAATATAAAAGCCATCATGGTGGGCAGTTTGATTATGCTTGCTATGATGAGCCTTATCGGTGAACCATTTTTAGGTTTATATATGCTGCCTACTTGCACCAATAATAATTATTGCTAAAAAAGAGCTTAAAAAATTGGTTAACTTGTCCAAAGGACAAAGTAGTTATGATTACCTTACGACTTTTAATAGTTGGCTGAATAGTTCGATTGAAGTCTATTCAGGTTATTACAAAATATTTTATCCGCTGTTCTTTTTAGGTATGGCTACTCAAGGCATTGTGAGTAATCTGGGTGTAAAGTTGATTGCAAAGTTAGCTGAAATGCTCCCAACTGACATTATAATATTGGGTCAACCTTATTATTTGATATTGGCTATCACTATAGTCACGCTGTTTTTTTGCGCGCTACGCAGAGGCGATTTACCACTGGGATTTGAGTATTGTTTATGGTCGTCAGTTTAAAAAGTTGGAAAAACTTATTGCTGACATGGAAGAGTTGAGAAAATAACCTTCGATAAGTTCTTTAGAGCAAGAGATCCTCTATACCCATCCCACCACAAGATAGTGATTTTAGTACCTGATATTATGACTAATTATACTTCTTAAAATATCACCTGTTTGAGGAAGTATAATGGTAAACGTCATTCAGCGAAATACACCTAGTGAATAGTTTAACCTCACTAAACTGACACACCGAATATAAAAGTAGAGTCATAAATAAGTCAACCGTTTAGAACCAGTTTCATAAAAGTTAAGCCCCAAAAGGAATGCATTACACTGGCCTCGTTTTAATTATTTTTACTTTATACTATTAAGTTATTTCAACAAATATTTTATGCTATCTAGAATAGAATGTACTGCAGTTAACTATTAAGAATGATATTCAAATGGCAAATTACTTTAACCAGCTCCCTTTAAGGGAAAAATTAAACCAACTTGGTCGCTGTCGCTTTATGCAAAGTGACGAATTTTCCGATGGCTGTCAATTGATTAAGGGTTGGAATATCGTCATTGTCGGATGTGGAGCTCAAGGTTTAAATCAGGGATTAAACATGCGCGATTCAGGCTTAAATATAAGCTTTGCATTACGTGAAAATGCCATTAAAGAAAAACGGCAATCATGGAAATGGGCTAGTGAAAACGATTTCACCGTAGATACGATTGAAAATTTGATTCCTAAAGCTGATTTAGTGCTCAATTTGACACCGGATAAACAACATACTCCTGTGATTAATTCGGTTATGCCGTTAATGAAAAAAGGAGCGACTCTATCCTATTCACATGGTTTTAATATCGTCGAAGAAGGTATGCAGATCCGATCTGACCTAACCGTCATTATGGTTGCACCAAAATGCCCTGGAACAGAAGTTAGACAAGAATACTTACGTGGATTTGGCGTACCTACGTTGATTGCCGTACATCCAGAAAATGACCCTAATAAAAATGGCTTAGCCATAGCTAAAGCTTATGCAAGCGCAACAGGTGGAGATAAAGCGGGAGTTTTAGAATCATCATTTGTAGCGGAAGTTAAATCAGACTTAATGGGTGAGCAAACTATCCTTTGTGGTATGTTGCAAACTGGCGCAATTTTAGGACATGAAAAATTAGTGTCTGATGGAGTTGATCCAAGTTACGCTCGCAAATTGATTCAATATGGCTGGGAAACAGTTACCGAAGGTTTGAAGCAAGGCGGCATTACTAACATGATGGATCGTTTAAACAATCCATCGAAACTTCGAGCTAATGAAATTGCTGAAGAGTTAAAAACAATGCTAAGACCGTTATTTGAAAAACACATGGATGATATTATTGAAGGACAGTTTTCTAAAACAATGATGGTTGATTGGTCAAATGACGATGCTAACCTGTTGAAGTGGCGTGAAGAAACGGCGCAAACCAGTTTTGAGAAAGCCGCTGACTGCGACGAAGTAATTGAAGAACAGACCTATTATGAGCAGGGTATCTTACTCGTCGCAATGATTAAAGCGGGTGTAGAGTTAGCGTTTGAAACTATGGTTTCTGCAGGAATTATTGAAGAATCCGCTTATTACGAATCCCTTCATGAAACTCCATTGATCGCGAACTGCATTGCCAGAAACAAGCTGTATGAGATGAATGTGGTTATTTCTGATACGGCGGAATACGGTAACTATTTATTTACACATGCAGCTATTCCTTTATTAAAAGATTACGTTAACCAACTCGATTCAAACGATTTGGGTAAAGCCGGCTTGGCAAACACTAACCAAGTTGATAATCTAGCATTAATTTCTGTAAATGAAGCTACCAGAAGTCATCCGGTCGAAGTGATTGGAAAGAAACTAAGAGGCTTTATGAAAGATATGCAAAGAATATCTACGAATAAATAGGATTTGCGCTGATTAAAATGAATAAAGGCATAGTCGAATGATTTTGGAAGCAGTTATACTAAACGTTAAAAATGGTCAAAGCGAAAATTTTGAAAATACCTTTTTAGAAGCAAAACAATATATCGCAGGTTCGGCCGGTTATATATCTCATACGCTTCACCGCTGTTTAGAAACTAGAAATCGTTATATTTTGCAAATTAAATGGCAAACGCTCGAAGATCATACAGAGGGATTCAGAAATTCGATCGCATTCGAAAAGTGGCGTGATTTATTACACCATTTTTATGAACCTCGCCCAGTTGTTGAGCACTTTGATTTGATTGAGTCTTGTTCTTTCAGTTGATATATCATTAACGATTTACATCGCTTCCTTCAATCGCCAGACTAAACAAAGCTAACTAGTGGGTGTTTATCCATTCGTTAATATTTTGATTAACGTTTGCAGGGTAAGGCACACCATCTAGAACACCTACATATAAAAAGACACATATCTTGTTTTTTTATAAAAATACTCTGATATTTATTGATCCTATAATATATGATGTTGTTGTAGCTATCTGGTTAACGCTATTTCCTCAAATATTAGTGGGTTCGAGTTTAATTCCTCAACAATAATCAAGTTATTTTTATGAAGTCCCGAATCTATTATTGACCGAATTTTTTGAAAGACAAGCATTTCGTCGTCATTTAGCTGGGGAAAAGAGAAAGAAAAATATTTTTCGAATTACGTTTTACATTCAAACGATTATTTATCATTGATACTAGTTCATTGCGTCGTTCAGCTTTTACAAAAAAAGCCATATAAGTCAACCGTTATAAATCGGCTATTCTTCTTACTGATTCGATAAAAGATTGTTGATGCTAATAATTATAAAAAAACCAAATAATAGACAAAGTGAGGATAATAAAAAATAAGAGATAATAATTTTTTCTCCGTAGTTTTGCAGAAGTCAAGTTAACACTTTGATTTTTAAACGGCTCAAGTTTTGAAACCTTTGCAACAAATTGGTAACCGCGCCCCCTCACCGTTTGATAATACTATGGGCTTTGCCATTGTCACCTAAAAATGCTCTTGCGATTTTAATATAATTACTTAGTGTTGCATCTAATACTTCTTTATCACTTGATAATATTTCATCTCTGGTAACAACCCTTTCTCTATTTTTGAACAAATAAATAATCCAATTGAAAATCTTTAAATTGATAAATCATTTCAAATAGCGATGACCCGTTTTGGACTGAGTACTTGATTGTACCTAGTTTTAAAATCAATACATAACGAAAAATAGCTAAAAAATTGACAATCATTAGCTAACCATTAAGTTCGCATTGAAAGGTTTAGTTATGCTAGCAACTAGTCTATTGGCTCTGCTTGCTTATAAGATATTGTACTAGCATTTTTTGAATGTAACCATAAAGTCGATGTTTAATAATATATTGAAACTCTCATAAATGAATAAATCTATTATTCACAAAAAGGCATCCAATGCCGAAAATAAAGTCGTTTGTTCTGAGTTTGAAGAAGAACCTGTAAAGGAAACGTCGGGGTCAGTACCAGGATCGCCCCCAGAATCTTTTTTTTTTGGTTACAAGGCTTACCTTTTCGAGATGCTACTTTTTCAACGTATATTTCTGCTACATTGTCAGCAATCATTCGTGAAGCAGCAGAATGACTTCTACCTAGCATTTGTGTAGAAAATAGTGCTAGGTTTTCAACATCCAAATCAATGCTATAAAAACCTTCTTCTGAGAAATCATAAACGCCTGATAACTCAACTTTAAAGTTTCTCGTCTGGTTAGCTTTTAAAACGAGGTAGTCCTGATCAATTGGTGCCGGTCTTTTGTAATGTCTTCCTAAATAAGGAACTGTTTCACCATCACGAATTATTTGAAAAACACCTTCTTCAAGCTCATTTTGCTCGTTTGGTGGATACCATTTTAAAATACTGATGTTTTCGGATGTCCGGTTTTTTTAGTGAAACTTACAGGTAAATATTTTCACTACTTTTAACATTGCTTTTGACTGCTTGGAGGTGAACTTCGATGCCTTCGTGGACTTTTGCATATGCAAAACTTGAAACTAGTATCATCGAAAGCAGCGACAGTATGAGGCTTAGATTCATTATTATTTCCTCTGTGTAGTTAAATAAAAGGCGTAGACCAACCGTGGTCAAAAAGCCTATACAGAGTTTAAAAAAAATAGGTATAAGACCTAGTAGAGAAACGACCGTTTTTCTCACAAATACGACACATTTAAACTTGAAACAGTTTTTTATCCTGTAATCGCAAAGCAGTTAGCTTTCCACCCCAAACACACCCAGTATCTAATGCGAAATAATTTTCAGTCGGGCACTTTCCTTCAAGTGATGCCCAGTGACCAAAAACGAGTTTTGATTGAAATAGCTTATTTTCAAAATCAAACCAAGGTCGAAGGTGAGCAGGTCTGTTTTTAGGTGAGCTTTTTTCAGTCAATTCAAGAGCAAGGTTTCCATCCAAATAACGCATTCGGGTAAAAATATTAGTAATGGTTCGCAGGCGATCGTAACCTTCTAACGCTTCGCTCCATATTGACGGAGTGTTGCCATACATATTTTCATAAAAATGGACCGCATCGGATGATTGAATAACTTGCATCACTTCCGCTGATAAGCTTAATGCTTTGTCTAAAGACCAAGTAGGATGATTTCCGGCATGTGCCATCATCCATTGTTTCTGGTCGTCAGTCATTGCGAGTGGAAGTTGACTTAAATAGAGAATCGCATCATCTAGAATATCGCTTTCCAAAATATCGTTAAAGGTATCTTTTGGATTGATACGTTTACACTCGTGAGCGACCGCTAAAAAGTGAAGATCGTGATTACCTAAAACGCATTTAATGGAAGATTGATTTTCTAAAATATAAGATATGACTTTAAGAGAATCCGGACCACGGTTTATCATATCACCAGCTAACCAGAGCTGGTCATTTTTAGAATCAAAATTGATAAGCTTGAGTAATTTTATAAAACTCTGGTAACATCCTTGAATATCACCGATTGCGTAGGTTGCCATATCTAGTTATTTCCTAATATTGAGGTTCACAATGAATATAGACAATCCTAAACTAGTTATTATCACTGGTGCAACCTCTGGATTTGGAAAAGCATGCGCGATTAAATTTGCAAACAATGGTTGGCATGTGATCGCAACAGGTAGACGATTAGATAGATTAAAATTCTTGCAGACTGAAGTTGGTACTGAACTATGTGAAATACAGTGTTTCGATGTTAACGACTCATTGGCAGTAGGGCAATTTAGCAATTCTCTCAAAGGGCGCAGAATAGACCTATTGATCAACAATGCTGGTTTAGCCTTGGGTTTATCGCCTGCACATAAAGCAGACTTTGAAGATTGGGAAACTATGATTGAGACGAACATATTAGCTTTGACTCGAATGACCCGATCAATTTTACCCATTATGGTTGAAAACAAAAATGGTCATATCATTAACTTAGGCTCCATTGCGGGTTCTTACCCCTACCCTGGCGCCAATGTTTATGGGGCAACCAAAGCTTTTGTCGAACAATTCAGCCTAAATTTACGGGCCGATCTTAGTGGCACCGGCGTTCGAGTCACCAATATAGAACCTGGGTTAGCTAATACGGAATTTTCTAAAGTACGATTTCATGGTGATAAAGATAAAGCCGACTCTATCTATCAAGGTCTTGAGCCATTAGTCGCTGAAGATATTGCCGAAAGTATTTACTGGTGCGCTAGTCAGCCTAAACATGTGAATATTAATCGATTAGAAATTATGCCGACTTGTCAGGCGTTTGGTCCCCTATCGATTCATAAAAACTAACATTTTTTAATAGAACTAAAACTCTTGTAATCAGTCATACTAGACTCTACATAATTTTGTCAATTTATAAACAGCTAAATCCCTCTCAACCCCTTCGCAAAGGGTGAGGTTAATTATCAATGGTTATGGGAGATCAAAAAGGTTTAAATAGAAATATATAATGAAGAGTCTAATGTTAAAAAATTCAATTCTTAAAATGATCGTTACGTTTCTTGTGCTGTCATCTTTGTCGCTTGACCTTTTCGCAAAAAGAAAAAAACAGTACTTTCATGAGGCAAGTTTCGAAGTTGACTTTCAAGTAACCCACCAAATTATACCTTTTGAAATTCTAGGTGAAGAAAATAAGAAGATTGTTATTATTGGGGTAGAAAATAACATTAAGCAAGAAGAGGAAAAAATAGGAAACAATAATGCAATTGTTGCGATTTACAAAAAGAAAAATGATGGCTTGACCTACGAGCTACAAAATAAAATTGCGTTTCCTCATTCAACTATAGCATTTGATATTTTAAAATTACAATCTGAAAAAAATGTAATTTTATTATTAAGTAGTACTCAACTATCAACACTAGATATTGAAACAGGAAATATCGATAAGTTGGCGGATATTGATTCCATTTACCTGCAAGATAAACCTCAATTTATCGCAAGAAAGAAACTTGTTAAGGATATCAATGGAGATGGCATAGATGACATCGTTATCCCTAGCTTTAAATATCTTAATGTACTTGTTCAGCATAAGGAAGCTAAAGAGCTATTAGATAAAAAAATTATTGATGATTTTTCGATCAGCCAACTACCCATATCAGCCTTTGTTGATATGAGTAGCTCACAAATTAGTTTCTCAGAACAAAACTACTTTAGTCAGGATGTTAATTTTGATGGTCTAAATGATTTTCTTTTTGTAGAAAATGGTAAATTAACGGGTTTTATGCAAAAAGAACAAGGTTTGTTTTCTGAATCAAGCACGCTCATTGAGCTACCTTTCGAATTTAGCGGTTTACCTTGGTGGCTCGTCCGTGGTGCCGATGGAGAGACGGCGGACCAAAGCGACCTTAAACACCGTTTATTAGAAGATATTCAAGATATAAATGGTGATGGCGTATTGGATATTATGGTTAAGAAAACAGTCAGTAGCGGTGTTCTTGACAGGGAAATCAGCTATGATTTCTTTTTTGGATTTGAAAAAAATGGCGTTTTAAGTTTTGATTTGGAGGCCAATACAAACATTTCCGCCGAAGGTACTCTCTCTAATTTGAAACTAATTGATATGAATCTAGATAACAAAAAGGAAGTTTTAGTCTCTTCTTTTGACATTGGTGTTTCACAAATAATAGGTGCATTATTGTCCGGCAGTATTGACCAAGATGTATTTGTGTTCTCATTGGATGAAAATAATAGTTTTGGCGAGGAACCCATATTTGAAGGAGAAGTATCATTAAGTTTTAGTTTATCTTCAGGTCAGTCAGGCCAGCCTGTTATTCTAACAATGGATTCTGATGGCAATAAACGCAAAGATATTATTTTGTCGGTCGGTGAGAAAAGATTGAACGTTTTTCATGGCTTAGGTAAAACAGATGAAAGTGAAAAATTATTTATTTCAAAATCAAAACGTCATAAGACAAAATTACCTGCCGATGGCAATATGGTTATTTCAAATGATCTAAACCAAGACGGAAAAGATGAAATAATTATGCGTTACGGTAAGCAGGATGACATAGAGTTAAAGAATAAAATTGTAATTTTGACTGCTAAATAGACCTTTCAAAAGAGCCTAGCTTAAGCAGGAATGAGCTATTGACTTAAATAAACAATATTTCACACTCAATACTTGCATCAGCGGTCAAACAATAACTGATTAAGCACACTTCTTCTGCTTTGTGTAAAAGCTTTATCGCTTTTTCTGAATTAGCGCCTTCAGGTATCGTTAAATTCGCTTTAGTATTAATCTTTGTAAATTGAGTTATTCGCTCAATTCTGTCGAGCACACCTTCTGATATACACTCTAAATTAAGCCAATCTAGCTTTGAAGCTCTTGCAATCGCTTTAACTGACAAGATAATGCAAGAAACGACTGACGCCGTCAACAAACCTTCTGGTGACTACACATCGCCTGGGCCATTAAATCCAATAGGAGGAGCAACTTCGAGCGATGGCAAATTTTCAACCCTAAGGTTTAAGTGAGTGGTCAATTCCGCTTTAGCTCTTGCTGTGTAAGAGTGAGGTAATGCGTTCAATTGTTTATCTCCTAACGGTTAGCTTTCATTTTATGCTTGTATATTACTAGCCTGCATATTAGTAACTTCTAATTTAATTACCTTGATACAAATCAAATAAAATTGATCTAACATTAAAATTAACGTATAAATTCGTTAATCAAAACTTAAATGCCCTTTAAAAAGGAAAATACAATGAACTACAAAAACTTATTATTTTTGATTTTAGCGATTAATTACTCCAGTAATGCCTTTGCTCACACTGAGAAGACAGAAGAAGAATTAGTCATTACAGATTCTAGCTTTAGTTGTATTCGAGATATGAGCCGAGTTAGAAGCTTATATGTGAGTAATCTATTAGGTCACAATGATGCAACTATCGCCGTTGCACAATCAAAAGATGGCGGAGAATATCCAGTAGGTTCTGTTGTTCAATTAGTGCCAACCGAAGTTATGGTAAAGCGAAAAAAAGGATTTAATATTGCGACTAAAGATTGGGAGTTTTTCGAATTATCTGTTTCAAAAGAAGGTAGTAAAATAGACAAACGCGGCTTCGCTGATGTGGTTAACCGTTTTGGTGGTAATTGTTTTGCTTGTCATATAAAAGCAGAACCAAAATGGGATCTTATTTGTGAAAAAGGACATGGTTGTGATCCTATACCTCTCACACCAGATATGATTTCCGTTATTCAAAAAACCGATCCTCGATGCGAAACCAATGAAACCTTAAATGCAAAGGAAATTGAAGCCGCTGTAATTTTGAAAAAAATGATGGGTGGATAGTTTACGTCTATTAGTTAGTGAGTTAATTTTAGGACGGGGTCGGAGTCGCTCTAAAGACAATTTATTAGTTTAACTCAATAGTTTTATTAACTGTTTAAAAATAGCTTAATTGCCGTGCGACTCCGACCCTTTTCAATTTCGCTAATCCTTATTTTCAACTTTCTCTGTTTTAAACTTTGCATCTGTTAAATCTTTTAATATCCAACCTAGCCATTGAATTAAAGAAAAACTCAGCCATGTTGCCCATAAAAGCATAAAAACCTTATAAACCCACAGAGGCAATGTATATAGAACAATATCGCCTAACTGATCTTGTCCTTGGTCTAAAAACCAGATGAGTGAATTAGCATAAGAACCATTACCAACCACACCCATATCTGGTGATTGTAAAAGCCCGAATGGAACAGCAGTGACAAGAGCTAAAACCGCAAAAACTGACGAAACAATTGTGAGCCAGTTGCCTAAAATAGCATGTTTCTTTATCGAATCCGTATTCTCTCTTTTCCATTGACTTGCTAATAACCAAATGGATACTAAGGCTAAAGCAGGCCATGAGAAAGTACTCATGCCTAGCCCTAAAATTAACCACTGCCAATAGCTAAGAGGTGAAAAACTCAAACGGCTTAAACCAATCGCTAATAATAGAAAGAAAATCAATTCACCCCAATAAAGAATTGCAGGTCCATAACCTCCGCCGCTTGCTGAAATTAGCCACCTATTATCAGGTAAATTCACCTGACTAGTTAGATTACTAAAGTCTCGACCAATTTTAATAGAGCGAATCACTTTTTTAAAATCGACTGGTGCCGATTCTTCAATCAATAATTCAATTTCATGTTCACCTGGTTTAAGACTGACATTAATTTTTCCATCAACCTTAGCTAAATTTAATTTGATTTGATCTTGTTTTATACTTTTTATTTGCTGATCACCAATATCAATAAATATAGAATCCGCACGAGTCGCTTGATAGTTAATTTGTAGCTTAGTGGTCGTTTTACGTTTACTTATAGAATGAGTTTGAGAAATTTTTGTTATTGCAACAGACTCACCTAAAACTGCCGGAGGTTTTGATAATTCAAATGACAACTTTTCGCCTGCTCTCGGATAATATTGATAGATCCAATAATCATTAGGTGAATAACTATTCGGAGAAACTGCGGGAACTCCACTGATTTTTATATTCCAAATAGGAAAGACTAAAATTTCCCATGATTCAGAAATAGAAGAATTATCTAGCGCGGTTAACTCAAAGGTTTCTGATGAAGCGTTCTCTTTTGATCCACTTTTAATAATAGAATCCCAACGGCTGGAATAAGTATTATTTGGCAAAACCACCTGCATCCACCCATTTTTCATTTTATCGGTATGTTGTATAGGGTGCTCAAACGATAATAAGGGAATTTTTGTAGTTAACGTACCCTTTTGAGGTGCTTGCCTTGTCACCTCTGTTGTTAAATTCCATTGACTACCAAAGTGAAATTTCCGTGTGAGCAAAAATAAATCAGCGATAGATTGCTCATAAGATTGGTTTTTATCTGACGATTTACTATCTTTACTTGTTTGAACGATAGGCTCTGTTCTAGTCAGTTGAATTGAATTTCCTGATAGTTTTTGATTACTCACTCCGGACAAATTCCAACCTTTTATTCTATGGATCAGTGTTAAAGGTTTTTCTGGAAATTGGATAACTAGATCTGACTTTACTTTTAAACGAGCGATTATTTTCACCTTAGATAATCCAGATTTTAGTGATAACCACTGCCCAGCTTTGTTCTTCCAAAGGCCTTTTGTTAATCGTCCGTTGACAGAAATAGCTTCAATTTTCCAGTCGTCCGATTCTGGTAAAAGCGAAGCAAGCTCAGCTCCGCTTTGATAATCTAATTCCAGCGCGATTGCTTGTCCGTTAATGGTTATTTTTGCGTTAGCTATCGAAACACAGCTAGGTGCGCATAACGGCTTTGGATAAAGCCTATTATGTAATTCCGTTAACATTGCTTCGCTTGGATATTCTTTAGCGGAAAGCCTCTCACTAAATGACAAAGAAGAAACCCCTATAAAAATTGCCATTCCAATACTTACTGTATTTACTACGGTTTTATTTTTAGAACTATTCAGAATTTTCTTCATTTTGCTTTTGACATCAAATCCCTTATTTAAAACAGTCAATAACCACAGAATAGAAAATACGATTAGCAGTACTCTTAACAAACGCACCCAATTAGTATTCAAAATATGCAAACTAACTTGCTCACTACCTTCAACAGGGCCATTCCAACCGTAACTTGCCTGTTTCCACTGCCAGTTGGGCTTTCCTTTTCCTGCCTGGATAATAGCACCTTGCTCATAACTGCTGTCGAGATCGGCACGTTGAATTCTTGATTGGTTTCGCGAAACTATAAATTCATTCGGTAATGTCCTGTTCGCCTTTTTTCTTTCTGTACTTTGAAGTAAGTCTTCAGTACCTACTTCATCCATCGCAAGATCCATCTGCTCTAAAACACGAATAGAGGCTGTGTCATAAAATGGTCTTGAAATTAACGGCGAAATCGATTGAGACATTTCCAGTTGAGGGTGAAGTGTAAAACGAATTTGTTCTGCTATAAAAGGCAATAGATTAAGTAATAGTAAGGCAACAGAAAGCCACTTATAAATATTAATAGCTTTAAGCCAGTTAGGTTTAGTTACTTTCTCAAGAATGCTGATAGCTGCAATTAAATTCAACCACAAAAAAGTAGGCATATTTAATTCGTGATAGCCTAAAATTAAAGTAACCAATGCAAACAAACTGACTAAAAATCCGAAAAACTTAAATGCCATTGCTGTAATGATTAAAACAAAAAACAAATCGATTAGATTCCATTTTCCTAACCAATCACCATGGGATGAATCCGTTCCACTAATCGCAATTAATTTTCGCCCCGGCGGTATACTTAAGTTTACTTTTGTTGTCGCAAAGTTGATGTCCCAGCCTGATGCATGATTCATTTTTTCTGACGGAATCTCACCACCAGCAAATACATCTATGTTGGGTGTACGAACTTCAACTCCCGTCACTTGCTCACCCTTATCATTTTTAGAGTAGGTAATCATTCTCTCTTTATTATGATTTTTTAGTTGGGTCAATTTATATTCAGGTAATGTGTTTAAGCGCCAATCCTTAGACTTACTACCTTTGATTGTATCGAAAAAATAGTAAGTTTGATTGTCAAAACTTAGCCACATTTGTCTATCTAAAATCATTCTATCTGAAGAGTGAGAAATACCTCTATGACCTTCTTTTATTTCTAAACCCTCATTATGATTAACAACATAGTGTGGAAGACTGCGCCAATCATTAACAAACCCTTGTTCCGAATCAACCGCTGATGCATTGATTATTTGAGTTGAGCGAAGTCTTTCATTATTTTGGTATACCCATATTTCTTGTTTTGGCCAGTACTTTCCTGATTCTTTAAAAGCAACTCCTTTGGGAAATCCATGGATTTTGAATTTTAATCTTACCTCAAAGCTCCCAGGTTTTAATTGGATTTTTAATTGTCCTTGGCTATCTATTTGCGTATTCAATGCAGAAGTCACTGACATCAACTGATAATTCTCTAGATTCATTTCCGTTAAAATTTCTTCTCTTGATCTTCCGCCTATATCGAGATCCAATGCAATGGTCATCGTCATGGGGTGTCCATCTTCTATCAATCGATTAACCCAAACTTTCAGAAAGTTAACTTCTTCTTTCTTTATTTGTTTACGATTACCCAACCAAATTTGGTTATTCTGTCTTTTAATAAATTCTACTTTTTTCTGATTAACATATAAATCGAGTAACGCAATTTCGTTTGGCAATTGAATTGATTCTGGCCTTTTAATCCAAGGAGTTATCCCCACGATTTGATATTGGCCTTTATTTAACTGTAAATAGGGTTTATTTTTTATTTTTAATACTACTGCATCTTTGTTGTTCACTTTCACGCTTTGAGGCCATTGGCTTATATTTCCTGGCAATGGAACTCTACTCTCATCTAAAAGAGTCCATGCTTGAGAAAATTTTAATTGTTTGTCGTTAACTTCTAGTTTTAAAGTAGATGGCCAAGCACATAAATGATTTTGTTTTTTTGATGGATCTCGCCCTGCTAAATAGGGGCATTTTTGGAATTCTTGTTTGTAACTCACCCAATCTTTCCATTCAGAGAGATCATCTGGTATATTTTTTGTTAGTAGGTTAGTTGGAAATAATAGTAAACTTAAAGCTAACAGGTTGGTTTTTAACAAGGATAACATAGCAAATTCCTTAGACTAATTCTAATTTAAATGTAACTTCTAGTTTAAATATAACCGACTCTACAAATGACTCTATAATATTTAACTTAGGATAAATAGGTATTTTTTGTAGGTCGCAGTCTTTGCAACGATTGGTATTGGATTCCAACATTTATTTCTTTAAAGTAGGGTTATTTATTGCCAAAATCACTTCATTTGCCCAATACTCAGGTGCTTCTAACATAGGAAAGTGCCCAAGGTTTGGAAGCCAAGTTATTTTAGAATTTTTAGTTTCATTTTTAATCACATTTGCCATTTCCGCTACAGCAATTGGGTCATTTTTTGGCCAGATGATTTTAATAGGTAATTTTGTCTTTTTTAATGCACCAATCCATCGGTGCCAAAGAGTTTGCCTTTCGTAAGTGTAACGACTGACTTTAGCGATAACATCTTTGCCATTCTTGTAATTCATCATCGACCAAATAGTATCGATTTCATCCTGTGAAATTTTGGACGGTTCATAATAAATATTTCTTAAATTTTTAGCTAGAATTCGTTTATTCGATAGTTTGGCGATGTAATTTCCAATAAAACGATTTCTTAATAACTTTTGCATAAGTCGTAATTTGGCTAATTCAATATGCATTGAGCCATTACATAAAACTAGTTGCTGTATCTTTATTGCACCTAATCCAGCGTTGTCTCGAGCTAGTAATTCCGTCGCAATGCTGGTTCCATAATCATGCGCGAGAATGATTGCAGAGTTAATTTTTAGTTTTTTCCATAAATGTAGCGCAATGTCTGTTTGGTCAATTAACGAATAACTGTAATCTAAAGGTTTATCCGAAAAACCAAAACCGACATGATCATGAATAATGACCCTAAATTTTTCTGATAGTTGCTCTAAAACTTTGCAATAATCAAATGACGAAGTAGGAAAGCCATGTAAAATACACAAAACTGGTTTGCAATTAACACCATCACTTTCAGATGAACCTGTATCAATAACAAATATCTGGTGGCTAGCAACATCTTGAAAACTTCCTTTTCCTAGCCAATATTTATATGCTTTTGTTTTCATATTTCGCTCTAATTTATAATTATACTTATCAATTTAATTTTATTCCTCTGCCTAATATCTTATACTCTTTATCCAAATAATAACAATCTATCTAATAATGAGAAAAACTCCTATTTTTAAACCCTTATTTAGCACTTTAGCTATTTTAAGTCTGTTAGTTTCAACATCTGCTTTTAGTCTCGAGAATACTAAAACAGAAGAAGCTGGCGACGATATTCAAAAATTAATCATCGTCGCTAGCCTCGCCAGCTCAATATTTCATGAAAAAGGAAACGAAGGAACTTACCAATTTCTCAAAGCTTTTGTTACCTCCCAAGTATTGATTCATGAACTAAAAGAATTGACTGACAAAACTAGACCAAATGGAAAGTGTTGCAACTCATTCCCATCAGGACACGCTTCTGCATCATTTACTAGTGCCGCATTTATCCATGATCGATATGGCTGGGAATACGCTATACCAGCTTACATTGCATCTAGTTATGTTAGCTACTCAAGAGTCTATGCAGATAAGCATTTTGTAAAAGATGTTCTAGCAGGGGCTGTTGTAGGCCTACTTAGCGGTTTTTATTTTACCGGAAAATATGAGAATGTTAAGATTATTCCTACAATTACAGACAAACAAGTTGGAATCTATTTCTCCATGACATTCGATTAAAAGGACAATCTCTGACATTATAAGGTGTCATCTTCCTCTTTTTATTATCCCAATTTAGTTTCATAATCCAATCTCAATTAATTAGTGTTAACCAAGAGAAAGGATACTCTTATGAATAATAAGTCATTTAACCTCGGTCATAAATTTAAAAAGTGCATTGGGCTATCGTTAGCTATTTTGCCAATTTATCTAGTTACTCAAAATACTATAGCTCTAACTCCAGGACATCATGAGCCACCCATTTTACTAGCCAAGAATTTTAAGACTAGCATCCAAATAGATAAATTTTTTGTTAGCGAGAAACTCGATGGAATTAGAGTTTTTTGGGATGGCAGTGAATTACTCACCAGAAGAGGCAACGTCATTCAAGCACCAGAATGGTTTACTTTGGGATTTCCTCCTTATGCTATAGACGGTGAACTATGGATAAAAAGAGGCTCGTTTGAGAAGGTCTCAGGCTTAGCAAGACGCAAGGTTGCAATCGATGAGGAGTGGAAACAAATTAAATTTATGGCGTTTGATTTACCTTACGACTTATCGACCTTTGAAGAGCGCTTAACTAAGCTGAACCGGTTAGTGAGAGAGAAAAAAATTGCGCACTTGTCAGTGATTAAACAACATAACATGCAATCAAAAGGAGACCTCGAACGATATTTAGCACTAGTAGTTGCAAAAGGTGGTGAGGGATTAATGCTACATAAAAAGGACTCATTGTATCAAGCAAAACGAAGTAATGACTTACAGAAATTAAAACCACTTTATGATGCGGAAGCAACCGTTATTAGTCATCATGCTGGGAAAGGAAAATATCTAGGTTATATGGGGTCTATTGAAGTCATCACGCCAGATGGAATAATGTTTAAAATAGGCAGTGGCTTTTCTTTAGATGAAAGAAAGAACCCACCGGCAATTGGAAAAACGATCACTTACCAATATCGAGGAAAAACTAAAAAAAATACACCAAGATTTGCCAGTTATTTAAGAGAGTTTAATCGAGAGTAGATACTTGACCTTAGCTTAACTCATGATTATCCTAGCATATTGAATTGATTATTATTCACACGAATTTAACAACATTATGGATACTTTATTAGTCATAGGATATGTTTGGCCCGAACCCAAGTCTTCGGCTGCGGGTTCGCATATGCTTTCAATCATACGTTTATTTAGACAGGCTAACTGGAAAGTACTTTTTTCAACGCCAGCTCAAAAAACAGACTTTTGTTTGGAACTCAAACAAGAGAATATTGAAACAAAAGAGATACAAGTTAACTCTGAAACCTTTGATCACTTTATTTCAGAACTCAAGCCAACAGCAGTGTTATTTGACCGGTTTTTAATGGAAGAACAGTTTGCTTGGCGAGTTGAAAAATATAGCCCTGCTAGTTTGCGAATTTTAGATACGGAAGATCTACAATGTTTACGAGGCGCCAGACAATTGGCTTTAAAAGAAAATCGAGAATTTAACAAAAACGATCTCCATTCAGATTTATCAAAAAGAGAAATTGCAAGCATATACCGATGTGATCTTTCACTAATTATTTCTGATTTTGAAATAGAACTATTAACAGAACATTTTTCAATTGACCCAAGCCTTCTATTACATGTTCCCTTCATGCTTGATCTAAATAGAAAACCTAAAAATCTTCCAAGTTTTGAACAAAGAAAACACTTTGTTACGATCGGCAATTTACGCCACGCACCTAACTGGGATTCTATTCTTTTTTTACAAGAGATATGGCCGCTGATACGAAAACAATTACCAAAAGCCGAACTTCATATTTATGGTGCTTATACACCGCCAAAGGCCACAGCATTGAATAACCCTAAAATTGGTTTTTTAATTAAAGACCGTGCGGTAGATGTTAACCAAGTCATGGAAAATGCTAGAGTCTGTCTTTCTCCACTAAGGTTTGGCGCGGGTATTAAAGGCAAGTTTGTTGATGCGATGATGAATCAAACACCTATTATTACTACAGATATTGGTGCTGAAGGCATGACCGGACAAAAAATTCATGAATCATGCTGGCCTGGGTATGTAGAAGATGATATTAATTCAATCGTCTCAAAATCCGTTGAATTATATAATAATGAACAAAAATGGAATGAGAAAAGTCAACATGCCCACGAATTACTCAACAGAGTTTTCGACGGAGGAAAAATTGGACTGAAATTAATCGATAGAGTTAACGTGTTAATCCTAAATATTAAACAACATCGAATCGATAATTTCATAGGTTCGATGCTATCGCATCATACAATGCGCAGTACGGAATTTATGGCTCGGTGGATTGAAGAAAAAAATAAGTAATTGTAATTGATTTTATTTTTCGAAAAACATCAAATCTTTCGAACTCTATAACAACCAATTATCCTTCATTGAAACTAAAGGTACATTTATTTTTTTATAAAGTTCCGATAACTCTTGATGTATAAACGCCCTTTTTTTATCCTCTATTTTAATAGCAATTACTTTTAAT
>Ga0307492_10000178_pt1 | contig 28468 bp, 28 predicted proteins | sample SI3LmetaG_FD_202365 | JGI IMG/M metagenome (GOLD analysis project Ga0307492, IMG submission 202365) | Sea-ice brine microbial communities from Beaufort Sea near Barrow, Alaska, United States - SI3L | ecosystem: Environmental > Aquatic > Marine > Coastal | place: USA: Alaska | collected 2017-05-06 | reverse complement strand
GAGCTGTAACCAAAGAGCTTCTTGCGCGCAAAGGTCGGGATAATGGCGGACACAATACCAAAAGCCGGCAGAATCATGATGTACACTTCGGGATGACCGAAGAACCAGAACAGATGCTGGAACAAGACCGGTGAACCGCCCCCGGCCGCGTTAAAGAACGAGGTGCCGAAGTGGATATCCATTAGCATCATGGTCACGACGCCGGCCAAGACCGGCATTACCGCAATCAGCAAGAAAGCGGTAATTAACCAGGTCCATACGAACAGTGGCAACTTCATCCAGGTCATGCCCGGGGCACGCATGTTCAGAATAGTCGCGATCACATTGATCGCACCCATAATAGAACTGGCGCCCATCAGGTGAATGGCAAAAATGAAGTAGGTAACACTCGGTGGCGCATAGGTAGTCGAGAGCGGCGCGTAGAAGGTCCAACCGAAGTTAGGTGCGCCACCGGTCATAAACAGTGTGCTGGTGAGCATGGCAAAGGCAAAGGGCAATATCCAGAAGCTCAGATTGTTCATGCGCGGTAGCGCCATATCTGGCGCACCGATCATCATCGGAATCATCCAGTTCGCTAGGCCCACAAAAGCCGGCATCACGGCACCGAACACCATTATAAGACCGTGCATGGTGGTCATCTGATTGAAAAATTCCGGCTGCACCAGCTGTAAACCGGGTTGAAACAACTCGGCCCGGATGACCATGGCAAAAATGCCGCCGAGGAAGAACATGGCGAAGCTGAACCAGAGGTACAGGGTACCGATATCTTTATGGTTCGTGGTGTAGATCCAGCGGGTCAGACCCTTGGCCGGACCATGATGCTCATGGTCGTGATCGTGGTGATCAGTTGTAGTCGTCATAACAGACCTCCTATTGGCCAGAATTATAATTGAGAATATCGACAGGGGTCACAACGTCACCCGTGTCATTGCCCCATGCGTTGCGCTCATAGGTCACGATGGCGGCAATATCCACCTCACTTAGCTGTGCACCAAAGGCGGCCATGGCGGCATTTGTACGCGAGCCGTTGACCACTATGTCGATATGGTCGGCAACCGGACCGAGCGCGATAACACTGTCTTTCAACGCAGGGAATACACCAGCTACTCCGCTACCGTCGACCTGGTGGCAGGCTGCGCAGTTTTTCACATACGCGCTTTCACCCCGCTCCATCAACTCATCGTAGCTCCAGTCTTTCTGGGTGAGTTCGGCCAACTTACGCGTCTCAACCTTTTTAGCGGCTAACCAGGTGTCAAATTCCGCCTGCGGCAGTGCTTCGACGACGATCGGCATAAAGCCATGGTCCTTACCGCACAGCTCAGTACATTGGCCACGGTAGGTGCCTGGTTCGTTAATATTGGTCCAGGATTCGTTGACGATACCGGGTATGGCGTCTTTCTTGACAGCCAATTGCGGTACCCACCAGCTGTGGATAACATCGGCAGAAGAGATTACAAAACGGATTTTTATGCCGATCGGCAAGACCAACGGCTCATCCACTTCGAGCAAGTAGTTTTCACCCTTGGTGGTGAGGCCATTGATCTGGTCGCGTGGCGTGGCCAGGCTGGAAAAGAAGGTCACCCGGTCTGCTGCATCACCGTCCAGGTAAGAATAACGCCATTTCCACTGATAACCCACGATCTCAACGGTCATATCCGAGTCGTCAAAGTCGTACATCTTCTCAAGCGTAAAGAACGCCCGATAGCCAATGGCGATGACGATGATGGCTGGCAGTATGGTCCATAACAACTCGACCTTGACGCTCTCATGGAAGTTGTCGGCAACAGCGCCTCTGGATTTGCGATGCATCACAATGGAATAGCCCATCACACCAAAAACGATGATGGCGATGACGACACACACCCAGAATATCAACATATGGAGACCATAGACTTCATTGCTGATGTCGGTGACACCTCGGGGCATGTTCAGTTTAAAATCCGCATGGGCCAGAGTGGCCAGCAGCGTAGCAAACAACAACATGCCGCGACGAAACAGCTTAGTTGGCATATCTTACCTCTTACCTTTATTTTTATATGGGAGCTATTACAAGGCCGCGAATCAACTCTCTCCGACACCCCTTGGGCAAACTATTTGGACTAAAACAGGGGGCAGTATAAACAGTGTTATTTTAAAGCCCAAGCCTGATAACCGAATGGCTTTACATATTCTTGCCTTTTATTGATAAATATTCAATAAAAACAATGAGTTAAGTCAAATAAATGCTCTATATTTATTTTCAATTTAGATTTTTTTTGTGCTCTAAAAGGGTTAATTAGCGCCAAAAATCAGCCTTTCTGTCTCGCAAAGGAATCTCGCGACTCGCCGCCGTTGTCGATCCTGGCGATCTGCTCATGCTGGCTTATTTATCCACGGTTTACTGAGTTGCCTCGTTGGTGATCCAGTGGCGTCTAACCTAAGGCAGCCGGGCATGCGCAGAGCCAACACCCAGCCCAGAGGGCAGTGCGAGAGCAGAGTGCCCGCTGGCGTCACGGCCAGCGACTGGCGTTAGGGCTATAACTCGTTGATTAGCAGAGCTTCCACGGCAGCACACCTATCAGCTAACTGCGCATCAGAGCTGGCCGTTACGGTGACATGGGCTATCTTACGACCGCGCCGCTCGGACTTGCCGTAATCGTGCCAATGCAGGCCAGGGATAGCGAGCAAGGCATGCACCGCGGGACGCTTGCCAATGACGTTATACATGGCGACTGGGCCGAGGGTATCAGTATTGCCCAGCGGCAAATTCATCACCGCCCGAACGTGGTTTTCGAATTGGCTGCAGCGACTGCCTTCGATCGTCCAATGACCCGAATTGTGTACTCGCGGTGCGATCTCATTACCAATCAATTGACCGTCGCGGACAAAGAATTCAAAGGCGAGGACACCAACATAGTTTAGCGTCTGCATTACCGCCTCGACAGCCCGTTCGGCCAGGGCCTGCAAACGCGGCTCATCTATCGGCTGGCTGCGGTGCAGGATGCCTTGGCGATGGTCATTGCGGATCAACGGATAGAAGGCACAGAGCCCTTGCTGGTCGCGCACACCGATACAGGACAGTTCAAATTCAAAATCAATAAACCCTTCCAATATCAAAGGCACGGCACCCAATTCGGCAAAGGTGCCGGGGATATCTTCAGCCAGGCGGAGCACTTTCTGGCCTTTGCCGTCGTAGCCCAGGGTTCGGGTCTTTAACACGGCAGGCAGGCCGATTTGGGCGACCGCGTCAACCAGTGACTGCTGGTCATTAACCTCGGCCACCGGTGCTGTGGCTATTGCCAATGACTGAAACAGGGTCTTTTCAGCCCAGCGATCGCGTGCCGTCGCCAAGGCCTCTGCCGGCGGATAGACCGGTCGGCTACGGGCCAATTGGGCCACCGTAGACGGCGGCACATTTTCAAACTCGAAACTGATCACTTCGGCGAATTCGGCCAGTTTCTTTAAGCCAGTCGGGTCGGAGTAGTCGGCACAAAACAACTCGCCAACGCTGCCAGCACAGGCTTGTACGGCTGGATCCAGAAAGGCCGTATCGATACCTAGAGGTCGAGCGGCCAGTGCCATCATCTGGCCCAATTGGCCCGCGCCAATAATACCTAACTTCATAAGGTTGTTCCCGGAATCGGTTGCGCTAGGACCCGTTCAGTCTGCTCGCGGCGGTAGTCTTTCAGCCGTTGGCGCAGTGGGGCATCGTCCAGTGCCAGAATACTGGCCGCCAATAGGCCCGCGTTGATAGCGCCGGCCTTGCCGATGGCCAAGGTTCCGGTGGGTATGCCCGCCGGCATTTGGACAATACTCAGGAGCGAATCGACACCGCTCAACATACTGCTTTGCACCGGCACGCCCAGTACCGGTAGATGCGTCTTTGCGGCGCACATGCCCGGCAGATGGGCTGCACCGCCGGCGCCGGCAATAATCACCGCCAGGCCGCGCTGCTCTGCCGTGTCGGCATAGTCAAACAATAGGTCAGGTGTGCGATGCGCGGAAACCACGCGGCATTCGTGGCCAATAGCCAATGCTGTGAGGGTTTCTGAGGTATGGACCATGGTTGCCCAGTCGGATTGGGACCCCATAATCACCCCGACTCGTACCGGATGTGTCGCTGCGGTCATTGGTGCGCTCAATGCAGACTTCCTTCTTTACTCAATAATTTTTATAACTTCTACCGCCGCATTCACGAACGAATCGTCAGCGGTGATTCTAGTGGATACTTCTTTTGTTTGGTTGACTCCCGTACTCAGGCGGTCGGTAAAGCCACAGTCGATACAGTCGCGAATCAACACCTCCTGGTGCGTGTCGTTTACCGCCATAATAGAGTCAAGGGCGCCACATTTAGGACAAACCACCCCGGCAATAAATCGTTTCTTCATTACAAGCCGCCCTTCAAAGCCTCTAGTATACCCAGCCAAGACACAGACGTCATTGTTCAAATGGCTAATCATTTGTCCTATCGGTTACTGATAGAAACACCCAAACTAGGCCATTTTAGGATAGCCAGTGGCACCTCTACAGCCGTGCCGCAAACCCATACCTCTAGCGCTCAGGCCGGGGTCTGGGCGCCGGTGTCGGGATGGGATGACCCAAGTGACAGCCTCGCTCGCATCCTGCACCTGAGTAACTCCCTGCAGATATTCAATGTGGAAGGCTTTAAGACCGACCAGGGCTAGACAAACTTTGTGCATTCTCTGGGTGCAAGCCTGCACAGTTAGCAGGCTCTCCTGATCAACTGCCAGCGGGTAATTAGGCATACCAGCGGACGCGAGGTCATGAATTGGGCAGATGAGTTTTATGTCTTGGATTTGAATGGCGAATTTTTAAGCAGCTAAGCCTACACTGGGCAGGTGCCATTCGGTCAATGGCAGTGCATTTTATTCGGCCGGCGCTGCAACCGGCCGAAGGGTACTACTGTGCACCCTAAATCAGCTTGAAATACCCTACAGCGACCACAAACTGGTCTTAGTGGGCAACTATCTCTGCGGTTGCACGAGTGGCTCGATATCCGTTTCTTCAGCGCTCGGCTCCACCAATTGCTCGGTTAACCATTCGTTCAGCTCACTGATGCCTTCTTTTTTCAGCGAACTGTAGGTCTGTGCACTTAACCAGGGGGCACGGGACTGCAGTTCACTGCGAATTTTCAAAAAGGTATTCTTCGCTGGCCCTTTCTTTAGCTTATCGGACTTGGTTAGCAAGATGCGCATGGGCATTTCAGCCTCTATCGCCCATTGCACCATGCGGTTGTCAAATTCGGTCATCGGGTGGCGAATATCCATCACCAACACGACACCCTTTAAGCTGCAGCGTTCCGCCAGATACTCACCAATATTCTCTTCCCAATCGGCCTTCATGGTCCGATTGACCTTAGCAAAACCATAGCCAGGCAGGTCGACCAAGCGATAGTCGCCGCCGAGTAGGGTGAAAAAGTTCAACAACTGGGTACGGCCAGGGGTCTTGGAGGTCCGCGCCAGCTTGGAATTACGGGTTAAGGCATTCATGGCGGAACTTTTTCCGGCATTCGAACGACCCGCAAAAGCGACTTCCGAACCGGTATCGGCCGGGCATTGAGAATATTTTTGGGCGCTGATAAAAAAATCGGCCGAATCGTATTTAATAGGTTGCATAGAAACTTTCATTTAATGAGCCAGAAGAAGCCGCCATTGTAGCTGTTTGTGGAAAAAATTGTTGCCCTTTGCGCCCTATCTGAGATGCACCTGAGAACAAGCAAGTCCTTCTCATCACCCAGTCGACTCTATATACTACGGGCAATTTATGCTGGGCTTCACTCGATGGGGCCTCAATTGATGACTAATATGGGATACGACATGAAGAAATTGATCGTTAGCCTTTTTGTACTAGGTGGTTTGGCTGGATTCGCGCACGCTGCTGGCGATGCCGATGCAGGTAAGGACCTGACTGCCATGTGTGCAGGCTGTCATGGCGCAAGTGGCAACAGTGCGGTAGCCAGTTTTCCAAAGCTTGCCGGTCAGGGTGAGGTTTACCTAACTAAGCAATTGCACGATATTAAGAATGGACAGCGTATAGTCGTTGAAATGACCGGGCTACTGACCGGTTCTGACGATCAACAGATGGCCGATATGGCCGCCTATTATGCCAGCCAGACGATACAGGTTGGTGAGGCCAAGGAAGACTTGGTCGCGCTCGGTGAGTCGCTCTATAAGGCCGGTAATGCAGCAACCGGGGTTCCAGCCTGTGCTGGCTGCCACTCGCCGACGGGTCAAGGCAACTCGGTCGCTGGCTTCCCGGCACTGGGCGGTCAGCATGCAACCTATATTGAAACGCAGTTGAAAAAGTTCCAAGTCGGCTATCGAGCTGATGCGCCATCGGCGACCGCGCGGATGAATGATGGTGATGCCCGGATGATGCGTGCCATAGCCTTTAATATGAAGGACTTCGAGATGGCCGCCGTGGCCAGCTATATTCAGGGTCTGCATTAATGGGTCTCTGGTTCAGCTGCGGTTAACTGCGCAGTAAAGATACTGCAAAGCGGGGAAGGGAAGGCCTTCACCGCTTTTTTTGCGTCCGCAGTTCGGGCACCATGCTACAACCCACCAGTATTGAGGATTAACTTGCCATGTTAAAGCGTTCAGTATCCATCCTACTATTAATGTTCAGCGCCTGTTTGGTTCAGGCTGCGGAACCGCGATTTATTGACGGCACGCACTATACGACCCTGATAACGCCACTGAAGACGTCCTACCGCGGCGCGGAAGTCGGTGAGCTCATGGAGTTTTTCAGTTACAGCTGTATCCATTGTTATAATTTTGAACCCGCCGTGCAGCGGTTTCTCGCTGAAAAGCCCGATACCATTCGTTATACCTATGTCCCGGTGATGTTCAACGAACGTCAGGCCCCTGAAGTAAGGGCTTACTATGTTATAGAACTTCTTAAACTTGGCGCTACGGCTCATCAGGCGATCTTTAATGAGATTCACCAGCAGCGCAAAGCGATGCGCACCGACGACCAGTTTGCCAAGTTTTTTACCCGCTTCGACATGACAGAAGATCAGTACCTGGCACATGCATACTCCTTTGGCGTCAATGCCAAGGTGAATACCTCGATCTACCTAACCGACAACAGTGGTATCGCCGGCACACCGGCCATTATCGCCAATGGCAAATATCTTATTGAGTCTGGTGCGGTCGGCGGCAACGAGCAGGCCCTCTATGCCGCTAAGTGGCTGATTGAACAAGACGCCTTAGTCGAATAGATTGTTAGTTATACCGCCGGCTTAGAGCCAGCCGGCGCTCAATCCTGTGCTAAACTGAGCGGACCATTGGATGCCTCACTCAGGGTCTACCGCTATGTCATTGCCCGGTTTTGGTAAAGCTGTCATACCCGTCCTGCTTGAGCCCTGGCAGCATTTTATGCGCCCGGACCCGCTCGAAACTCGCAATACCCTGAAGTTACTGTCCTATAATATTCAGGTCGGCATCCAGACCCGCCACTATCCTGATTACCTGATCAAAGCCTGGCAACATGTTTGGCCCGCCGGTCGACGCGAACATAATCTACAGCAGATAGCGGAGCTGATCCGCCACTATGACATTATTGCGCTGCAAGAAGTCGATGGCGGAAGTTTTCGCACCCGATACGTGAATCAAATTCATTACCTCGCCAAGGCCGCGCACAAAGAGTATTGGCATCAGCAGCTCAATCGTAATCTCGGCCGCTTGGGACAGCACAGCAATGCGATGATCGGTAATATTAAACCAATGAATATTTACGATCATGCCTTACCGGGCCGCAAAGGACGTGGTGCCATTGCTTTCGAGGTCGGTGAGTTCAACCCAATTATTATCGTCGTTGCCCATCTCGCCCTAGGACGGCGCTATCAGGATGAACAGTTAAAATACATCGCCGGCCTGATCGGTCGGTATCGAAGTGCCGTGTTGATGGGTGATATGAACACCGATAGTTTGCGTATCCTGAACGACTCGCCATTAAAGAATGCTGGCCTGAAGTCCGCGCATGCCCGAGCAACCTATCCTAGCTGGCGGCCGGCTAAATGCTTCGATCAAATATTAGTCAGCCAACATATTAACATCACCAGAATGGGGGTATTGGATTTTGCGCTTTCTGATCATCTGCCGGTGGCGATCGAGATCGAAATACCCGAATACTGATTTTTTTCTAACGGAAAATAACAGATCCTGTTCAACCGAGGCTATACTATAGCCATATTGAAAATCTAAGGAACAGTTCATGTCTGACGAGCAGATGCTGCTTATTCGAGGCGCTACTAGCCTAACGCTTATGTTAAAGGGATTCGATGCCCAGTTTGACCTTAGATTAGATGAATTACGGGAGATCTTGCGCCAAAAGGATTTCCAGATTGATCAATTTCAGCAACATCTGGCTACTGTTGAGTCGGTTTATGACCAGCTTGAACGGAGTTCGGATCGTAACGTCGAGCTCTATATCAAAACCTTCAATACTTTGCTAGCCGGGAGTGGGCCTGATGTCTTAGCGCCATTAAACCGAGCCCGGCCCTTACTCAGCGATCTGCTCAATTTCGCTGAACCGCTGGCGAGTTTTGTTAGCAGTCAAAATATAAATCCGGATACTACCGATAAGGCTAACCTTGACCCCCTGCGTATGCGCCTCGGTAACCGCTTCAAATCGCTAGTGCAAACCCTGATATTGATGGGCGACGATAGAGGCTTGCTGGCCAGCTTGGTGCACAAACTGGACGACGATCCGAGCTGGAAGGCGCTCGACAGTCTGGCCAGCACCACCATCGACCTGCTGCAATCCAGGTTAAGCAAAGAAAAGAAGGAGCTTGAGGGCTATTTGGGCGAGTTAAATGCCAAGCTGTCCCGTATAAATAAAATAGTCGCGGCCGATTCCGTTATCCTCAGCGAAATCAAAGAAATGAACGTAGAGTTTAATGCCAATATCAACCTGCAGATGATCGCAGCCCGGGCGCAGATCGATGTGCACCATAAGGTCGATGCCCTGAAAAGTGATCTGCTGCAGTCACTCGACCACATCACGGACCGTCTGGTCGAATATCAGGTCAGTTACGCGATGAAGTTGGACAGTCTGCAGGCCTCTAAGGTCCAGATGAACGAACAGATCCGATCCTTGGAGCAGGACAATGTAGTACTGGTGACGGAACTGAATAAGGAACGCAAGTTGGGTATGCTCGACACCCTCACGCAGTTGCCCAACCGTTTAGGCTTTAATACCCGGCTTGAGGAAGAATTGTCGCGCGTCAGGCGTTATCAACATCCGATCAGTGTGGCCATCATCGATATCGATTTTTTTAAACGCATCAATGATGACTTTGGCCACCTAGTGGGCGATAAGGTCCTACGCATGATTGCCGGCGAGATGAAACGCGTCTGTCGTGACCATGATTTTATAGCCCGCTATGGTGGCGAGGAATTTATCTTGCTGTTACCCCAGACCGAGCTAGCGGATGCCTATATTGCTCTGGAAAAAATACGCGCCCATGTTGCTAATTGTCCATTTCATTTCCAGAATAAACCTGTGCCACTGAATATCTCGGCGGGCGTTGCGCAACGTCGATTGAATGAATCAAACGATACATGGATTAATAGAGCCGACGTAGCGCTCTACCACAGCAAACACAACGGGCGCAATCGTGTGACCGTCGAGGATGACTAAAGGCAGTGCGGTGGGAGTCTTTGCCAGCCGTGGGCCGGAAGAAATATTAGCAGCAGCGCTTTGCCAGATGACACCACCCTGGCTATTAGATGGGCTCAATCGGCAGCAGGTTCATGCCCGAGAAAATGGCTACCGGGTACAGACTTGCCAAGGCGCACAGCAGTAAAGCGCCATGAGAATGCCATTTGTGAAACTAGCTGTTCTGTCAGGTGACCTTACACTGCCAAAGAGTTGTCCCGGATGAATATTTAAAATCCGTTTATTAGAGGGATTTATAAATACCTCTAATAACAGATTGTTAATCAACTATCGCCGAAATACAGACGCTTAAAAAGGTGAGCCGCCTTAAAACGTCGGTACTAGGTTCAGCCACTCAATGCTCATGAGTACCTTCGCTATGAGTATCCGCAGTCATGATTACTTCCTGATTAGGGTTTATACCGGAATCAGCCGTAATCAGCTCGCCATAATCGACCAGTTCTGCCGCGCTTAGCCGTGTTACCCGCGATTTATCGTAACGAATGTAGAGCATGTCGCCACGCTTCTCCAACTGGCCGGTCAAACTCACTGGTACCGCAACGTTGTTGACCAATTCAAGTGACGCACTGGTGCCGTCTTCCTGAGTCAGGAGATAACCAAAACGTTCACCGGTTGTGCTTTTTACCACAAACATAGGTGGCATCCCACCCAGTAAACACATCGCTGCACAGGCGCGGTGGGTTTTGCCGTAACCCGGCTTCATAACGCCTAAGAAACACTTGGAGTCAATGATTTCGCCTTGTAATGTTATTTCCCCTAATAGTTCCGGGCTTAAGTTCAAGCTGCTGTTTGATGCTTCTCTGACAAAGTCAGATGAGGGCGGTATCTCAAGCATCGACCAGTCACCTCGGGTAATCGCGTAGCCAGAAATACTGACCCAGCTGTCGGCAAAGGGATGTGCCTTGTCAAAGGCAGAATGTTTGCCTTGCTGCACTAAAATAACCGAGCGTTGGTCTTCGCCAACAAGATGTATAACCGGGTAGGGATCAACTGTTAGGAAGCCCGTGATCTCCTGTTTCTCAGAGACATCCCAAATGCCTTGCCCCGCACTTTGTTGACCCATGGCAATCCAGGCGCCAACCGTTAGAGCAATTAAAGCAATCAGCGGTATGGCTAGCCGATAAAACCCGGCAATGGCTTTTGGCGTCGGTAAATATCCCACGAAAAAATCATCCTGCTTAGACATTTTTGGGCTCCATAACGGCTATGACCTGTGCAATCTCAATCACTGTTCGTGGTGTACCTGCGGGTAAGGGTTTTGGGTTTAACCAAACCCGATCACCTTCAAGCTTCAGTTCATAAGTTGCGACTTTTTCAGTAAAGGGTTTAGGTGAGCGGCCATCACCAGGCTGATATTGATAACCATGCCAAGGGCAGGTGATAAAGCCGTCGATAACACGCCCTTCGCCAAGCGGACCATTTTGGTGTTGGCACTCATTCGCAATGGCCGCCAATTTTTTTGATTCATAGCGAAATATCGCCACTCGTTCCTGGTCCTTTACCGTAACGATGATTGCGCGGTCGTTGGCAATGTCTTGCCAGTTGCACACCTCAACCCAATTCTTGGCATCAATTTGGTGATCTGTGTACAGGCTTTTCAAACTGGCACTGATATGGAGGCTGCCGAGCAGAATGACGCTGCCTAAAACCAGAGCAAACATATAACTCAGCGCTTCGTCTTGCATGGCACCAAAAGCTATATGCACAATGACGAACAGGTAGGCGATGTATACACCCATGTGCAGTGCCTTCCAGAGCGGCGCGCCCAAATTAGTGTTCCAATAATCATGACTGGTAGCGGCCATTACAAATAGAACGGTTAGCGCCAAAAAGCCGAAAGGCTGGAAGCGAAAGTCGGCAGTGAACTGGTAACTCCCTGGAGAATTAAAGATCGATGCGATTGGGTTCATAACGCCAAAACTGTGGTACCAAAAAATAACCAGCGCGCCATGCAGCAGGGCGATGATGAAAGTAGATACCCCCAAGTGTCTGCGGTTGTAGAGCAATGGAATAAAAACTCGATGTAACCGCGCCAAAGGTCCAATGCTCAGTGTGAAAGTCAGCATTAAGAACGCTAAACTGGCAAAACCACGAATTAGCAGGGTAATCACTGGCAGAGCTTCGGGCCCGCTGTGTTGGATTGCACTGACCACCATGAAAACTATGAGGTAAAGCAAAATCGTTAGCCAAACTAATAGGTCGTATGTTTTCTTGCGTGGGTTCCATTGAACCGGTATATAGCCATGGCTCATGGTAACTTACCGCCTACTTTTTGCTGTTGCGAAAGATCAAAAGTTGGCATTATCTCAGTGCTTTGCCAGGCAACAAAAATTAGCCCAATAAGAACGGGAAATAGTGCTAACCACAGCACCATATGTGTTTTCCGGTGGATCCTTTTCACGTGTTGAACCTCTTATTTTTATCGTTATGATTTCTATTTTTTCTGTGAGCGAATCCATTTAGGTAGCAAATACGGCCATAACACGAGAGCGCCTGGGAGCCACAATAAACGCACCAAAAACCCGACGTTTTCCGCGCTTGGGTCTATTTTTCGAAACCCGACTAAAACGAAAGCAACGCCAAAGGCAACACCTGTAATTAAGTAAACTGAAATCAAAAAAGCCATGAGTTATCGTCCTTTAATTCCGCCATATTCAACACCGGTAAGGTCGGTAATATCAGACTTAAAAGTTGTTAAGTCTTCCAAACATAATTCATTTAAATGGCTATGGCCACAGGCGCGCGCGAGTGTACTCATTAGTGATACGCTGGCCTCAAAGAAACGCGATAGGCGCTGTGCCGCATCATCAACAATCAGACGCGCACGCAAGTCTTTGCGTTGTGTGGCAATTCCCACTGGGCAGGCATTGCTGTTACACGCTCGCATTCCTAAACAACCAATGGCTTGCAATGCTGAGTTCGACACCGCGATACCGTCAGCACCTAGGGCTAAGGCTTTGGCGAAATCTTCGGGCGTTCTGAGGCCGCCGGTGACAATCAGGGTAATATCAGATCGGCCTAAGCGGTCAAGGTGCAATCTGGCTCTGGCTAGTGCGGGTATTGTGGGCACTGAGATATTGTCGCGAAAAATAAGTGGTGCCGCGCCGGTACCACCACCACGGCCGTCTAAAATCACATAATCAACACCCACTGCAATGGCAGCATCGATGTCTTTTTCTATTTTTTGTGCCGATAATTTGTAACCAATAGGGATGCCCCCGGTTTGTCGTCGAACCTCGTCGGCGAATTCCTTGATTTCTTTGGTGCTGTGCCATTGCGGGAATGTTGCCGGAGAAATGGCATCTTCTCCAGGCTTTAGGCCCCGGACATCAGCAATTTTACCAATTACTTTATTGCCAGGCAAATGCCCACCGGTGCCAGTTTTTGCCCCTTGACCGCCTTTAAAATGAAAGGCCTGACAGGCTTTTACCTTGTCCCAGGAAAAGCCAAACTGGGCCGATGCAAGTTCATAAAAATAGCGTGAATTACTTTCCTGTTCTTCAGGTAGCATACCGCCCTCACCGGAACATATACCTGTGCCCGCCAATTCGGCTCCCTGTGCTAGAGCAATTTTGGCCTCCTCCGATAATGCGCCAAAACTCATATCAGATACGAAAATTGGAATTTTAAGCCGTAGAGGTCTTTTAGCATTCGGTCCGATGATTAATTCGGTGCCGACGGCCGTACCATCTAATAGCGGCATGGTGGCTAATTGGGCAACAGTAAATTGAATATCATCCCAGCTCGGTAATAAATTTCGCGAAACGCCCATGGCGCCCATTGGTCCATGGTGATTGTCGCCCAGGCCTGAGTTTGCCAACTTCTGAATTAGCTTAACGTGGGGTTCATCGGTCGTCCCGGTATGGTCTTGATAGAGACCCTGGTAGGCATCACGATTATAAGGCTGTGGGTGTTTTTGTTCCCAGGCATATATTTCTGCTGCATCGACCAATACCTGATCGTCTTCAACCCAAGCGCTAAATTTGTGTAGTGATTCAGAGTGATTGTACTCGCTGATTCCGGTGTCTAGGCGATAGTCCCAGCCGTGTACACCACAAATTATATTATCGCCATCAACGTAACCATCCGACATCAGAGCGCCTCGGTGAGCGCAACGGCCATACAGTACGGAAACATCTGAACCCAATTTAATAATAACTAAATCGACATTGCCTACCAGCGCATAGGCAGGCTGTCGGTCGTGTAGCTCGGCCCAGTTGGCGATCACTTTCTTAGTCATTGAACTCTCCTGGTATTTCTAAAAATCGGGTTGTTATTACAAGAGCAGCCAATTTAGTGGGTATTGGCGACATGGCTGCGAATTATATATTTTTCTAACCTGGTCATTTTCAAGTATTGAAATCTGCCTTAAAGAGGTTGCGGATAACAGTCTTTAACGTAATCGAATTGATGCCACCAGCCCTGATTGGTTGTTGCCTAAGTTGCTTTGTATTGAATTGGCAGCCTCACTAACGAATATCATTTTTCCCATTTCGTGAGTTTTAGAACCGCTGTGGATTGCCAGTCGCCTATCTTTCCACTGTCACGACGAGCATAAATCCATCCCAAATGTGCAGCCAATCCGTGCCTCCAATCCGTTTGTAACGCCTTGTGTATGGCTTAACAGGCGAAGCACCCAGAACATCATACCAGGGGTAAACTGAGACCTTCGTTGGGACCTTATTTCGGCTACAAATCTTTTGCTTTGGTACATTAAGAAGGCAGCATTTAAAAAATCTTAGCTCAACGCAAAATCAATAGGTGCTAACGACGAAAAATACCTTAACGCCCTGTGTCCTTGTGCTTTGGGTCTTTTCACGTCATTTGACCTATGCATAGTGGAAAGGTTGCAGCCGTAGATAGATATTTCTATCGCTATAATCTTGAGGTTCAAGTTGGTCCGTTTGTCACCCTTCTCTTTATCGTTTCTTTATCATCATTTATACGGATTTTCATCAACTGTACCCGAACTCATGGCCGCTGAAGACACGAGCTCCTTTACAATGCAGCCCCATCATTTGGCTCACTCCATGCTAAGTGTCGGTCGGAAAGATCCATAGCGTTATACAAGCGCTTAGAATTGCCGGCACAAACGAATTGGCATTGGACCGAGTTATTACCGTTACCTCCGAACGTTAGCCATAGCATGAACCAACATCGATGCTCTAGTTGAAGCAAATTAAAACTGCAGAGCCCACTATGATCGGCCCTTCGGGGAAGGTTCCATTAAATCCAATAACCATGATAAGTACATTGGCTTTGGCACGGTTGGCAGTGAGCACTCACTATCTCTCATGGCCTATAAGATAGACTGATACGCTACTACAGTTCTTTCAAATACCAACAATCGCAGCTACTGTGCTGCGTGCGGATCAGCGCTTGCGGCAGACCTATAAAGCTTGCTCTACGGTACAGTGCCGCGGCCTCCGTCATGTTGGTCAGACTTTCCAGATAGCACCAATGATAATGTTCACCAGCAAAGGCGAGAGCGGTGTCCATTAATAGTGTGCCCAGCCCCTGGCCACGGGCAGAAGGGCACAGGTACAGTTTTTGCAATTCACAGGTTTGCGCTACCCACGGCCGCAGGGGTGCAATGCCACAGCCACCGAGCAGACGGGTGCCGACGGTAACCACCCAGTAGGCCTGGCCAGTACCTGAATAGGCCTGACTAAGGTCCGACAGCTCAGGGTCCTGCCAAGCAAAGCCCGGCCTGTTGGCTCCGAACTCGGTCAGTGCCGTACGAATTATGGCCGCCAGAGGAGCATTGTCCTCAGCCTCGATCAATCTTACGCTGAATGTCATGTTAGAGGCTTGTATTCCAGTTATGAGTCGCCATGATAGCCAGAGCGCTCTACTTTTACCTAACTTTTTTGGAGTCCATCATGGCCATTCAGATCGGCGATACGCTACCCCACGTTAATTTGTACGAACTCTCTGATCAGGGCCCAGTGGCCATTGACACCGAATCCCTGTTCAGCGGGAAAAAGGTCGTAGTCTTTGCCCTGCCTGGGGCTTTCACCCCAACCTGCAGCGCTGCGCATGTGCCCGGCTTTGTGGTTAATGCCGACAAGATCAAAGCCAGCGGGGTCGAGGAAATAATCTGCGTCAGTGTCAACGATGCTTGGGTTATGGGTGCTTGGGGCCAGCAACAGAATGCGACAGCACTGCGCATGTTGGGCGACGGCAGTGCTCATTTCACTCAAGCAGTGGACTTGGTCAAGGACCTTACCAACGCCGGTATGGGAATCCGGTCGCAACGCTACGCACTGATCGCGGTTAATGGTATTGTCACTTGGATTGGCATAGATCCATCTGGGCTCGAGCAAAGCTCTGCGGAATCCGTCATAGCGCATCTGTAACAGCTTAAGTTGAACTAGACCATTGCGGATACGACTCTGGGAGGAGTGCATTTGTCTCCTGAAATATTTTATCACACCTTGGCCAGTGTTCCGGCAGGGCACTATACCAGTTACGGCGTGCTAGCCGGTCTCTGTGGCGTACACGTCCGTCAAGTCCTGGCCTGGATACGAGCGCTACCGCCGAGCTCGGCTTTACCATGGTTTCGTATTCTCAACAGTCAGCGCCGTATTAGCGACCATCCGGGTGCTGCTCGGCAGTATCAATTGTTAGCGGACGAAGGTTTGCTACCAGATCAACGGGGTAGATTCGCGAAAGATTTATCTTGGCCGGCGCTTTAATCATAGTACTATTGAGCCAATCAGTATTGCTAGAGCGAAAAGCCATTTGTCCATTCTCATTCGCCCCATTCGAGTAACAGATTTGCCCGGCATAGTGGCAATTCTGAACCCTTTTATTGAGGCCACTGCCACTACCTTCGATACTGAACTCTATAGCGCCAAGACCCGAGGTCCCTGGTTTGGCCAATTTAGTGCCAACGGTCGATACCAATGTTTTGTCGCTGAGAAACTCGATGGACAACTAATCGGTTACGCTAACAGTAGTGCTCTGCGCCCCAAGCGGGCCTACGACACCTCGGTTGAGGTCAGTGTCTATCGTTCACCGGATCCCTCTATTGAGGGTCTAGGCAGCCTGCTGTACGCCAAGTTGTTTGATGCTCTGCGCAAGGCGGATATCCATCGAGCACATGCTGTTATTACCCTTCCCAATCCGGCATCTATTGCCTTACATAGAAAGTTTGGTTTCTACGAGGTCGGCACCTTACACGAAGCAGGGCGCAAGTTTGGCAGCTATCACAGTGTTTTCTGGATGGAAAAACGCTTGTAACCACCAATGTTCCACGTGGAACATGATAAAAAAAACCCGCCTAGGCGGGTTTTTTTTGAGGACAAACATCAGATTAAACAACGGCCAGAGGCCAATCCTTGGCCAGTAACACCATTCGGCTAGAACTCAGAACTCAGAACTCAGAACTCAGAACTCAGAACTCAGAACTCAGAACTAATAGTCCAGGTTCGCTACCGATAGCGCATTCGCTTCAATGAAGGCTCTACGTGGTTCAACATCGTCCCCCATCAGCGTGGTGAAGATCTGGTCCGCAGCAATGGCATCTTCAATAGTTACCTTAAGCATACGCCGCGCTTGCGGGTCCATGGTGGTTTCCCACAGCTGTCCGGGATTCATCTCGCCCAGTCCTTTATAGCGCTGAATCTGGTAGCCGCGGCGGGCTTCATTCATCAACCAGGCGATTACTTCCTCAAAGCTGCCCACTTCACGCTTCTTATCATTGCGCTGAACGAAGGCACCGTCCTCTATTAGGCCCTGTAACGTAGACCCTAATTCAACAACAGCGGCGTACTCCTGACTGTCAAAGAAGGTGTAGGAGAGGATATAGTCGGTATTCAGGCCATGAGCGGTCATCTGGATCCTTGGTAACCAGACATGCCGCTCGGTATCTTCGGTCACAAATATCTGGTACACCGCAGCACCGGACAGAGCGTTAACAAAGCGCTCGTTGAGTTCATCAACCCATTCGGCAACTTGCTGATGATTCGCCAACATCTCAAGCGTCAATGCGGGCATGTAGATCAACTGTTCTAGGATCGGCTTGGGGTAGACCCGACTCATCTTCTCGATCCGCGCCAATACGCTTTGATACTGTTTCACTAACGACTCTAACTGCACACCACCGATACCCGGCGCAGATGGACTGGTAAAGAGGGCCGTATTCTCAAGCGCTTGCGACATCAGATAAACTTCAAGCGCTTTTTCATCCTTAAGATAAGTTTCTTGCTTACCGCGTTTAATCTTGTACAGGGGTGGTTGAGCAATATAAACATAGCCGTTTTCGATCAACTCAGGCAGTTGACGAAAGAAAAAAGTTAATAGTAAGGTACGAATATGCGAACCATCAACGTCGGCATCGGTCATGATGATGATATTATGATAACGCAGTTTATTGATATTGAACTCTTCGCGCCCGATACCGCAACCTAGGGCTATAATTAAGGTACCAACTTCCTGCGATTGCAACATCTTGTCGAAGCGTGCTTTCTCAACGTTAAGAATCTTACCTTTGAGCGGTAAGATGGCTTGAGTTCGACGATCCCGACCCTGCTTAGCAGAACCGCCTGCTGAGTCACCTTCCACTAAGTAAAGCTCAGACAGGGCAGGGTCCTTCTCCTGACAGTCAGCCAGCTTGCCCGGCAACCCGGCAATGTCCAGCGCACCCTTGCGTCGAGTCATATCGCGCGCTTTACGCGCCGCCTCACGAGCGCGGGCTGCGTCGATCATCTTACTAACAATGATTTTGGCTTCATTTGGATGTTCCATTAGGTATTCCGCAAACACCCTAGACATCTCTTGCTCTACCGCAGACTTGACCTCCGAAGACACCAGCTTGTCCTTGGTTTGCGAACTGAACTTAGGGTCTGGCACCTTGACCGAAATAATAGCAGTCAAGCCTTCACGGGCGTCGTCCCCTCCGGTGGCAACCTTATGCTTCTTGAGCAGATTCTCGGCTTGAATATAGTTATTCAGGGTGCGGGTCAGGGCGGCCCGAAAGCCGGCCAAGTGGGTGCCGCCGTCACGCTGGGGAATATTATTGGTAAAACAATAGAGATTTTCCTGGTAGGTATCGTTCCACTGCAGTGCCACTTCAACCACAATCGAATCTTCTGGTCGTTCGTAAGCAAAGTGGAAAATCTCATTAATGGTGGTTTTATTTTGGTTTAGATAACCGACAAAGGCGCTCAAACCCCCTTCGTGGTGAAATAACTCGTCATTACCGCTGCGCTCGTCCTTTAAGCGAATTGATACGCCGGAATTTAAGAAACTCAACTCGCGCAAGCGTTTGGCCAATATATCGAACGAGAACAGGATGTTAGCAAAGGTTAGTTCAGATGGCTTAAAAGTGATGGTGGTGCCGTTACCCTCTGCATCGCCGACCACTTTGAGTGGCGCAACTGCGACACCGTGCCGGTAATGCTGCTCATGCAGTTTACCTTGGCGGCGGATCAATAACTTGAGCTCTGAGGATAATGCGTTAACTACTGACACTCCGACCCCGTGCAACCCGCCGGACACCTTATAAGCGTTATCATCGAACTTCCCACCCGCATGGAGTACCGTTAAAATCACCTCGGCGGCGGACAAGCCGTCCTCTTCTGGCATTGGCTCCGTGGGGATGCCACGGCCGTTATCCTCAACGCTAACCGATTCATTTGGATGAATGGTAATGGTAATCGCACTGCAATGACCCGCTAAAGCTTCATCGATAGAGTTATCAACGACTTCGAATACCATGTGATGCAGACCGGTGCCATCGTCTGTATCACCAATATACATACCGGGTCTTTTTCTAACGGCATCCAACCCTTTCAGTACCTTAATACTGGAGGAATCGTAATTGTCATTCATGCTGCTCTCCAAAATCCGTCGCTTGCCTGATCTGACCCTGTTCCACGTGGAACATACTAATTCGATCAGGATTTTTCCAAAAGGTCTGTAAGGGCGCAGGATCGACACAGGTCATAAACACCTGAGTTTTCAATCCTTCCATCAGTGTCCCTAACTTCTGAATATGATGATGATCCAACTCGGAGGGCAAATCATCGATTAAAAAAACAGTCGGCAATGCCTGTTGTTTCTGTAAATAGAGGCTCTGTGCAATCTTTAACGCGCACACCACCAGCTTTTGCTGGCCGCGCGACAAGACATCGGCCGCATTAACTTTGCCAATTTTGATGCGCATATCAGCCCGCTGAGGCCCTGACTGGGTGTAGCCCAATTTGCAATCACGCGCCCGTTGTTGGTTAAGAATATCCGGCAGAGGCCGGTCCTTATCCCAGCCGCGATAATAATGGATTCGTAACTCGGGCAGCTCGATAAGCTGGCTCAATACAGTGTGAAAACAGGGCACGAAACCCTCCAGATAGCGTTTGCGATCGTCATCGATTCGCTCAGCCGCTGCAAGGTACACCCGCTCCCAAACGTCCAGTTCAGATGGCTTAATTCTACCAGAACGGAGTAAAGAATTCCGATTTTTAAGGCTTTTCTCCAACTTCTGCCAGTCGCTGTGAAAGGTCGAAAACTGGTGGAACACACCCCAATCCAAAAACTGACGGCGATCCCCTGGGTTACCCTCGAGCAAGGCAAAGCTGTCAGCGTGGATTAGTTGCAAGGGCAGCAGGTGTACCAACTCAGCCAAGGTTGCCAAAGACCTGCCATTGAACCGAATCTGAGTTTGACCCTTGCGACTGCGCCGCACGGCCAAGCGACCAACGCCCGCAACAGAGGCGGCAATGAGCAGTTCATCAGACTGGTCAGCGACCACGGTGCGAGTGCGCGAGGCCTTAAAGGAGCGTGCCATGGCAAGCAAGTGGATAGACTCAAGCAGAGAAGTTTTGCCAGCGCCATTATCACCATAAAAGACGTTAACCCCGGCAGTGAACTCAAGTTGGGCTTCGCGCAAATTGCGCACTCCGCGCAGCGAAAGGGTCTCGACGGGCACTTACCTATCCGCCCCCCTAGAGCCGCATCGGCATAACAACATAGGCCGACGCGTCGTCATCAAAATCGGTCAGCAGGGCGCTGGAGTTGGCGTCGGCAAGAACAAATCGAACCTGGTCGCCATGGACTACATTCATCACGTCCAATAGATAACTGACGTTAAAACCCACTTCTATATCCGGACCGCTGTAATCTACTTCAACGGCTACCTCAGCTTCTTCCTGTTCCGGATTATTCGCCTTGACCACAAGGTTACCCTGGCTCAGAGTCATGCGCACACCGCGATATTTTTCGTTGGACAGAATAGCTGCGCGACTGAAGATAGACTTCAGAACCTGCCGATCGCCGATCATCTCTTTATCGCCGCCGCGTGGAATCACTCGATCGTAATCGGGGAACTTGCCATCAACCAGTTTAGTGGTAAAGCTAAAATCCGCAGTGGTGGCACGCAGATGCGTGGCACCAATATAGAGCTGAACCATTTGCTGATCATCTGCCAGCAATCGATTCAACTCCAGTATGCCCTTACGCGGCACAATCACCTGTTTACGTTCTGGTACGTTGAGACCCTCAACGTGGCGTGAACTCATTGCCAGTCGATGACCGTCAGTCGAGACAGTGCGCACCATCGACTGGTTTAACTCCAGTGACATACCATTAAGATAATAGCGAACATCCTGTTGGGCCATAGCAAAAGCGGTGGCGCCGATCAATTGCGCCAGAACCTTTTGCGGCATCTCAAAATTGTCACTACCACTGTCCTGCTCGACGTTAGGGAATTCTCCGGCAGACAAGCTGGATAAGGTAAATTTACTGCGACCGCTGGTCACCAGCACCTTATCATCCTGCTGATGTACACGGATAATCGCGTCATCGGGCAGGGACCGGACTATATCGAGAAATTTTTTCGCCGGCACGGTAATTAGGCCGTCCGTTGCTGGCTCCGATAAGACCACCCGGCCAATCAATTCTACTTCCAGATCGGTTCCTGTTAGAGAAAGTTGACTGCCCTCGACCTGCAACAGGACATTAGAAAGAACGGCGAGGGTTTGGCGTTTTTCAACCACACCACTCACCAATTGCAGGGGTTTTAGTAGTTGTTCACGTGCCAGAGAAAATTGAATCATGAGGCATTTACCCATCCGGTCATCAGGTGGTCAGAGTTCTAAGGAGATTACTATAATCTTCGCGTATATCTTGATTTGTTTCACGTAATTCTTTAACTTTTCGGCAGGCATGCAGAACCGTAGTGTGATCTCGACCACCAAAGGCCTCGCCAATCTCGGGTAGACTATGCTGGGTCAGTTCCTTGGCCAGAGCCATCGCCACTTGCCGGGGCCGGGCAATGCTGCGACTTCGACGTTTGCTGTGTAAATCGGAAATTTTTATTTTGAAATATTCCGCAACAGTGCGCTGAATATTGTCCACGCTAACCTGTTTGTCCTGCAACGCAAGCAGATCTTTGAGCGATTCCTTAACAAAAGCTGCAGTAATGGCCAACCCAGTAAACTGGGAATTGGCAATTACGCGTTTTAACGCGCCCTCAAGTTCTCGGACGTTAGAGCGAATACGTTGGGCAATAAAAAAGGCCGCATCCGCAGGCAACTTGATCTTGGCCTCTTCGGCTTTCTTTAGCAGGATAGCGACCCGTGTTTCCAGGTCGGGCGGTTCGACCGCAACGGTTAGGCCCCAGCCGAAGCGCGACTTCAAACGATCTTCCAATCCGTCAATTTCTTTGGGGAACCTATCACAGGTTAAGATGACCTGCTGGTTGCCTTCCAGTAAAGCATTAAAAGTATGAAAGAATTCTTCCTGAGAGCGGTCTTTTTTGGCAAAAAATTGAATATCATCAATCAGAAGAGCATCGAGTGACCGATAGAAGCGCTTGAACTCTGGCATTGCGTTTAGTTGCAGGGCCTTAACCATGTCCGCCACAAAGCGTTCGGAGTGCAAATAAACTACCTTGGCCGCAGGGTTTTGTTCGATGATTTCATTACCAATGGCTTGCATAAGGTGCGTTTTACCCAGACCCACACCACCATATATAAACAATGGGTTATAAGCACCGCCGGCATTTTCAGCGACCTGCTGGCTCGCCGCTAACGCCAGTTGGTTGGACTTACCTTCAACAAATGATTTAAAGGTAAAGGAACGATTCAGGTAGCTCTGGACCTTAGGTCGGCCTCGCTTCGCACCAGTGGTCTGAACTTCAACGGGTTCATTAACATTCACTCGCTGTTCGCGCTCGTTACCACCACCGTTCGGCGCCGCGGCTACCAACAACGGAGGATGATCCAGTGCCTTTGCAGGCGGGCTGCTAGCCGGCTCGGGTCGGCGGTCATAGTGTGCCGGGGCAACATTACCATAACCGGTTGCGCCCTTGGTACGTGCCAAAGCCTTGGATTTGACGGCGATGTTCACCACACCCTGTATGCCATAGGAACCGGCGAGCGCCTCAATGCGCACCAAATACTTATCGCGAACCCAATTGGCAATAAACCGATTTGGCGCAGACAGCAACAAGCCCTCGGTTTCATACGAAACTGACAGAGGTCTCAACCAGGTATTGAACTGATGAGACGGTAACTCGCTGCGAAGCTGTTCCAAACACTGCTGCCATAACGCGTCCTGCACGGGCACTCCGATAACACTAAACGGCCGATCATTTTAACCGACCCACTGAGGCGCGGCTACCCTGATTTAAGGTTCATTTTAAAGATTCAACGCTTTTATTGGCAGCCTTAACGCGAGCAACAACCGGTACTTCTAAACTCTGCACTCAACAGGAGCGTAGAGGTGTCTCTAGAGCGGCCAATAATACAAAAGAGCCTTTATAAAGCTGTGGACAACCAGGCGCATAAGCTTGTGGCTAACTCTGTGCATAACTCAGGCACAAATGACCTGTGGATAACAAGCACTTTTATACACACGTTAGCGACCGCATATACCCAGTCTATTCGCCTCTAAAGCACCCACTTATTAGTGCCGTAACCTATTGTTTTAAATGGGTTTTTTACACTTAACCCCAGAAAAACCTCGCACTAATAAGTAACAACAATAACAATAAAAAAAATATATATATAATACTACTTAACTTAGATAACCCTGTTTGAACAGTTCGAAGATGAAATAACAACCGGCCGGAAAATATGGCTTACGCGAAGAAATCCTGCCGATTAAAAAAACAGCGTTGATTTGAGAAGCAAAAATCATTAGAATCGTCCATCCAAATTTCAGGTCATTAGCCGGGTGAACTTTCGTCTGATGACACCAAACCCATGTTGCACACTTGCTGTTGCAACTGAAGAGAGACCGGAACATGAAACGTACTTTTCAACCAAGTAATCTGAAGCGCGCGCGCAGTCACGGTTTTCGTGCTCGCATGGCAACCAAAAACGGCCGTAAACTTATCGCTCGGCGTCGTGCTCGCGGTCGTGCTCTGCTGAGCGCTTAGGCCCTGCTTTCTGCTCAGATTGAGATGCGTAAATCGTTCGGATATCCTCGGAAGCTCAGGTTGCTAACGGCGAAAGATTTCCGAACGGTATTCGACCAAGTTGATGTCAAGGCACCTGCAGACCTATGTTTGCTGCTGGCCCGGTTTAATTCACAAGAGCAACCGCGCCTGGGTTTTATTATTTCTAAAAAAAATATAAAACGAGCTGTTGAACGAAATCGGATAAAACGTATAGCCCGTGACTATCTTCGTTTACATCAGTACGAGCTGCCGAATCTTGATATTGTTTTTATGGGTCGAAAAGGCCTCGATAAGAGCACCAATGAAGAGATTTACCAATTGTTGAATAAGCAGTTTACTAAGCTGAAAAAACGCGCCAGCGCCTGCTAGAGCCACCATCTCACCTGATAAACCTGCTTTGATCACCGCTTTATTGAATAGAACTGGCATCTCGGGTCGCTGAGGGGTAATATTTCGGCGTTTTTTCCTGCATAAAACGGTTCAAACCAATTTTGCCCCGTTATCCAATCTAACTGGAACCGATCTATTATGGATGTACGTCGAATTACCTTGATTGCGGGTCTCGCAATTGTTTCCTATATTATGATTTTGACTTGGTCGAAAGATTATTCCAATACCAAGCCGGTCGTCAGTGAAACCTCTATAGCAGTTAATGCCGAAACGCCAAACATGGGCGCAAGCGATGTGCCCGCTGGCAACACCGACAGCCAAACAGATACGCGCATGGCCAATCAACCGGTGACCACAGCCAACCAGGTCAAGGTGTTTACCGATACCCTGAATGTGATCATCGACCTGAACGGCGGTGATGTGGTTTTAGCGGCCTTGCCGGAGTACCCCTCCAGCCTGGAAACTCCCGACATCCCGTTCAAAATGCTGGAAACCAGCGAACGCACCTACATCGCCCAAAGTGGCCTGGTCGGTGAAGACGGTATCGATAAGAGCAAACGGGCACTCTACAGCGCCAAACAGGACCGCTTCGATCTGCGCGGCAACCAATTGGAAGTGCGTTTAACCCATCTAGCCGAATCTGGCCTGAGCGTTGACAAGATTTTCACCTTTACCCAGGGCAGTTACCTGATTGACATGCGCTTTGAGCTGACCAATAACAGCACGCGCACCCTGACCACCAATATGTTTGCGCAATTGCGCCGCGACAGCTCAGACGACCCAAGCAGCATGGGCGGCATAGGCATGAAATCCTTTGTGGGTACGACCTTCTCTACCACAGAATCGGCTTACGAAAAGGTGTCCTTTAAAGATTTAGGAAAAGAAAAATACACCAGCAGCAGTACCGGTGGTTGGGTCGCGATCATTCAGCATTATTTTCTATCCGCTTGGGTACCGGCCGCAAACGATACCAATAATTTTTACGGCGAGCAGGGCAGCAATGGCCTCTATTATGCCGGCTTTAAGGCGCCAACCCTGGTCATAGCGCCGGGTGAGACAGCGCAGACCGGCGCGGGCCTCTATGTTGGACCGAAAGATCAGGATGCCCTGACAGCGGTGGCTAAAAACCTCGAAAAAACGGTCGACTATGGTTGGTTGTGGTGGATCGCGCAGCCCATCTTTAAGTTGATGCAGTTTATCCAGGGTTTGGTCGGTAACTGGGGTTGGTCCATTGTACTGATGACCCTGCTGCTGAAGCTCATGCTTTATCCACTGACCTCTGCTTCCTATCGATCGATGGCGAAGATGCGTAAGTTCACGCCTAAGATTCAGGAACTGCGAGAGTTATACGGCGACGACCGGGCGCGCATGAGCCAGGAAACGATGAAGCTGTATCAGAAAGAGAAGCTCAATCCACTCGGTGGCTGTTTGCCGATGTTGGTGCAGATGCCAGTCTTTATTGCGCTCTACTGGGTCTTGATGGAATCGGTTGAACTGCGTCAATCCCCCTTTATGTTCTGGATTGTCGATTTGTCGATTAAGGACCCCTTATTCGTCTTACCGCTGTTAATGGGCGGATCGATGTTCGTCCAGATGCAGATGCAACAGCAGCCTTCAATGGATCCAATGCAGGCCAAGATTATGAAGTTTATGCCAGTGATGTTTACCTTCATGTTTTTGTGGTTCCCGGCCGGTCTGACCCTGTACTGGTTTATTAACAACCTGTCGACCATCGGCCAGCAATATATGGTAAACAAAAGCGTAGAACGTGCGGACGCTAAGCTCCTTGAGGATAAACTCATCCAGAAAAAATAAGCCCGACCGAACCGGCTCACAGAGCCGGTATCACTCAGGTAAAGGCAGAGCTTGCTCTGCCTTTTTGTATTTTGCTGCGTTAATCTACCGCTCTTTCTCCCCAGTGCCAGCCCGAGGTCAAGCCTATGTATCATTCGAATGAGACCATTGTCGCCGTCGCCACGCCGCCTGGCCGTGGCGGTGTCGGTATTATTCGGATTTCCGGCAGCAAGGCCGGGGATCTGGCCAATCGGCTCTTGCAGCTGGTGCCTAAGCCTCGCTATGCCCATTACGGTCCATTCTATGATGACCGAGCGCAGGTCATCGACAGTGGTATCGCGCTATTCTTTCCGGGGCCCCATTCCTTTACCGGCGAAGATGTATTGGAATTGCAGGGCCATGGCGGTCCGGTGATACAGGAAATGCTCCTGGAGCAGATTGTGCGCCAGGGCTGCCGACTGGCGCGACCCGGCGAGTTCTCCGAGCGCGCCTTCCTGAATGACAAGATTGACCTGACCCAGGCAGAAGCCATAGCCGATTTGATCGACGCCAGCTCGCGCGAGGCCGCCCGGTCCGCGGTTCGCTCTCTGCAGGGTGATTTTTCCGAGGCTGTGCATCGCCTAGTTGAACAGCTCATTCAATTGCGCATATACGTTGAGGCCGCTATCGATTTTCCCGAAGAGGAGATCGACTTTCTCTCCGATGGCAAAGTAGAGGGCGACTTACGCGGCATTATGGCCCAGTTAGCCAGGGTCGTGGCGACGGCCAATCAGGGCAGCCTGATGCGTGAGGGTATGACGGTAGTACTGGCCGGTCGGCCGAATGCCGGAAAGTCGAGTTTATTGAATGCTCTAGCGGGCCACGACCGGGCCATTGTCACTGCAGTTGCCGGCACCACCCGTGATGTCCTTAAAGAACCGATCCATTTAGACGGCATGCCACTGCATATTATTGATACCGCAGGTCTGCGCGACACGCCCGATGCAGTAGAACGTATCGGCGTGGCGCGCGCCTGGACCGAGATAGACAGTGCGGATCGAATTCTGCTGTTGGTTGACGCCAGTGAAACGGATGCCACGCAGCCGCAACAAATTTGGCCGGATCTGATGGATCGACTGGTTGACCGGGAGAATATTACCGTAGTGCGCAATAAGATCGATAAAACCGGCGAGAGCGCAGGCTTTACACGAGCCGAACCACCGGTCTTGCGCCTGTCTGTGCAGCAGGGCGAGGGCATTGAGGCGCTGCGCAATCATTTGAAACAGCTGATGGGCTTTACCGGCAACCACGAGTCGGGCTTTATCGCCCGACGGCGCCATCTGGATGCCTTGGCTATCGCTCAAGCAGCGCTAGACTCCGGCCTGGCCCAACTGCTTGGACCGGCCGCGGGTGAATTGCTCGCTGAGGACTTACGCTGTGCGCAGAACGCGCTCAATGAGATTACCGGTGAATTCAGTCCTGACGACTTGCTGGGACGAATCTTCAGCAGCTTTTGTATCGGTAAATGACCCGCGCGGGTCAACCCGCTGTGGCCTCGATCGGACTATTTTGCCCGGAATTTTTTGTGGCAGGCTGAGCACGCTTTGCCAACATCCGTTAAAGCCGCCTTCATTTGGTCTAAGCCCATACCGGCAGCCGCGTCCAAGGCAACGCTCGCCTTGCCCAAGTCGCCTAAATAGGTGCCGACCTGAGGCCAGGTGCTCCACAACTCTGCCTTGGCCTTAGTGTCGTTACCGGCGACAGCCATATCAGAACCCGCCACCCAAACGGAGCCCATATTCATCTGTGAAGCCAATTTTAGGTTCATCGCTGCGGCCTGGGCCAATTCGGCATCATAGGGCATTTTTCCGCGGGCCATACCCGCCAGCAGACCATTGTTGTAGGCCAATACCTGCATAAAGGCTTGTCGAGCCTTGATTTCTCGTTCAAAATCGCCGGCCAGGGCGGTGCTGATGAGGGCTGAAATGATGCACAGAAAAATGGTTTTTTTAATTATCATGGTTTGTCACTCTCTCTGGTTGAATGGCTAAAGACAGCTTTTTTTGGCTGAACTTGCTTCAGTTTAGTGGTAATTGTTGGGATAACAATTCCATATATCTGCAGGAGGGCTGTGCGTTAAAGCGCGGCAGCCCACCAACTGTCGCGCCATGGGCGGGCGCTGCTCCAGGATTTTGATTATATCGATCGCTTTATGCA
>Ga0307492_10000177_pt1 | contig 28537 bp, 24 predicted proteins | sample SI3LmetaG_FD_202365 | JGI IMG/M metagenome (GOLD analysis project Ga0307492, IMG submission 202365) | Sea-ice brine microbial communities from Beaufort Sea near Barrow, Alaska, United States - SI3L | ecosystem: Environmental > Aquatic > Marine > Coastal | place: USA: Alaska | collected 2017-05-06 | reverse complement strand
ATATAGCACTTTAACGGATTTTAGTATTTTATTTAGCTAATGAGCGAGTAGAGGCTTTAATACTAACGAAGTATTAACAACAAGCTAGGTAGATAAATGAACAGAGCCATTAAGTCAAACTAATGGCTCCACAGTTCGTCAAACCTTATGTGAAAGTCAATAAAGCAGATGCGGCTGATGCTTAAACTATCTGTGAAGCGTTCACACAACTAACCATGGGATTTATACCCATCAAATCGTTTGAACAGCGTGCCGTATTTTCGATGCTTCGTGCTCGATTAAGTTTTATTAAGTCGAGAACAGCTCAAGCTAATCAGGTCAGAGGTTTGTTAGGTGAATTCGGTATTGTTCATATTTTTAAAGGCTTACTTGATATTATCTATGATGCAGAGGATGGGTCAACCGTGATATTTCAAAAGTTGCTGCTTTGCCTTCGATGATATTTGTTAGAGCCAAATTACCAGAAAGAGGCATTAGGAAATTTGATCGCGACCTGGCACAAAAGCAATACTAAAAGCCAGCGACTTGTCAGCACACCCGGTGTTGGTTTGTTAATTGCGAGTGCCCAGGCAACATTCCAGTGGTGGAAAGCCATTACTGCTCGGCATTAGTAAGCGAGGTAACGCTATCTAGGAACGCTGATGGTGCATGGTGCAATTTCCCTTGTTTGAGTTGCCGTTAACAATCAAACATCGACTGATAAATGGACCAACTAACTCAGTACTTGACTACATATCAATGTCGTATTGGTTGCCAGAGCGAACAAGAACGTTCGTAATGATTGGTAGTTGCTAGCAAACAAACGTAACTTCAGAGGTGAGTACAGATTGGTAGCATAAATAAATCCCCTCAGGTTTGAGTTCAACATGAATTGATGGTCGACTGGCAAGGCCGTAATGGATCAAGCCTAGTTCACACAAAAGTTATTTATTGAAAGTGTCAAACCTTTTGACACTTTCAATAAATAAAGAGAAAAGAATCCAGACACATTGATAATCGTGGCAGGTTAAAAGTGGGCGGAGCATCGGGCAGGCCTAAGACCTAGCTCATCGAGTTAAGGCAAACCTCCAAGAAGGGCTGCGGTAACTATTAAGGTACCGTGAAGAGTAAAATTCAGATGAAATCGGGAACGACTGTTTTTTTGCGTAAAGCGGTCATTGCCTACATTTCAAAAGCATTAACAGAAGCTGATTAGCAGAACTAAAATCTATATTAGAAAATGTCGGCTTTGTTACGTTAGCTGACATTAACTATAATCTTTCAAGCGTCCGCAATATGATACAAGTAGCCCATAACCATATGTATTTCGAAGTCTATAGTTTGGCCTGGAGTTGGTGTTACTTACCGAGCACTGAAATAGATTAAAAAATACAGGTACGGACTCATTCATTAATTCACCAAAATCGAAAATTTTTAGCATTCCACATAGCAGTCGAAGGCCCAGTCTCAAAAATTACGCTTTTACCCCCTCCCTCCTGAAGCCCGCGTAAAAATCGGGGTAAAATAACATGGGTGTCGGTAAGTGGCGAGAACATATGTCCATGGATGGACGGTATTAGAACAATGCAGGAGCTATTGTCGAGGATGCGTTAAGCTTTGGTTACTTTTCTTGCTGTTGAGAAAAGTGACTCGCGCACCAACTCGGTATCAACCACGAAGTGCTGAAAAAATAGTGTGCGAAACAGCATTGTTTAAGAAGAAAAGTAACCCAATCAAGCCTGTTGTGAGCCAAATATAATAACAAACACACCAACAAGGCAGATACCCACACCTATAAAATCTGTCATGGTCGGTTTAATGGCATCAACTACCCAAAGCCAAATGAGTGCAACACTAATATAAACTCCGCCATACGCCGCGTAGACGCGACCAGCTGCCTGTGGGTGAAGCGTTAATAACCAGACAAACAATGCCAGACTGAAACTGGCAGGAATCAGTAACCATAGTGGCTTATCTTGTTTTAGCCAAAGATAGGGCAAGTAGCAGCCCACGATTTCGGCGATTGCCGTTAGCGCAAATAACCCTAATATTCTGATCAAGTCGAGTGGTGTGCTTACCACAAGGCACCAGCATTTAACTGAATATCTTCCATCGTCAGGCCTTTGGCAGATTCCGAACAACAAAAAGCGACAAGTGCCGCAATCTCTTGCGGTTGAACCAACCTATTTTGCGGGTTGCTGGCTGCCATGATGGCGATTTCTTCAGCTTGACTTCGCCCGGTTCTGTTGGCAATGGTAAGCGAACTTTTGCGAAGCATCTCAGTCTCTACCCAGCCTGGGCTAATCGAAAGGCAGGTTATGCCATACGGCGCGCCTTCTACTGCCACTGCCTTTGTTAAGCCAATCAGGCCTGCCTTAGATGCACAATAAGCACCATGCGTATCGTCAGCCACACGAGCTGCTGTAGAGGCAATGTTAATAATACGTCCCCAATGACCTCGTTTCATTTCTGGCAAGCAAGCTCGAATCATTCGAAAAGGTCCGCTGAGGTTGGTATTAATGACTGCATCCCAGTCTTCGTCGGTATGATCTGAAATACTATGGTGATGAGTAATGCCCGCTGCATTCACTAAGATGTCTGGCGCACCAATTTTATGCTTTACCTGGTCGAAAAAGGCGTCTACCGACAAGGTTTTCTGTAAATCTAAATGGGATATTAAGCCCTGTTTTCCAATAGCTTCTCTTGCATCGGCACAATGTCCAGGATCGTTAGCACGTCTCGCGCCAATGGCAACAATAACACCCTGGCGAGACAGTTCCTGTGCTATCGCCAGGCCGATACCCTGAAGCCCTCCAGTGACTATTGCTAAGCGTTGAGTATGCATAGCTATAGCGGCCAAAAAAACAATATAGAAGGTACAGAAACAACCACAACGAGTATTTCCAGTGGTAATCCCATTCGCCAATAATCCCCAAAGCGATAGCCACCTGGACCCATGATGATGGTATTGTTTTTATGACCAATAGGCGTCAAAAAAGCGCAAGAAGCCGCGACGGCAACGCCCATTAAAAACGGGTCTGGGTTGGCACCAATCGCATTGGCCACATTGAGACCAATGGGTGCAGCGATTAAAGCGGTTGCTACGTTATTTAAAAAATCTGATAGGGTCATAGTAACCATGATCAATACCGTCAGTATCGCCCAGTGCGGCCAGCCATCTGTTTGCGCGACAATCAGCTTGGCTATTAACTGGGTACCACCAGAATTTTCTAGCGCAATGCCAAGTGGGATAAGTGATGCCAATAGCACTATCACTTTCCACTCGATACTTTCATAAACTTCTCGCCCTGAGACAATTTTAAAGGCCGCAAATGCTATAACGCAGGCAGCCAAAGCAATCGGTAAATAAACCAGACCCGCTACCGATAAAGCAATGGCCCCTAGAAACAAACCAATCGCCAGCATCGCTTTCTTACGTTGGATGACGGCATGCTTTTTATCGGCTAAGGGTAGTACCCCTAACCAATGGGTGATTTCTAACAGGCGATCTTCTGGCCCTAGCAGCAATAAGACATCACCTGATTTTATGATTAACTTTCGGACTCGATCGCGAAAACGCTTACCCTGGCGCGATACACCCAGCAGGGTAATGCCATGCCGTGTTAATAATTTTAAATCGTGACTACATCGGTCATCGATGCGGCTGCCTTCAGGCACTATCACTTCGATCAAATTGAGTGAGTTGCTGGTTAACCCTACTTCATGTTTTTCTTTACCGGCGAAATCAAGTTGGGCTCCGCCAAGAAAGGCTTCGATTGATTTTGGATCACCTTCCAATACTAAATGATCACCTTTGCGTATTTCTTCATAGCCGGCGAAACCAGCCAGGCGCTTGCCGCGACGAACCAGTCCTAAAACGGTAATATCATGTTCGCCTGCGAGTGGGTAAAGTTCTTTTATTCGTTGCCCTATGGTAGTCGAATCTTCTGGCACCTGCGCTTCGGCAACAAACAATCCTGCATCACTTTCGTTGTGAATATTACCGGGGCGTTCGCGATTGGGAATTAAGCGCCATCCGATTAAGGCCACATATAAAATACCAACAAAAGCGACGCAAAGGCCAACAGGTGCGAAGTCGAACATGCCGTAGCTTTCGCCCAATGCTCTTTCGCGGTATTGCGCGATGACTATGTTTGGCGGCGTGCCAATGAGCGTGATCATGCCACCTAAAATAGTGGCGAAGGATAATGGCATTAAGCTGAGAGCGGCTGCGCGTTTGGCCTTTTCTGCTGCCTCGATATCGAGTGACATTAATAATGCCAGCGCAGCAACGTTATTGATGATGGCCGAGAGTCCTGCGCCAACCACGGACATAACGCCAATATGTAACGGTAAAGGACGGTTAGAAGACAGCACCACGCCAGATATCATTTCCACCGCGCCTGAATTCAACAAACCACGAGACACGATTAGCACTAATGCAATGATCACCACAGCCGGATGACCAAACCCTGAAAAAGCTTCGTCTGATGTCACAAATCCGGCTATTACGGCAATTACAAGTGCGCCAAAAGCGACCAGATCATAGCGAATCCGTCCCCAGATTAATAGAATGAAAACAGCGCCAAATAGTGCGAAAAGAAATCCTTGTTCTGTCGTCATCGCTCGCTCTATTGCTACTAAATGTTCCCGAATTTACAACCTGAAATCGAGTGTGCTTATCCGCCTTCTACTATAAACGTCGTGCAGTCTGCATTATTGACCCGCATCGGTTGAACTGGCGCATATTCTTCTGAATCGAGAAAGGCTTGTGCACTTTTAACATCTGGAAATTCGATAATTACAATTCTAGTCGGAGTCCAAAGCTTGCTTTCTCGTAGATCGATAGCGCCGCCTCTTACTCGATAAACACCACCAAATTTTTCCGCGATTGGCCTGGCCAACGCTTTGTATTCTTCGTACGCTGCTGGGTCTTTTATTTCTGTGTCGACTATCAAATAAGCACTCATAAAATCTCCCTAAAAAAAGTTAAACTTCGAGTTACGTTCCCAACAACCCTTCCGCCTGCTCATCAGCATGGTAAGACGAGCGTACCATTGGTCCACTGGCGACATGATCAAACCCAATTGAATAAGCATACTCGCCGAGGCGGTCGAATTCATCGGGGGTGACATACCGTTCAACCGCGAGATGATCAAGGCTAGGTTGTAGGTATTGCCCCAGAGTCAGCATGTTGACGTTGTGAGCTCGCAGATCACGAAGTACCTGTTCAACATCAGAAATCTCTTCACCTAAACCGAGCATCAGTCCCGATTTAGTAGGGACGTTGGGGTAGAGAATTTTGAATTTCTTTAGCAAGTCTAGCGACCATTGATAATCCGAGCCAGGACGAATTTTCTTATACAGCGCTGGGACTGATTCGAGATTATGGTTGAATACATCGGGTGGTGATTTGGACATTATTTCTAATGCGACATCCATCCTGCCTCTAAAATCAGGGACCAGTATTTCGACCTGGATGTCGGGATTGAGACGTCTGGTTTCTTCGATACAATCGATGAAGTGCTGCGCACCTCCATCACGTAGGTCATCACGATCGACTGAGGTAATGACGACATATCGTAAGCCCATATTTTGGATTGTTTTTGCCATGTTATAAGGCTCTTCCGCATTGAGTGGATTGGGTCGGCCATGGCCAACATCACAAAATGGGCATCGACGGGTACAGATATCGCCCATTATCATGAAGGTGGCGGTACCCTTTGAAAAACATTCACCCAAATTTGGGCAGGATGCTTCTTCGCAAACGGTGTGGAGGTTATTTTCACGTAATGTTGATTTGAGTTTTTTAACCATATCGCCACTTGGCGCTTTGGCACGTATCCAGGATGGCTTACGCTGGAAGTTTACTGACGGTACGACCTTTATTGGAATGCGAGCGACCTTATCTGCACCTTTTAATTTAACGCCCTGAACTACCTGGTTTTTTCTATCCATCGTGACTTCCCGCTGAGGTTAGTGTTCTTGTTTCAATTTTTGGCTGCATTTTCTGTCAGCATGTTATGACTCAGTAAAGCTGCTAACTCTCTACCGGCCTGTTCGACAGTAATGGACGCATTTAAATCCGCCATTTGAGTCACTGCTAAGCCTTCAAACCCACAGGGATTAATATTCGAGAAAGGCTTTAAATCCATATTAACATTCAAGCTCAGGCCATGATAACAACATCCCTTACGAATGCGTAACCCAAGCGCTGCAATTTTTGCGATTTGCCCTGTTGGTGCCTGACCCCCCACAGTCAAGCTCAGGTTGACATAGACACCGGGGGCATCACGTCTGGCGAAGGCTTCGATATCATATTGCGCCAGTAGTTCAACGATGGATTGCTCTATCGCGCTCACCAGGGCGCGTACACCAAAACCAAGGCGCTGAATATTGAGCAGGCAATATAGTACTAATTGGCCAGGGCCATGATAGGTGACTTGCCCACCTCGGTCTATTTGAACTACAGGTATGTCGGTTGTCTGAAGAATATGTTCAGGCTTACCGTTTAAGCCCTGAGTAAATACGGAATTATGCTCGGTAATCCACAGCTCATCAGCAGTGTTGACATCGCGCTGATGGGTGAATTGCTTCATCGCTTGCCAGGTCTGTTGGTAATCACTGCGACCCAGGTATTTAACGATTGGACTAACTATTTGATTAGTAATGGGGGAGGTTTTTGTCACCAATGGGCTGCTCTAAAAATAGTAAATTATAGCGTCATCACGACATGCTCACAGTTGTATAGGTCTTGATAAATATCTTCGAGCTGTCGTCTGCTATAAGCCGTAAATGTCAATGTCAGGGCGGTGTACTTTCCATTTTTGCTCTCCCGGCTAGTGACTTCGATTACCTCGTCGCCGGGACATCGCGCTTTGACCAGATCAAATACTTCAACTTCGAATTGTTTCGACTTAGTAACAAATACCTTCAGTGGAAATCGGTTCGGAAAATCGATAAGGTCTAGCGAGGATTGAGGTAGTGACTGTTTGTCTGCCATAGTTAAACTGCTGGTGCTCTCATTACTTTCAGTTTGTGCTCTTGATAGAGCTGAATCATTTGTAGCCACATGGGGCCTGGTTTACCTTTGCCAACGGCGTGCTGATTTAATGTCGATATGGGTATAATTTCACGCGAGGATGAACTCATCCAAATTTCATCCGCATCATGCAGCTCATCTTCAGTGATGTCTTTTTCGCGGCAGATTATTTTATTTTGCTGGCAAATATCAAGCACCGTTTCTCGGGTGATGCCGCCAAGCATGTGGTTGCTTTTAGGTGGTGTGATAATGATGTCGCCATTAACAATAAATAGATTGCTCTGTGTTCCTTCAATCGCATAGTTATTGCGAATTAGAATGGCTTCGTTCGCACCCATGCCGCGGGCTTTCTGTAACAGCAGGCTATTCGGTAATAGATTGGTAGTTTTTATATGTGCATTCGCCCACCGAGTATCGGCTAGCGTAACCGCACGCTCACCCAGTGTTTGCATGTCCTGTGGCGCATAGGCCTGGGTACGGCAGGTGACGAGTACATTGGGCACCAATTCGTCTGACCAACCTTCGTCTCTTTGAGCCATTGTGCCGCGTGTTACCTGAATGTAGATAACGTTATCAGACAAGGCTTCATGCTGTGCTATCAGTGTGATGAATATTTCCATCCACTGCGCCATACTCAAGGGATTGGTAATTCCCAGTTCGTCGAGACTTGTCTGTAGGCGGGCTAAATGAGCCCGGCCTCGTAGCAACATACCTGAGTAGACGGGAATAACTTCATAGACACCATCGCCAAACATAAACCCACGATCAAACACTGAGATTTTTGCCTCAGCTGGTGGGATGTATTCGCCATTCAAGTATAAAATTTCTGTCATTGTCGTCTCTGTTTGATGAACGCTAATTGAGTCAGGATTATGGGGCTTATTTAAACATTAGCTTAATGCTGTCCATGGCTTGATCAAATAGACCACCTTCATTGACCACATGAGTCGCCACAATTTTTTCGCTGGCAAGTTGCTTGCCTTCTAGCTCAACAGTTACCTTACCCAATGATTGACCACTTTTAATCGGGGCTGATATTTCGCTGTCGATATCCATCGACGCATGCAAACTCTGATAACGTCCGCGTGGGATAGTAATGTAAATGTCCTCGGCAACACCCATCGATACCTGCTTCTGGTCACCGTACCAAACGCGTGTTGTTTTTAATACTTCGCCAGCCTTGTAAAGCTTATGTGTTTCATAAAAACGGAAGCCATAATTTAGCAAAGACTGACTCTGTTGGGTTCGTGCTTTATCAGACTTTGTCCCAAGCACCACCGCGATTAGGCGCATATCCTCTCGCTTTGCAGAAGTAACCAAACAATAACCAGCAGCTTCGGTGTGACCTGTTTTCAGGCCGTCTACGGTTTCATCACGCCATAACAAGCGATTACGATTGTACTGACGAATGCCATTAAAGGTGAATTCTCGTACTTTGTAATAGCTATAAATGGCTGGGTGGTCACGGATAATAGCCATCGATAATATGGCGATATCTTTAGCCGAACTGTAGTGCTCTTCAGCAGGCCAACCAGTTGCATTTTTAAACTGAGTATTCACCATTCCCAATTGCTTAGCTTGATGATTCATATAACCTGCAAACGCAGATTCGGTACCTGCGATATGTTCGGCCAATGCTACGCTAGCATCATTGCCTGACTGAATGATCATGCCTTTTAGCAACGCATCAACCGATACTTCTTTACCCACTTCGACGAACATTTTAGAGCCTTTCATACGCCAGGATTTTTCACTGATTGTGACCATTTCGTCCAATGAGATATCACCAACGGCAATTGCCTTAGCGACCAGATAAGCGGTCATCAGTTTGGTGATGCTGGCAGGTTCGACTTTTTTATCAGCATTTTTTTCAGCCAGTACTCGGCCACTATCAAAATCAATGAGATAAAAGCTATCCGCCTTCAATGAAGGTGCATCTGGTATGGGCTTTGCTGCTGCCCATAACGGGTTTGTCAGTGAAATAACGACCGAGAATAGTGAAAAGAGAAAAGTCTTCATTTGATAGGAATTGCCTGCAGAATGGGTGATCGAATTGTAACCATCGTAAGCTACGGTCACAAGGGTTATCCAGAGCCATGTTCAATTGGGACTGTTTACTCGCGGACAACCACTCGAGAATATTTAAAGCCTTTCTTTGTGAGCCTGAGAATAACTGAATTGGCTTTACCAATATCGTATAACGGGCCTAGTCTAACTCGATAAAAAGTGCCCTGTGCATTGGTTAGCTCATACACCTTGGCACTAGTCTCATTTAAATTATGTAAGTCCTTCAACAGGTTTTGGGCATTGACCTTACGCCCAAATGAGCCTAGCTGAACAAATAGTGGCACATCTTCCGCGACTTTTTCAACCAGCGGGATGGCTCTTACCACCGGCCGTGTTTTACTTTTAGCCGAGCTTACTACGCTGATTTCAACTTCCGCTGTGCCAGGTCCGGTGACGCCAAGTTTAGTCGCAGCAGCAAATGACAGATCAATAATTCTATCGCCTACAAATGGCCCGCGATCGTTTACCTTAACCACAATGCTTCGACCATTTTTTATATGGACTACCCGAACATAGCTTGGCAATGGTAATGTCTTGTGCGCTGCGGTCATCGCATGCATGTTATAAACCTCTCCGCTGGAGGTTTTGCGACCATGAAATTTTTTGCCATACCAGGACGCTATGCCGCGCTCTACGAATCCTTGCCCATTGTCCATCACATAATAGCGTTGGCCGAATACAACATAAGAGCTTGGGTTGCCTAATTTAGATCGCTTATCTTTAGGTGGCACTTCGATGACAGCGGCATTACTGGTGTCGGTGCGACTGCCTATTGGCACACCAAAGGTACAGGCGGACAGCGTTACCGTCAGAACACAAACTAAAATTAACGGAAGCCTTGTCACTTCGGTACTTCTAGAAAAAGTGCGTTGTCAGCAATGCTCACTACTCGTCCATACCATCCTTAATCAACAATGATAATTGGTACACTGCCATTGCATAAAGTTCACTGTGATTATATCGCGTGATAACGTAAAAATTTTTGAAACCAGCCCAATACTCGCTGTGATCATTTTGCTCGAGTTGAACCAGTGCTACGGGGGTATCCGCAGGCATCGTGCTATTCGATTGCAATCCATGCTTGGCAAAGTCTGACCATTGGTAATCTGTTTTGACACCAGGCTTTAGTTGATCAACCGTATTTGTTTTCTGTAAACTTAATGGTCCCGCTATGGGCTCTTTAGGACGCCACCCGTGCTTGACGAAATAATTGGCAACACTCGCGAGAATATCGGGCATGCTATCGAATAGGTTGACCTGTCCGTCGTTATCAAAATCGACAGCATAATGGCGGTAGCTAGAAGAGATGAACTGTGGCATACCCATTGCACCGGCGTAGGAGCCCATAATGCCCTTGGTGTCGAGATTTTGCTCTTTAACAAGTAACAGGAACTCCTCTAGCTCCCGAGTGAAAAACTTCGCGCGCTTAGGGTAATCAAATGCGAGTGTAACCAGGCTATCGAATACGGGGTCTTTTCCTCGGTAGGTGCCATAGAAGGTTTCAACACCAATAATCGCGATCATAATTTCGGCTGGCACACCTGTTTTATTCGATACCTCAGTGAGTAATGGTTTGTGCTCACGCCAGAATTCAATGCCTTGATTGATGCGGCTGTCTTTAATGAAGATACGACGATATTGATGCCACTCTAGCGCTTTTTCGGCTGGCTTATTAAGGCGTTCGAATAGATGTCCCTGCTTTTTGACGGTGGAGAATAAGGCGACTAATGCCTGTTCGCTGTAGTCACTTGTTTTCACTATACGATCGATGAAGGCATCTACATCCTGTCGATTTTTATAGTCACCTTGTTCAACTTTGGCGGCAAAAACATTAACCGACACTAGCAGTGCGGTTGTGATTAAAAGTAGTCTCATCATTTATCTTAAACCTTATCTCGAATCTTCACTATTGAGTCATACATCATAAAAGTCACTATAAAAAGTAGTGATGGTGCCTTTTATGACCACTTATCCCATGAATCGTTTTGCCGATCTAATCGACATAATCAATCCAAACCCTGTTAACAGCGTCACCATTGACGTACCGCCATAACTAATCAATGGCAGCGGCACACCTACCACCGGTAACATACCGCTAACCATGCCAATATTCACGAACAAATAAACGAAAAAAGTCAAGCTGATAGCGCCTGCGACCAATCGCCCAAAATTATCATTAGACCGGGCTGCAATATATAACCCGCGAAAGATAATGGATAGGTAGAGCAAAATTAAAATGACACTGCCAAAAAAACCAAACTCTTCGCCAAACACCGAGAATATAAAGTCGGTTGAGCGTTCTGGAATAAAGTCTAACTGTGACTGTGTCCCGTTTAACCAGCCTTTACCATAAACGCCGCCTGATCCAATCGCAATTTTAGACTGAATAATATGATAGCCAGATCCAAGCGGATCACTCTCGGGATCGAGCATCGTCAATATGCGTGAGCGCTGGTAGTCATGCAGCGCGAATTTCCATAATAGCGGTGCCATGAGTGAAAAAAGAAACATCAGGCTCAACATGATTCGCCAGCGAATACCGGCCAGAAAAAGAACAAAAGCACCAGCGCTACCGACCAATATTGCGGTTCCAAGATCGGGCTGTCGAGCGATTAAGATGACAGGAATAAGCACTAAAATAACGGATACGAACAAGTCTTTTAAACCTATCGGTAATACTCGATCGGCGAGGTAGGATGCCACCATCATCGGTACAGCCAGCTTTAGCATTTCAGATGGTTGAAAACGAATGATGCCGAGGTCGAGCCAGCGTTGCGCACCTTTGCCAACCTCACCAAAAAACATAACCGCCAGTAGCAATAAAACACCAAGCAAATATAGCCAGACTGAAAAACTTTTTAGTAGGCGCAACGGCACGTTGGCAACCGCAATGAAGAAAAACAATCCAAGCGCTAGCCGGGTTATCTGGCGTAGCATCAAGTCAATATCTGAACCGCTTGCACTATACAGCAACGCCATGCCAAAGGCGGCTAGAATGCCCAACAATACAAGTAATACAGGATCGATTCTGAGCGCATCGAGCAGGCGCCGGGTGAGTGAATAATTTTCAGTGTCGCTCATCTCATTCATGGCTGACTCACATTACCTGAATTGTCGCCAGACACTTCGGGTACATCGGAATCTACTAGGTAAGCATCAAGCACTTTTCGTGCGATAGGCGCTGCTACGGAGCTACCATGCCCGCCATTTTCGACAATAACAGCAACTGCAATGCGAGGGTTTTTGGCAGGTGCGTAGCTCATAAACAAGGCGTGATCCCGTAGCCTGTCGATGACGGTGTCTTCATCATATTCTTCATCCTGAGCAATGCCATAGACTTGAGCAGTACCTGTCTTACCGGCTATTTTGTAAGTTAGACCACGATTAATTCTATTCCCCGTACCGCGTAACCCGTGCACCACATTCACCAGCGCTTTGTGAGTCTGCAGCCAATTCGACTGTTTACTGACGCCGGCCTCGGCAACTTGTTTGACCAGGGTTTCAAGCTTGTTACCCGAATAGCCATACTCCAGGGCGCCGACTAAATGAGGCTGATAACGTAAACCATTCAGCGCCAGTGCTCCAGTAGAATTAGCCAGTTGCAGCGGTGTCACCAGGAATGTGCCTTGTCCTATACCCGTATTAAGCGTCTCACCGGGGAACCAGGGTTGGTTTTGAGTCCTTCTCTTCCATTCACGTGATGGCAGCAATCCTCTCGCCTCACCCGTACTGTCGATTCCAGTTCTTTTGCCAAAGCCAAACTTATCCAAAAAAGCAGACATTTTATCGATGCCTAATCGGTAAGATAAATCGTAAAAGTAAACATCACAGGATTGCGTGATTGCGCCTTTTAAATCCATGTGGCCATGACCCTGCTTTTTCCAGTCACGATATTTGTGATCCTCGTTAGGAAGGCGATAAAATCCAGGGCAGAAAATTTTGGTTTTTCTACTAACGGTTCGCGCTTCCAGCCCCGCTAACCCGAAAAATGGTTTGGTGGTCGAACCAGGTGGGTACTGCCCTGATAATGCCCGATTAAACAAGGGCCGCTTAATAGAATTACGCAGTGCATCGTAGTTTTTATAGCTAATACCGTTGACGAATAAATTTGGATCGAATGTCGGCATACTCACCAGAGCGAGTACTTCACCATTAAGCGGATTAATCGCCACCACCGATCCGGTCAAATCACCAAACGCTTGTTCAGCCACTTTCTGCAGCTTCGAGTCGATGGTGAGGTGTAAGTTATTACCGGGTATGGGCGGTGTTTCACTTAACACACGAAGTGTCCTGCCTCTGGCATTGACCTCTACCTGCTGCACGCCGACAGTTCCATGTAGCTCAGACTCATAGAACTTCTCTAACCCCAGCTTTCCGATATGGCTGGTACCGGCATAGTTATTTTCATTCACTCGCCCCAGGTCTTTAATGTCGATGCGACCCACATATCCCAATGCATGGACGGCATGATCACGCTGCGGATAATTGCGCGTCAGTCGAGCATTGATTTCAACACCCTCGAATTTGTACAAATTAACGGCGAGCCTTGCGACCTCATCATCGTTCAGGTTCAGCCTGAGCGGGATGCTTTCGAAAGATCGGCGACGATTGACCGCCTGACGATAACGGCTGAGATCAAGATCACTGTATTCAACGTATTGTTTTAAATCGATCAAAGTTTGATCGAGATCTTCGACTTGTTCTTTGATGATTTCTAATCGATAGGCAGGCAGGTTGTTGGCCATGACGATACCATTTCTATCGTAAATAAGTCCTCGAGCTGGCGGCAGCGCTTTTATGCGCACTCGATTATTGTCAGACAGCGTACTGAAATGTTCGTGATCTACGATTTGCAAGACGTAAAGACGACCTAACAATAGGCTGAGCAAAATTAAGATAAAAAGAGCAGATAGAATAATACGTCGCCGAATTAGGCGAGTTTCCAGATATTCATCTTTAAGGTGGACACGCTTCGACATATGGACCGGTTACGGAGCGAGAAAAAGGGATCTGGAAAACAAGATTTTACAACACTTTAATGGGGGCTGAGGATGGATGATTAAACCATCGACGCAGCCCAATGCCTAGTGCTAGTCGAAGTTATTTTGTGCTCAACTACCGGTTATAAACGATTTATACCAATATTTATTCGAACAATAGCCGTGTTTGCCTAAAACGAATTTTGAACCCGCATTAAAAGTAGATATGATGACTGCGAACAAATAGTCTGGTACCTATCGCTTTTGATCATGATTATTGAATGTAAAGGGCATTTCTAAAAATATTATTTTTTCTCACAACGTCTGGGTCAGTACTCAAAGTCAGAACAGAGGGCATTTTAAATAACATTTCAATTACGCTTAAATGGAGAGAAGTATGCAAGTTAGTCATTTGTTACCACCGATTATTGGTGTGCTCGGCCTGGTTGTCGCTATGTACATCTACAAGCAGGTAAAAAAGTTTCCAGAAGGTGACGGGAAAGTTGTAGAAATAGGCAAGCAAATTCACCTTGGCGCTATGGTTTTTATGAGGCGCGAATACAAAATGCTGGCAATATTTGCAGCAATACTTACCGTGTTATTATTTATCTTTTTAGGCGCTGCAACCGCCTTTTGCTTTGTTCTCGGTGCATTGGCTTCAGGCACTGCAGGCTACATCGGTATGAACACAGCCACTAAAGCGAATGTACGCACTACCACCGCCGCTCACAATTCAGGGCCAGCCGCAGCTTTGACAGTCGCCTTCTTCGGCGGGTCAATCATGGGTCTTTGTGTTGCTGCGCTTGGATTACTCGGATTGGGCGTTACCTTTATAATGTTTAGTGGTGACCCAGAAACGCTACATGCCATTCATGGTTTCGCTATGGGGGCCTCAGTGGTTGCTTTATTTTCTCGTGTTGGTGGTGGGATTTTCACCAAGAGTGCCGACGTTGGTGCTGATCTGGTTGGAAAACTAGAAGCTGGAATACCTGAAGATGACCCACGAAACCCAGGCGTCATCGCTGATAACGTTGGTGATAATGTTGGCGACGTCGCAGGCATGGGTTCGGACATATTCGAATCTTACTGTGGTGCCATGATTGCGACTATCGCGATTGCCGCAACACTTGGCACCAGTACCTTAATCGCCATGGGCAGCCAGGGTGACTTGATGTTCTTGCCGTTGGCTCTGTCTTCGCTTGGATTGCTTTGTTCCATTGCTGGTATCTTTATCGTCAAATCAAATGCCGCACAATCGCCCGAGAAAGCATTGCGTATGGGTACCATGGGTTCGTCTATTATTTTCATCGTACTGGCCTATTTCTTGATATCGACACTCGATTTGAGCTGGGGAATCTGGGTGGCGGTACTGTCAGGCGCGGTCGGCGGTATCATCATTGGTCTGGTAACTGAATATTATACCGCCGGTGCCCCTGTCCGACATATCGCAAAGTCGGGTGAAACCGGCGCTGCGACAGTCATGATCAGCGGCCTTGCGATTGGCATGCAATCTGTCGCCATACCGGTTTTCACTATCTGTGGCATTATTGCCATCTCAAGCCACTTCGCTGGACTTTATGGCGTTGGTATTGCGGCGGTTGGCATGCTCGCTACGGTTGGTATTACAATGGCGATCGATGCTTATGGTCCGGTTGCTGATAACGCCGGTGGCATTGCCGAAATGGCAGGTCTGGGTGAAGACACGCGAAAAATCACCGATTCGCTCGATGAATTAGGCAATACCACTGCAGCCATTGGTAAAGGCTTTGCCATTGGTGCGGCCGCACTCGCTGCACTCGCGATTATCACTGCTTTTATCGAGACTGTGTCACTCAAAATTCCAGACTTTAGTCTCGAACTGAGTAATCCGGATGTTTTAATTGGCTTGTTTATTGGTGGCGTTATTCCGTTTGTTATCGCCTCAATTACCATGACCGCGGTTGGCGATGCCGCCTTTGAAATGATCAAAGAAATTCGCCGGCAGTTTCGCGAAATCGATGGTTTACTTGAGGGCACTGCTGAACCTGATACTGCCCGATGCATTGATATTGCCACCACAGCTGCATTGAAAAAGATGATCGTGCCGGGTGTTATTGCGGTTAGCGTACCACCGCTGGTTGGTTTTATTATCAGCGCAGAAGCTCTCGGCGGCATGTTGTCCGGTGCTCTGTTAAGCTGCGTACTGATGGCGCTGATGATGGCAAACGCCGGTGGTGCCTGGGACAATGCAAAAAAATATGTCGAAAAAGGTAATCTGGGTGGCAAGGGGTCGGACGTTCATACCGCTACCGTTGTAGGCGATACAGTTGGTGATCCATTCAAGGACACCTCAGGACCGTCGATGAATATTTTAATTAACGTTATGGCGATTGTTAGTCTGGTTATCGCACCACTATTAGGCTAATAATCCATTTTAAGAAGGGTAGGTCATTGCCTGCCCTTTTTTTATTCTTTCTTATTTAATTTTCAATTTGTACCTCAGAGACACTTTGATTAGTATTAACTTATGAGTCTTAGCATATGAGCATCAAGAATGCCTTCTACGCCCAATCTGGTGGCGTTACTTCAGTTATCAACGCATCGGCCTGTGGCGTCATTGAGACTTGCCGTCAGCATAGTGACCGCATCGGCGCCGTATTCGCAGGGCTAAATGGCATCATTGGTGCGTTAACAGAAGAGTTGGTCGACACCTCACTAGAATCATCTGCTGATATCGCCGCGCTCCGGAAAACACCATCCGGTGCCTTTGGTTCCTGCCGTTTCAAAATGAAAAGCCTCGAACAAAACAAACGCGAATACGAACGACTCATTGCCGTTTTCAAAGCGCATAACATTGGATACTTCTTTTATAACGGTGGTGGCGATTCAGCCGATACCTGTTACAAAGTATCCCAACTATCAGAAAAAATGGGTTACCCGGTACAAGCTATTCACATCCCTAAAACGGTCGATAACGATTTACCTATTACCGATAACTGCCCAGGCTTTGGCTCAGTCGCCAAGTACATAGCAGTATCCGCATTGGAAGCTTCATTCGATGTCAATTCGATGGCAAAGACATCGACCAAAGTATTCGTCCTCGAAGTAATGGGACGAAATGCAGGTTGGATAGCCGCCGCTGGTGGTTTGATCGAAGACTATAATGTCCCCGTTTTACTGCTATTGCCCGAAATCGATTTTGATCAAGAGAAATTTCTCGCCGCAGTAAAACACAAAGTAGAAACCCATGGTTATTGCACCGTCGTGGTATCAGAAGGTGCTCATTATCCAGACGGCACGTTCCTCGCCGAACAGGGTACGCGTGACTCCTTCGGACATGCCCAACTCGGCGGTGCAGCACCAGTCGTCGCAAACATGATAAAAGAGGCCCATGGTTACAAATACCACTGGGCAGTCGCCGATTACCTGCAACGCGCGGCACGTCATCTCGCCTCCGCCAGTGATGTTGAACAGGCTTATGCAGTTGGCAAAGCCGGCGTTGAAATGGCACTTGAAGGTAAAAACTCAATTATGCCAACTATTAATCGCCTGTCTGATAAGCCCTATCGGTGGGAAATTGGGTGTGCTAATTTGGCTGACGTTGCAAATGTCGAGAAGATGATGCCACTCGACTTTATTTCGGCGGATGGATTTGGCATTACGGATAAGTGTAAGGACTATTTACATCCATTGATTCAGGGTGAAGATTATCCAGATTACGATGACAACGGCATGCCTAAGTATATTGTTATGAAGAATATTTTGGTTGAGAAGAAGCTTGAGACGTTTGAAGTTTAATTCAGAGGGGAAAAAAGTGACTGTTTTAGATTGAATAGCTATTTTAGGTGCTCTTGCTTGGTCTCCCCATATAACTGTTCTTCAATAAAAAAGGTTCACAAAAGCACTAATTCGAGTAATGACTCAACGTACTGTTGAAATCGGATTTTCAACAATGGGTCCTCTTATCAAAATAAGATTGGCATTTTCAGCATACACTCCATCCATGGAGATATCCCCGACGTGGGTGAACCTAAAATGGCATCCATGCCAAATTGCCCCGATCTGAACGCCATTTTTACGCGGGCTTGAAAAAGGGCGGGGGGCTAAAGGCACAATTTTCGAAACAGGGGTTTCGTCTGCCCTTAGCTCCGTAGGGCATATTAGCGAAGCGTTATATGCCGTTAACCTAAAAAACCGCACCAATCTCAACCGAATCAAATTATTAGCCTAACAATCAGGCAACCCTGTTATTAAGCCAGGTTATGAAAAACTTTCGGGGAATAAATAATAATTTCTCTCTAGTGGGTTTCCTCGATTCTCCCATCGCTTTTGATTTCCATTCGGTGTATTACGAACCGCTAATACACGATACGATCCTGTAATTTCCATACCTTTGACTAACTTAATGACTCCCCTTGCAGAGCGAGTGATCCACCAACGCCTGAATAATTCGACACTCACTAACTACTTCTTCTTCACAACAAGCTTCAATCCGTTTCAATTCTCGTTCCAGCGATTTAAGCTTAGCGATACGTTGCTTGACTAATTTGAGGTGCAGCGTTGTGATGTTATGTATTTCGCTACAGGTTTGACCCTGGTCATGATTAATTGCCACCAATTCGCGTATATTTTCCAGGGTGAACCCCAGCTCTCTAGCGTGTCGAATAAACGATAAACGCTCTAGCTCGGCTTGACGATAACGACGTTGGTTGCCAGCTGATCGTGATGAAAAACCGATCAATCCCATTTTTTCATAATAGCGAATCGTTGGGATCTTAACGCCAGTTTGCTTTGATAAATCGCCAATTGAGAACATTTTAAATACCGCTTGACCCTCTAGTAACTAGAGATATTACGCTAAGCATATCAGGTTTCATAATTGCTAAATGGTGAGGAAATTTAATGAGTGGTCAATGCTGTCAGAACCAACCTAAATTCGACGGTGTATCAGCGGATTTTAAGCGTGCATTGTGGATAGTTATCGCGATTAATGGTGTGATGTTTGTTGTTGAAATGATTGCTGGGAGGATAAGCGAGTCACAGGCCTTGCAGGCTGATGCGCTGGACTTCTTTGCAGATACTATCACCTATGGGTTAAGTCTTTATGTCATTGGCATGTCCATTAAAGTTCGATCATCAATCGCATTGCTGAAAGGATTTAGTTTAGCCGGTATGGGTCTTTGGGTTTTAGGTTCAACCGTTTATCAGTCGATTAACCCCAGCTTACCGCAAGCAGAAGTGATGGGGTTGATTGGTTTCCTGGCGCTACTGGCCAATTCTCTCAGTGTGTTGTTATTGATTCGTTATCGTAACGGTGATGCTAATGTTCGTTCTGCCTGGTTATGTAGCCGCAATGATGCGATTGGCAATATAGCGGTTATGTTGGCTGGTAGTGGTGTTTGGGTGACTAACGCTGCCTGGCCTGATCTAATTGTGGCTAGTTTGATGGCTGGATTATTTTTCTGGTCATCCCTACAGATTATTTGCCTCGCTAATGAAGAGTATCAATCAAGTGTCTGATATTTAAAAATCTTCTATCTGATTGATTGAATAAACTGAATGGATTTCTTGGCGACTAGCTACCCAGCTTCGAGCAATAACGAGTGTTTATAGTCAGTCATCAAAACAAGCCCAGAGTTGATAAGTGCTGCGTGAACTTATTGATTAAACTGCGGATTGCCACCGTCGTAGTTCTCTCCCCGCTAAAATTGGAAATGTGCTTTGATTTATCCAGGGCCTTATCTGTAAACCATAGACTGAACAAATTTTCCAACCTGGGTTCGGTACTATTTTCCTCCATCAAGTAGAAAATGGAAGACACGGCAAATCTAAAAGAACTTCTATTGATTAGCTTGTTTGGGTGCCCCTGATAATTAATCCGACACTAAAAATCACAAACGCAACTAATTTATTATTAGCCTCATCGCACAAACCGCCAGGCAAAAATATTGCCCATTAACGCAATGGGCACAAACCCGGCAAACAACCAAAACGCCACCTGGCGTATGCCATCATCTGACATGGTTTCGCTCATTCCAAAACTATTCGCTATGACGCCTGACAGTGCTGCACCAAAGGCGAATCCTGATTGTAGGGTCATGGGCAGTAGTGATGAGGTTCGTGTTTTTTCGTTGGCTGAGGCATGGCCAATAATTCGTTTGATGATGAATCCCCACATCATTCCAAAACCTAGATTGCTAATCATCGATGTGATGATAATTACCCATAATAATTGTCCTGATAGTGCGAAAGCTAAACTAATCAGGCCGATGACGACCAATGCACTGCCTGTGCGAATAAGTATTGGCTCTTTGTGTTCAGCAGTGCTGGAGAAAATGATGGCCGAGCTACTCCAGGCGAGTGTTTCTGCCATAATAATCAGGCCAGCATAAAAAGGACTTAAGCCATACAGTTTGATTAGTATTACTGGTCCATAAATCAAAAAAGACATGATGCAAAGGCAAAGTAGAAATATTGTTAATACGCCGTTACCAATCGGGTGATTTAAATTGGTGATATCTTTCGGTAATATGCGGCTGGATAGTGCGGTGCGATCGCGGTACACAAACATTCCCAGAGCGATAGCGCCGGATGAGACTAGTAGTGGTGACATGACTGAATCATATTCAGCGCCCGCTAGTGATACCAAACCAATGGCGGAGGCCAATATTGCGAGACGAATTATCGGTATACGTTCTGATTTTTGGTCAGTGTTTTTCGTGGCCTTAGGTTTTTGTTCTTTAGGTAAAAGGAAACTTATCGCGATAATCAGTAATAAGGCCTGTCCGGCAAATGCCCAATAAGCCATGCGCCAAATGCCCCAGGTCGCGAAGGCACCGCCTATCATTGGCCCACAAAATGCGGCTATCATCCAGGTTAGAGATAAGCCGGCAACAATTTTTGGCACAAAATAATTGGGAAAATACTTATCCTGAGCAACATAGACCAATCCCATTAATCCGCCACCGCCTAAGCCCTGTAATACACGACCGACTAACACGACCGGCATGGAAGGTGCCAGGGCGACAATGGCGCAACCAACGGCATACACCAGTGCTGCGCGAATCATCATGGTTCGAATGTCTGATTTGATGACTAATAGACCGATACACGCGCCGGCAACGATCGAACCAATCAGATAAAGAGAGAAGGTCCAGTGCAGCAAGTTCAGGCCACCGATGTCATTAACGGCACTTGGCATAGTGGTCGCAGTTAGCATCGAATTAGAGGCATGTAACCAAACCGCGAGCATTAATGTGGCAATCTTAGCGGCATATTCTCGGGTTAAGATATCACCCCATCTTGCTCTGGTTTGTTTGGCTTGATCCATCGAGTAATTCCAACAAAGCAAAGGCACGATGCTATCAGCAAAAGGCCATTTAACGACCATTATTTAGCTGACTTCGAATTAATAAATTCGCTTGCCGGATTAACGGCTGATCGATAGAATCGCAGTTCGTTGGTAGCGATGGCGTCGCTACATCCCAGCGTATTCGATAATTGCATCTGCAGTTTTTTAATCCTGCACGCCCGGACCATCTAACCGGGTATTTATCTAGAGTTTACCCGGATATTTTCGGAGTGATCCTATGTCTCAAGCTCAAAACCAAACTCAACGACCCGATTTTTTTGAATTACACAATGGGTCAAAAGCTAAGCTGCCTTTCTCTACTGCAGAATACGAAAATCGTCTGCGCCATTTAAGAACCCTCATGAGTCACACCGGCGTTGAAGCCACTGTTCTGACATCGATGCACAACATTGCCTATTACTCGGGATTTTTGTATTGCGCATTTGGGCGTCCTTATGCCTGTGTTGTGACAGCTGATCGCTGCGTCACCATATCGGCTAACATCGATGGTGGACAGCCATGGCGTCGTAGCTTTGGCGAAAACATTATTTACACCGACTGGAAACGCAATAACTACTGGCGTGCAGTTCAATCCGTTATTCCTAATGCTAAAAGCGTTGGCATCGAAGCGGATCACATGACACTTGCCTCACGAGATGTGATGAATAGCCTGTTAGGCAATATCCAGCTGAAAGATTTAAATGCTGACATCATGACGTTGCGCATGATCAAGTCTGCCGAAGAAATCGAATTAATTAAAGGCGGTGCTCGCACCGCTGATATTGGTGGTGAAGCTGTCAAAGCCGCAATTAAGCTAGGCACCCGAGAAATCGATGTGGCTATGGCCGGTCGTGATGCAATGGAACTCGAAATTTCAAAGAGTTATCCTGACAGCGAAATACGCGACAGCTGGGTATGGTTCCAGGCGGGTTTAAATACGGACGGAGCGCACAATCCAGTCACTACCGCAAAGTTAGAAATGGGTGATATCTTAAGCCTGAATACTTTCCCTATGATATCGGGTTATTACACAGCGCTTGAACGCACTTTATTCCTCGGTGAGCCAGATACCGAATCACTGCGAGTTTGGCAAGCCAATGTTGATGCCCATGAACTTGGTATTTCATTGATCAAGCCAGGTGCAACTTGCTCTGGGATTTGTGCTGAAATTAATCGATTCTTCGAAGACCAGAATTTATTGCAATATCGTTCATTTGGTTATGGTCATTCGTTTGGCGTGTTGTCGCATTATTATGGTCGTGAAGCGGGACTCGAACTGCGTGAAGATATTGATACTGTGCTAGAACCAGGTATGGTTATTTCGATGGAGCCAATGCTCACATTGCCATTGGGTACGCCAGGTGCGGGTGGCTATCGTGAGCACGATATTCTGGTAATTGGGGAAGATAATAGCGTTGAAAACATTACTCACTTCCCTTATGGGCCTGAGCATAATATCGTCGGTGCATAGTACGCGAGTAAATTAGTAATATAATCTAACCTGATAGCTGGCGAGTAAAGCCAGATATCAGGTTAGTTTTAACTCAATAGCATTCCTTCAAGAACTTGACTTCAAAATAATGACAGACCCAGCGTCAATTGAGTTATTGATTTACCGATACATGTGATCGAAAAATTTCATCTTATAAGCAAAATAAACGGGTATAACTCCTTACCACACTGCTTGCTAATTTAAACGGAGTTTTCGCCATGTTCCGCAATGGTCAATCAGATCTTGTTCGTTATGATCCCGCCCCAGGTGTTAAATCCTTTGCGATGCTTGCGGCACTAGAAAGTACAGCCAGGGCGATAATAATTTCGGTTTTGCCGATTGCGATGTACCGCGTTTATGCGGATGCAAAGCTGGTATCAGAAGTTTATTTTTTAGTGGGTCTACTGTCGTTAATTACTGCGCTGACCGTACCATGGCTTAGTCGTTACATACCTCGGCGATGGCTCTATACAGTCGCAGTCGTGGTTTTTACTATTGGTGCAATCATTGGTGCCCTGGCCGACACATGGGTACTGGCAATCGGCATGGCTTTTATGACGCTGGCAGTGGTTGTCATTACGGTTTGTATCAACGCCTACTTCATGGATTATGTAAGCCGTTCTAAATTGAGCGAAGGAGAAACACTGCGCCTATTTTATAGCGGCGCAGCCTGGACATTGGGGCCTTTTTTAGGTGTCTGGTTGATGGGCATCTGGAAACCTGCACCATTCATACTGTCGGCATTGGCAGCCAGTTGCCTATTATTTTTCTTTTGGAAGTTGAGACTGGGCAATGGTAAAGCCATTCACAAAGCGAAAACCAAGCCGCCAAGCCCGTTTGCCTTTTTAAATAAATTTCGCAAACAACCTCGGTTGGTAGCTGGTTGGGCGTTTGCAGTAATGCGTTCAAGTGCCTGGTGGGCCTATGTAGTTTACCTGCCAATTTATGCGGTTGAAAATGGTTACAGCGAACTATTAGGCGGAATTTTGTTATCCGCATCAAATGCTTTTTTGTTTTTAACACCGCTAATGCTAAAAGCAATGAAAGGGTATGTGCGTAAGGCGGTCATGTTGGGTTTTAGTGGCAGCAGTATTTTCTTTTTGTTGTCGTCATTTGAAATAGCAGGGTCTGCTTTTGCGATTGGCTCTCTGGTATTTGCCTCACTATTTTTGATACTACTCGACATGTGTGGCGGCCTGCCTTTTCTGATGGCAGTGCGGCCCTCTGAACGAACCGAAATGTCGGCGGTATATTCGACCTATCGTGACGTATCTGGCGTTATTACCCCCGGTGCTGCGAGCCTGTTATTAATCGTTGCACCCTTGCAGGCAATGTTCAGTTTAACCGCTGTTGGTTTATTTGGTTGTGCGTATCTGTCGAAAAAACTGCATCCTCGTCTGGGGAACAAGCGTGAAGTACCCGTCGTTACTGAGTTAGTGCTTGAGCCGGAAGAATAGTGTCCACATCAAGGATTTGACCTAATGTCATTAAGTTAAGGAATTTCGTCATTCCGGTGCAGGTGGGTGTCTATTGAGATCTACGGCATAGGACTAAACTTACGCTACCAAGATGGGTTTCTTTAGTCCTAATAACGGCTACGAAGGTTCGTTGTAACTTGAGTTTGTCCTCGAAGTCGCTAGATTGTGGCGTACGCTCACAATGGCGATATATTTTGAACTTACATCTATTTTATTGCCAACCATGAACCCAATTACTATTATCTTTTAAATCATGCCAATTGATTGGAATTGCCTTTTTTGACATAACCGCTTCGATACAACAGGACACGACTATACTTGTTTCATCAAATACAATTTCAGACACAACGAAGTGTTTTTCTTTATTTATAGGTGTCAGCGCTGTCCACTTACTATTGAGTAGCTTTTTGGGATTAATCTTATTCATTAGAATTTAATAACAACCTCAACTTTAATTTGATTTTTTGTGCTGGTAATAACCCTCCGATAATAACATCTATACTGGGAAGAAATACCATTACCACTATATAGGGTGCCGTGCTCTATGCCGTCAGAGTGGTAAGATGCTCATCGCCTAGTGCATAGAGTACTGACCTTGAAACAGAGTAAATCCAATGCAAAATGAAAGATGAAAAGCTCAACAAGTGGAACATTGACTCATGACTGACAAACTAAAATTGTTTGTTACGCGCCCGCTGCCGTCTAGCATTACAGACAAGCTCGTCACAAATTTCCAGGTGACGCTGCGCCAGGCAGTAACGGCCCTAACGCGACAGGAAATTTCCGTAATATTCGTCGAGTTTGACTGTGTCCTGACGACCTTTGGCGATGTTTTCGATGCCTCCGATTTCAGATCGAATCAGCGCTGTAAATTACTCGCTAACTACGGTGTTGGATACAGCCATATTGACATACAAGCTGCGAAGGCGGCTGGGGTCGCTGTTACCATTACCCCCGGTGCTGTCACTGATGCGACCGCCGATATTGGAATGATGCTGATGTTAATGGCGGGACGGCGGGCTAGCGAGGGTGAAGCCTGTGTTCGCGCGGGTGAGTGGACAGGTTGGCATCCAAACCAATATTTGGGTCGGCATATCACTGGGAAAACTCTGGGCGTCATTGGTATGGGGCGGATAGGGCAAGCCATTGCAGCCCGAGCGCATTTTGGATTTCGGATGAAGATAGTATTTTTCAACCGGTCTCGTGTTAGCCATCCGGACATTCCAAATGTGCCGCAATTGAGCACGATATCAGAAGTGATGGCACAATCAGACTTTGTTCAAATCTGCGTGCCTGGCGGTGCTGATACGCAGCATTTGATTGGAGCAGAAGAATTAGCCGCTATGCAGCCGCATGGTGTAATCATCAACACCTCGCGGGGCGAAGTGATTGATGAACAAGCCTTGATTGATGCTCTGGCAAATAAGCGCATTTTCGGCGCTGGTTTAGATGTCTACGAGAACGAACCGTTCATACCCGAAGCACTGCGCGCTCTACCCAATGTCACCTTATTACCACACATGGGCACCTCCGTGTTAGAAGTGAGAGAGCTCATGGGCGCGGTGGCTATCGAAAGCTTGCAGGCTTTCGCCGCAGGCAGGCCGATTCCAAACGTGGTATTGAGTTAATCTATTTCATTGGATCATGGTCAGAGCCGAATATAAGACCTTGACCTTTTCCGTGTTATTTAAAGTACTTCAACGCCTTTTTGGTATGCTCATGGTGTGATTTTTTTGCTACAGTGAGGTGTTTTTTTTGGCGGAAGTTGAATTTTGTTTGGTAATCGTTTTAAAGATATTAATCTGAAGGGTGATTTGTTTGGTGGGGTGACCACTGCAGTAATTTCTTTGCCGTTAGCACTAGCATTTGGTGTTGCATCAGGTGCCGGCGCCGAGGCGGGGCTTTGGGGCGCTATAATGGTGGGCTTTTTTGCGGCCTTATTTGGTGGCTCAACTAGCCTTATTTCTGAGCCTACGGGGCCTATGACAGTGATCATGACTGCTGTGTTAACCAGCATGATGGCTAAATACCCTGAAACTGGCATGGCAATATCGTTTACCGTTGTGATGATGGCGGGGGCTTTTCAGATACTGCTGGGAACGCTAAAACTCGGTAAATACATCACTTTAATGCCCTATAGCGTCATTTCTGGTTTCATGTCAGGAATCGGGGTTATTTTGATTATCTTGCAGCTATCGCCTCTGTTAGGGCATGCCGCCCCAACGGGTGGGGTCATGGGCACCTTGGTAGAGCTACCTAACACCCTGCTAAACATCAACTTTAGTGAGCTTTTTTTAGGTTTACTGACCTTGGCAATATTATTCTTTTTACCTAAACAGTATCGCAAATATGTGCCTGCACAATTGGTCGCTTTGGTCGCTATAACCCTGTTATCCATCATTCTATTTAATAACGATAGTATTCGTCGAATTGGTGAAATACCGACTGGTTTGCCATCAATGATTATCCCGCATTTTAACATGGAAATATTCACCACTATGGTAATTGATGCCCTGGTACTAGGCACCTTAGGCTGTATTGATACCTTGCTCACAGCGGTTATTGGTGATTCGTTAACGCGGAAAGAGCATGACTCCGATAAAGAACTACGGGGACAGGGTTTTGCTAATATGATTTCTGGTTTTTTTGGCGCTTTGCCTGGTGCAGGAGCAACAATGGGGACGGTGACCAATATCCAGGTTGGAGCTCGCTCACCGTTGTCTGGAATTATTCGAGCTTTGGTGCTGGCTCTAGTGGTGTTGGTCGCTGGTGGACTAACAGAACCCATTCCAATGGCTGTGTTAGCCGGTATTGCGGTCTATGTTGGGTTTAATATTCTTGATTGGAGTTTTATTCAACGCGCACACAAAATCAGTGTTCCGGGCATGGCTATCATGTATGGCGTTATGCTGCTAACCGTTTTTGTTGACCTCATTGCTGCGGTTGGGCTTGGCGTGTTCATTTCTAACATCCTCATTATCGAGCGATTGAGTCGTGAGCAAGTTCGTCAAGTGAGAACGATAAGTGATGCAGACGGTGATGATGTGCCACTAAGCGACAGTGAACGAGCTCTTCTAGACAGGGCCAATGGCAAGCTACTGTTTTTATACCTGTCTGGACCAATGATATTTAGTGTTTCTAAAGCGATCTCTCGTCAGCACACGAGCGTGGCTGATTATGAAGTCATGATCCTTGATTTAACTGACGTGCCCATGATTGACATGACAGTTGGACTCGCACTTGAAAATGCCATAAAAGATGCTCAGGATGCCAACTGTGAAGTTTTCTTGTTGTGTCCCAATAAGCAAACTCAGCAGCAGTTAGAGAAGTTTAACGTAGTAGATTTGGTCCCTGGCGGCAATACCTATTCACACCGTTACGAAGCGTTACAGGCTGCGTTGAAGTATTTAGATAACAATGAAGTTTCAATTGCGGCTCAGCCTATTTAACATCAATTGAGGGCTGGGTAGAGCTCTCTTTTTCTTCCAGCATTAGTGGGCCTATTTATTTTTCCAATTAGCCCACGGATCGGCATCTCTCTCACCAGAGGTACTGTCAGATTCCGGCGACACATTATCATCTCTTCTACTGTGGCTATTGTCTCGCTCACTGGAATGATTGTTTTGATGATGACTAACGCGCTTGCCTGAACTGTGCGCTGCATTCAATTCCCATGCCGCTGATTTTACGGCACGCTTCTCACGCAATTGCTCTGCATCCTCGAAGCTGAGTTCTGCGGGTAACCCTGGCGATTGATCATTTGGCACTATTCGATTCCTGGGCGGTAACTCAAACTGTTCAGAAGATGCTTTAGGCAAGTTTTTAAATTCGTACAAATAGAAAGCCTCGACTTTTTCACGCGCCCAATCTGTTTTCTTAAGAAACTTTGCACTAGATTCGATGCTCGGATTAGTCTTAAAACAATTAATGTTTAAATAAGCAAATAAGATATCAAAACCATAGTGATCCACTATTTCGATCAGCAGATTTTTTAAACCAACCCCATTCAAAGGGTTCTTCTTGTAATTGATCTCAGTGTTCATACTAATGTCCTGTTGGCATTGCCGATGTAACTATTATACCTGTCACGGCACAGACAGAATAGAGTACAGTATTCGCTTCAAAGGAACCGTTGTCTTGTGATAGAAGAAGCCCGAGGCGAATTTAGAA
>Ga0307492_10000176_pt1 | contig 28714 bp, 35 predicted proteins | sample SI3LmetaG_FD_202365 | JGI IMG/M metagenome (GOLD analysis project Ga0307492, IMG submission 202365) | Sea-ice brine microbial communities from Beaufort Sea near Barrow, Alaska, United States - SI3L | ecosystem: Environmental > Aquatic > Marine > Coastal | place: USA: Alaska | collected 2017-05-06 | reverse complement strand
CCGGTATTGCCGACATGGGGATAGGTCAGGGTGACTATTTGCTGGGCATAGGACGGATCCGTCAGGATCTCTTGATAGCCGGTCATGGAGGTATTAAATACCACTTCACCAATGGCTTCTCCAGCGGCACCAAAGCCGATGCCTTTGAAAATACTTCCGTCTTCGAGCGCGAGTATGGCAGGCGTACTCAAGATCCGTTCTCCTATCAGTTGCATGAATGGACGATTGAGAAATTGACCCGTCAGACCAGTTTTACGTGCCCCCTATTCGCAAAAAAGCGAGATGAAGGTAACTTCATCCCGCTGAGTTATTTTGCCTTGGTTGCTGCATTAAGGCACAACAGGCTAATTTTTTTAGTGCGGTCAGGGTATAATTTTTACTGGTCAAACGCGTCAGCTGGGTGCATTTGCAGCCCAAAATTTCGCGGATACTACAGGATTTTCACCCATTCTGTCCATAAAATTTTTACAGTAGTTAGGTAACGGGTAGTACTGATGTTGTTTATTGGCAAGGTCTCGATGAAAAAAAACCTTCTGCTCGGCCTACTCTGGCTTTGCGTGCAGTGGCCGGCAGCCGCCTTCAGTGCTGACACTAATACCGACAAAAATGCCGACAATAGCCCCGGCATCGATTGGTCGACCATGACCATTATCGACGTCCGCAGCGCAGCCGAATGGCAACAGTCGCACCTGGAAGGGGCTCTGTGGATCCCGTGGGAGACCATTGAGGCTGGTGTCGTCACGCATCAGCTCGACAAAAACCGGCCATTGGGCTTCTATTGCGCCGCCGGGGTACGCGCGGCTCGGGCGATCCGACGACTCGAACAGCTAGGCTACAGTCAAACCTATAATCTCATCAATGTGTATACCGCATCCAAGGTGACGGGACGGGCGATTCTTAAATAATTTGGCCCAGTAGCATGGGCTTTAAAAAGCTGGCATTATCGGTAGCACATAAGGCTACTGTGCAAAGTTCGCCATGTCGCAAACCGCCCAACTAATCGACACCCTCAAACGAATCCTGCGCGAGCGTAAGATTACCTATGCCGATGTCGCAACTCACCTAAACCTCAGCGAAGCCAATGTGAAACGCATGTTTTCCAAGCGGCATTTCACGCTCAATCGACTCGAAGAGGTCTGTGCACTGGCCAATGCCGATCTCGGCTATCTGATGGCCCGGATGCATGAGGGTTCGTTGATCATCGCCGAGCTAACCCTGGAAGCCGAAAAAGAACTGATCAACAATGTTAAGCTGCTGATGATGGCCCAACTGCTGATCAACCGCTGGGAATTGGCCGACATCGTTGCCACCTATACCTTCGATGAACATGAGGTCACCCGCCTACTGGCCAAACTCGACCGACTGGGCATTATCGAACTGTTGCCGGGCAATCGGGTGCGTAATCTGGTGTCGCGCGATTTTAAATGGCTTCATAACGGCCCAGTTCATAAGTATTTCGAGCAGCATGTTGCGCACGAATTTTTTAACTGCACATTCAATCCCAAATCCGGCGAGTTATTGATCTTTATGGCAGGCATGCTGACCCGTCAGTCGAACAGCCATATGCAAAGCAGCATGCGCCGCCTGGCGCGCGAATTTGATGAGCTGTGCAAGGAAGACGGCAAACTGCCAGTCAGTGAAACCTACGGTTCGGGCCTGGTGTTAGCGCTGCGGCCCTGGGAACTGAGTGTCTTTACCGCATACCGCCGCGAACCCAACAACAAAAAATTCTAGCCCTAGCCGTCACTAAAGCCCCCGAACTGCGGATACGGGAAATAAACTCTCATCTTTCAAATACCATTCTATACTGCTGCTACAGTACCGAAAAGGGCATCACTATGCTGGGAAGAACCTTACGACAATCGCAGCGTATCGCTGTCGAACTACCAATGAAAATAATCATGCCCGATGGCGGCAGCTTCGACATCCATACTTGGGATTTCTCTGATAGTGGGGTGTTCCTGAAGACAACGGATGAGGTCAAGCAAGCTGCAACGGTAAATTCTATCGTGTTTGTGCAGTTTCAGGGCACCAACTTTAAGCCACCGGTAATGACCGCCAAGATCGTGCGCTGCACCGAAGTGGGCATTGCCTTAGCATTGATTGACACGGCGTCAGAGGGTCACTAGCAGTTAGTGTGGCCGGCACTGGACAGCTGTTCGCCCAAGTGCCCAAGTGCCCAAGTGCCCAAGTGCGACAACACTAGACGGTGGTATCGAGATTAAAGCCCACTTCCTGCTGTTGTTGCGTGCGGTAGGCCGCGACCAGGGTTGACTCGACGGCCTGGCTGGTCCGTTTGAAAATATCCTCAAGGCGCTGCTCGCCATCATTGGCGGCTCGCTCGGCACTGGCATCATCCTTGGCGCTACTGGCTTCGGTTTTAGCGACGTCTTCTTTGCTCAACTCGCCTTGCTCGCTGCGCCCTTCGCTCGCCTTGTCGATCTGCTCACGTTCGACCTGGCGAATTTCGGTTTGCGCTTCAAGCGCCATCTGTGACGCTGCAACTGCAACCTGACGATCTTGATTCGATGGTTCGGCTGGTGCCAAGGCAGCACGGCGAACCTGTTCGGCTTTTTGCAGGGTCGCTTCCGGGCTACCCGCCCGACCTATATCGATTGGCACTTCACCACCGACCGCATAGCGTTTGCCATCGGGGCCAAATTGGAAACTAAAGGTCATAGCCCCGGCGTGTTGACCGCCGACCGATTGATGCGCCTGTTCATGGGCGCGAACTTCTCGATCACGGCTTGCCAATTCGCGCACCAGATCGACATCGCCTTCCAATTTATTGCGCTCTTGCTGCGCCTGTCGATCGGCCTGCTGCACGCGCTGCTCTTGCTGAGCGGCCTGATCTCTAGTGTCGGCTGGCTTGTCAACTGAATTGTCGGCGGATGCTGGCTGGCGGTTGTCGGCTCGTTGTGTGCTCTGATCTGGGCGCTCACTGGTGCGCTCGACCGAGCTATCGGCCACCGGTCGGTCCGCCACCGGCCGTTCGGCCAAGGCTGTAGCAGAGGCAAGCGCCTGCTCGGAGGCGAGTCGACCTGGCTGGCTAATGCCGGTGGCACGCGAGCTTACCGTGGCAGCAACCTCGTCGACCGGAGCAAAAACGGCCGCGTCATTTTCGCGCCGCACACGCAACTGGCTCGCCGCGTCTTGCGACGGGGCAAAGGTTGGGGTTATTGCATTCGGAAACACGCCACTTAGAGTTGACATAGGGTCTCTGCTTACCTTTTCATACTTTAATATCGATTAGGGTACCCAGGGTATCGCTGGCCGTCTCAATTACCTTGGCACTGGCTTGCACCTGAATTTTACCCAACATCTGCTCAACTATCGGGGTCACCAACTCGTCTGGGCCACCCTGCTCGGGCGGAACATTGACCTTGGCAATCTGGTCGGCACTGCGGTTGAGCTGGTCGTAACCACGCTGTACACCCGCCAAACCGGCATTCATTACAGAACCTATCATCTCGTTACCTCATTGCTCTAAGGTTCATACGCAACCTGAGCTGAGCCAATCATTAGGGTGCCACAACCATGAGGTGAGCTTTTTGACATGGTTTGAAGCTTGTTCATATTTTAACCAACTCTCACCAATTTACTGTAATTTTTTGTCATTTGGCTCAAGAAGGTCTCAAATGGGCCGATAAGGTGTCTGACTGGGGTGTAGTCGGCCTGCGCCATGCACGAGAACCGTCGATAGGTTGACAGGCTAGGCCGGTTCAGTCGTCAAAAAAACGGGGATCGAGCCAGGCCAAAGGCGGCGTTTCGCCCGCAGCCAAGAACGGCATGGTGCCCAGTAAGGGTGCTGGCAGGCGCTTAGCCAGAGTTTGAATATTGGCCTCCAGGCTGTTCATCTGTGGATCGATGCAGTTGGCCACCCAACCGGCGAGCCGCAAACCATCACGCTGGATCGCCTCCGCCGTGAGTAGGGCATGATTCAGGCAACCCAGGGTCATGCCGACCACCAAAATCACGTCTAAATTCAATTCAATCACCAGGTCTGCCAGGGTTTCCCGATTATTAAGCGGCACCCGCCAGCCACCGGCGCCTTCGATTAGCGTCAGTTGCGCGCGTTGGGTCATCAGGGTACCACGACAGAAGCCCGCCAGAGCCTGCGCCGTTAGCCGCCGCTGCTCCATCTCTGCCGCCAGATGGGGGGCCAGAGCAGCGCGCAATAACACCGGATTGACCTGCTCGTAGGGCAACTGCAGGCTCGAGGCCGCCTGCAACCGCCGCGCATCATCGTTCGACCACTGCCCCTCGATTAGCTCGGCACCGGCGGCCAGGGGTTTCAGGCCCAAGGTCGTCAAACCCTGCTGTTGTGCTGCGCGCAGTAGGGCCTCGGTGATATGGGTCTTGCCGACATCGGTATCGGTTCCGGTAATAAAATAGCGTTTTTTCATAGGGGTTTACGGGCAATTAGGTAAAAGACATCCCAGGTGGCTGGATACCGGCCATCGGCGCAGACAAACTCTTCGTAGGCGCGCAACATTGGCCGCAAATGACCGACCATCGGCGTTCTTTGCCGTTCTACATGGTGGGCACCCAGCGTTTTTAGTTCCCGCACTAGTGCCAGCGGCGCATCGTAGCGGACTTCGAGCTGCTCTGCCTGCCATAGGGTCAGGGTCAGCGGCGATGCGGCGAGCGCGGCCTGCCAGTCACTGGCCGGCATAAAGCGATTAACGTGAACCTCTTGGTCCACCTGCGCCCACGCCTGACGCAGTTCGCGCAGGGTTTCTGGACCCAGGGTGCTGAGCGCCAGATAGCCGCCCGGTTTGAGCACCTTGGCGAGTCGCGCGATAAAGGCTTCCGGGCGATCCAACCATTGCACCGCTAAACTAGATACCGCCAGGTCGACGCTATTGTCGGCCAGGGGCGGATTTTCCAGATCGGCTTGCACCAGATTCAAGCGCTCGACCCGTTCCCGGGCCAGGGCCAGCATCGGCTCGGCCAGATCCAGGGCGGTTAGCAGCGTTGGCTGAAAACGCTGGTTCAACGTCGGCAAGCAGTAGCCAGTTCCGGTACCCAGATCGACCACATGATCGGCCTGGCCCAACGGCAGTTCGCTCACCTGGGCCAGGAGTTGATCGGCGACTCGACGCTGCAAGTGGGCTGCGCCATCGTAATGCTCGGCAGCCCGCCCGAATACCTCGGCGACGGCGCGTTTATCCATGCTGATTCAGCCATGCTGCGACCCGATGGGGTGCGCTCAGCGGCAAGCTGTGTTCGCCTGGCATGGTGGTCAAGCTCGTGGCTTGGTCGGCCCAGGCCTGGCTGGCCTTGGCGCAGGGCACCAAACGATCGTCCTGCGCCAACAACAGATGCACCGGGCATGCGATGGCCTGGTCGCGTAAGTCGATGTCATAGAGCCAGCGCAGGCTGGCGAGTTGGTCGCCGGCCAGTAAAAAGGGCTCCAGCACAGCGGTCTGGACGGGATCGACCAACTGGGCAAAACGCCTCAGCGTGGCCGTTGGATTAGTCTGGTAGCGGGCCAAAAAAGCCTCAGCGATGCTCGGTTCGAGGCCCGCGGCACCGGCAAACTGCAGGTTGGCGTTGAGTACATAGACCGCCTTCACCTTGGTGCTTAAGCTGGCCAATTCGCAGGCTAACATGCCGCCCAGTGACCAGCCCACCAGCGTGACCCCTTCGGCCAAGGCCTCGACTTGCTCGGCCAGCCATTCGGCGCGGCTCAAGCTCGTCTCGGCGTAAGACAGCAAGATGTCATCCTGACCCCCGCTCAACTCGGCGCGCAGCGCATCAAACATTTGACTGTGGCAATGCCAGCCGGGCAGCCAAACTCGACTCACGTGATATCCGCCAAGGCGTTGAGTAACTGATCGACCTGCGTCAGGCTGTGACTGGCGCTGAGGGTAATACGCAACCTCGCCGTATTGACCGGTACCGTCGGCGGCCGGATCGCGGTGACCAGTAGGCCGCGCGCTTTGAGCTGGGCGCTTAACTGCAGGGCAGCTTCATTGCTGCCGACCAAGACTGGCTGAATCGCGGTGTCGGATGGCATCAGGCGGTAACCCAAATCGCGCACGCCTTGGCGAAAATGACCGATCAGCGTCTGCAGATGGGCGCGTTCGGCGTCGGCGCCGTGCACCAGCGTTAAGGCCGTGCGCGTTGCCGCGGCCAAGGCCGGCGGGGTAGCCGTGGTATAGATATAGGGCCGGGCGGTCTGCAAGAGATAGTCGATGGTGCTTTTGTCGCCGGCAACGAAGGCACCCGAGGTGCCAAAGGCCTTACCCAGGGTGCCCACTAAGAGCGGCACCTCGGCGCTGGTCAGGCCCAAGGCATTGACCAGGCCGGACCCATTCGGGCCCAGCACACCGATGCCGTGCGCGTCATCAACCAATAGCCAGGCGGCGTGTTCGGCACAGAGACGGGAGACCTCAAGCAAGGGTGCACAGTCGCCGTCCATCGAAAAGACGCCATCACTGACCACCAGCTTTTTACCGATGGCCATTGCCAACTGACGCTCTAGATGCGCCATGTCATTGTGTCGAAAGCGCAACATCTTGGCTTGCGAGAGCAGTGCGCCATCGATCAGCGAGGCATGATTCAATCGGTCCTGCACTATGGTATCGCGCCGCGACATCAACGCCGCCATCACGCCCATATTGGCCATATAGCCGGTACCGAAGACCAGAGCCGCCTCGCGACCGGTAAAGGCCGCGAGTTCCCGTTCGAGCAGTTCATGTTCACGGTGATGGCCACTGACCAGATGCGATGAGCCAGAGCCCACCCCATACTGATCGATACCGTCCTTCATCGCCTGGGCGATGGCCGGATGATTGGCCAAGCCCAGGTAGTCGTTGCTGCAAAAGGACAACAGGTCCTGGCCGTCGACTCTAGGGGTAATGGTTTGGGCAGACTGCAATTGCAGCCGTGTGCGCATCAGATGGTCGGCTTCTCGGGCCGCCATATGGCCCGGGATATCAGAAAAATTTTTCAATGCTATTGTCGCGGCCTTGCCGAGCAAGCGCGCTCCGGTTGAAAATAAAGAGGCGATTGCGTCAGCTGCGCTGCGCAATCGATGGCCGTACTAAAACCACAATACTTGCGGCTTAGGCGAGCGTCGCGTCGTAAAAGCGAGCGTTGTTACGTTTTGGACTGTTGGCTGGATCGAACTGTTCAACCGCGTCTTTCCCGCCGATATCGCGTTGCTCCGGCACGATGCCCAACTTCACAAACAAATCCTTGTCGCGATTCGCTTCGGGGTTGCTGGTGGTGAGTAACATTTCACCATAGAAAATAGAGTTGGCCCCGGCGAAAAACGCCATTGCCTGCATCTCTTCGCTCATCTGTTCACGGCCGGCCGAGAGGCGAACGTGCGAAGCCGGCATGAGAATGCGGGCCACGGCGATGGCGCGTAAAAAATCGATCGGATCCATGTCTTCGACGTCGGCCATCGGCGTGCCTTCGACCTTAACCAACATATTGACCGGTACACTCTCCGGATGCGGATTGAGATTCGACAGTTGAATAAACAGACCGGCGCGATCGGAGAGGCCCTCGCCCATGCCCAGGATGCCGCCGGAGCAGATCTTCATGCCCGAGGCGCGGACATGCTGCAGGGTCTCGAGACGATCGGAATAGGTTCGGGTGGTGATAATCTCGCCATAGTATTCCGGCGAGGTATCGAGATTGTGGTTGTAATAGTCCAGCCCGGCACCGGCCAAGGCATCAGCTTGCTCGCCTTCGAGCATACCCAGCGTCATACAGGTTTCCAGACCCAGTTCCTTGACACTTTTGACCATATCGAGAATAACCGGAAAGTCCTTTTCGCTCGGTGAGCGATAGGCTGCGCCCATACAAAAACGGCTGGCGCCGGCGGCCTTGGCGGCCTTGGCCTGTTCAATGACCTTTTCCACCGCGATCAACTTTTCTTTCGCCAGACCGGTATTGTAGTGACCCGATTGGGGGCAATATTTGCAGTCTTCCGGGCACGCACCGGTCTTGATCGACAACAGGGTGCTGATCTGAACTTCATTGGGATCAAAATGTGCGCGATGGACGGTGGCCGCCTGAAACATCAGGTCGTTAAACGGCAGTTCAAACAGCTTTACAACTTCAGCAGTTGTCCAGTCATAACGGAATTCGGGGGCAATCGAGGCAAACATCGGCGTACTCAAATCAAGGGAATGGCGCAAATAGTAGCGCCATGGCGGCCAAAGTCAATTTACCATCTTAACTATTCTTACAGCTGATCATATATTGACCAGTCGAAACTCTTCAGTCAGCGCCGCCAGCACTGCAATCGGGCCTTTTAAACCCGGTAAATAGTTTCGGTTTGGATCAGTCCCTTTGCAGCAACAGGCGCTGCACCAAATACGGTGCGTAAGTACCTGGGCATCTGCCGCGCTCAATCAAACTTAAAATCCTTATAATAGTATTCTCGGTCGTGCTCGCCGATGGCCCTGAGCACACGACAAGGATTGCCGACCGCGACGACATTGCTGGGAATATCCTTGGTCACAATACTCCCTGCCCCGATGACCGAATTATCGCCAATGGTTATACCCGGCAATACTACCGAGTGCGCGCCGATCCAAACGTTATTGCCGATGCGTATCGGTACATTGAACTGTGCCACTCTTTTGCGCTGTTCCGGCTCAATGGGGTGGCCGGCAGTGGCAAGGGTGACATTGGGGCCGAACATAACCTGATCACCAATATAGATATGGGTGTCATCGACCAGTGTCAGATTAAAATTGGCATACACACCTTTGCCCAGATGGGTGTGCTTGCCCCAATTGGCGTGCAGCGGGGGTTCGATGTAGCAGTTGTCACCCATTTCAGCAAAGATCCGGCTGAGCAGGTCCTGTCTGCGTTGTTTCTCGGTTGGCCGGGTATGGTTGAAATCATAGAGTAGGTCAAGACATTGCAACTGTTCTTGAGCGAGTTCGTCGTCATCGCAAAAATAGATTTTCTGGCTGTGCATCTTTTCTTTGATATTCATTAGGCCTACCTCTAGCGCTATTTGACAAGCTATCGCTCTGAATTCTCTCAGCTTTATTTCAGACCCTCAAGCGTTATAGCGGCCCGTCGGCGCAGGCACTCAGCCATATTGGCTCAGCAAGGCTGGGGAGAAAGTCACTTTGCAGGGCAGACGGAGGCGCTGTCGGTGACAGCGCAACGTCTAGACCATTGTCAGGCACTGTTCGATCTAGTTGACCTGTAATATACGCTTGTGCCGGATTATACTCCCGGCTTGTGCTAGTTTATCGCTCAAATCCGATCCAGTCTGCTTAATGCCAAGCTAGGAATGAACACCATGAGCCAACTCACCATCCTCGTTAATATCTACGCCCGTCCCGAGCAGGTCACTCTGGTCCAAGCCGAGTTGGAAAGGCTGGTGCCAATCACCCTCAGCGAGCCGGGCTGCATACACTATGAGTTGCACCGCGATAACATCGATCCGAGCCATTTCATGTTTTATGAGACCTGGGTGACGCGCGAGCAGTGGCAGGCCCACATGGAGCAGCCCCACGTGGCAGCCTATGCGCAAGCCACTGACGGCGCGGTTATGCATTTCACACTTAATGAGTTGACCAGCCTTAGCTGAGCACCAAAGACCCCATTTATTGCACCTACGAAATAGGAAATTTAGCCATGAAAGCCGTTGCCCTTACACACTATCTACCCATCGATAACCCGCAAGCCTTTCTCGATGTGGAACTGCCCACGCCGACTGCTTTAGGTTGTGACCTGCTGGTCTCAGTCAAGGCGGTATCGATCAACCCTGTGGATACCAAGGTCCGCAGCCCTAAGGACATGGTAGAAGATATTCCCCGAGTCCTCGGCTGGGATGCCAGTGGCATTGTTGCCGCCGTCGGCCCCGACGTGACCCTGTTCAAAGTCGGCGATGAGGTCTATTACGCCGGTGATATTACCCGGTCCGGCTCCAATGCAGAGTTTCAACTGGTCGATGAGCGCATCGTCGGCTGCAAGCCAAAGAGCCTCAGCTTTGCCGAAGCCGCTGCCCTGCCCCTGACGACCATTACCGCCTATGAGGCATTTTTCGACCGACTCGGTATCGACCGCGATGGTGCCAACAAGGGCCAATCGGTTCTGATCATCGGCGCCGGCGGCGGTGTCGGCTCTATCGCCATCCAGTTGGCCAAGGCGGCGGGCCTGGTCATCATTGCCACCGCTTCCCGCCCTGAAACCGAAACCTGGGTTAAGGCCCTCGGCGCAGACCATGTAGTCAATCATCACCAGCCGATGGTCGAGCAGGTGCGTGCACTCGGCTTCCATCAGGTCGATCACATCGCGATTTTGAATGACATGCGCCATTGGGATGCAGCCGTTGAGCTGATCCGACCACAAGGCGGCATAGTAACCATTGATGGCACCGACCAGCCTATGGCGATGGCGGGCATGAAGGCCAAGTCGGCCAGCCTGCATTGGGAGTTTATGTTCGCCCGTGCCATGCACAAGACACCGGACATGATTGAACAGCACCGTTTGCTTACCTATGTGGCGAATGAAGTCGATGCCGGCCGGATTCGCACCACGGTGAGCGAGGTTCTGACGCCCATCAACGCCGAAAATATTCGCGCCGCCCATGCCCTGATCGAAACCGGCACGGCCAAGGGTAAGATAGTCGTTGAAGGCTTCTGAATGTAGCACGCAGCCCACTATTTCAGCATGGGGGTAGTGGTCATTATTTTGTGTTATTTCATTAAACTAGGCCAACAGGAGATGACACATGACAAACAAAATCAACTTCGATATGGATGGTGCACTTCAAGCATTGCGAGTGACAGCATCCCCAGTTTTCACGGTGAACCGAACCTCAGAGAACTACGGTTAGCCCCCAGGCTTTCGTAGGTCGGGCCAATCGGCCCGACATGGTTCACCGTTGGGCGTTCCTTTTGTGGCCGGAATTTGTTGGGCCGCGCTTAGGCTTGGCGCAACCTACGAAAGTCACGACCTCCGATGAATGGCTTGATTGCGTGACGGAATCTTTAGGCCGACCTAATAGGCCAAAGGTTATTCAAACCGGACACAAGCCGACTGGGCGATTAGCCCCATCCTTGGAATATTCAGCTAAAAAGAGTATTCTTGCTCTAAATGAATAGTATTAAGTAAAAGGATGCCAACCTACATATTTTTAGACTTTGATGGGGTATTGCGGACCAATTCTTGCCCCAAAAGGGAGTTGACGCGATGGCACCTGTTAGCTTTCTCAAAAGACCTGCTCAGTATGGATGACGCGAAAGTCGTCATTTCGTCGACTTGGCGAGACGCCTACAGCCTAAAGCAATTGAAATCGCATTTGGGCAAGGAAATAGGGGATTTGATCGTAGGAGTGACGCCAAATGCACCTTATGGCATAACCTATGAACGGCAACGGGAATGCTATGCCTGGCTCAGGCAGAATGCTGAAAGGCCTTGTTTCTATTTGGCCGTCGATGACAATCCAGATTTTTTTCACAATATGCCCCGTGTCATAACGAATCCTGCGATAGGTTATCAACCAGGGCAACTTTTAACCGACGTACAAGGAGCTATGAAGTCCTTTGACTAATGCGGGCCTGCTCTATTTGCTTGCCCTTGTTAATCAAGCGCGAGCCTTAGGATTTCTCGGCTTACGTCAGGCGTAATGTCGCCCTGCTCGCCTAACTGCACCATGCCGTGTTGGGTGAGTCTCTCGATTAGCCCATCAATATGGGTCTCATCCAGATCGACATCCTTTAACCGCGTTGGCACCTGCATGGTCTCAAAAAACTGTTCGGTGAGTTGTATCGCTCTCTGGATGCGCAACGCATCGGTGCCATCGGTCAGTTGCCAAACGCGCTCAGCATACTGCAACAGCTTTTCCCGCTTCGCTTCGCTCCGAACTTTTAATACCGCTGGAAGCACAATCGATAGGGTGCGCGCATGGTCTATGCCATAAGCTCCGGTTAGCTCATGACCAATCATATGGGTTGCCCAATCTTGGGGAACACCCGCACCAATGAGACCGTTGAGCGCAATGCTCGCCGACCACATGATATTTGCCCGTACCCCCAAATCGTTTTTGGTTTCAGCGGCCAATGCTTTTGGACCTTCTTCAATAAGGGTCAGTAACAGACCTTCTGCGAAACGATCCTGTACCTTGGCATTCACGCTATAGGTCAGGTATTGCTCAACCGTATGGACAAAAGCATCGACGACTCCGTTGCTAATTTGCCGATCTGACAATGACAGGGTGACCGCTGGATCCAGTACCGCGAACGCTGGGCGCACCAAATCACTACGGAAGGGCAGCTTATGGCCATCACGGGTTACCACGGCAGCGGTGTTAGATTCCGACCCCGTTGCCGGTAGCGTTAGCACGCAACCGATGGGCAATGCGGACTTTATCGCTGCCCCTTGGGCAATAATGTCCCATGGGTCGTCACCGTCAAACAGAGCGGCGGCGGCGATGAATTTGGTGCCATCAATGACTGAACCGCCGCCTACGGCAAGCAAATAGGTGATGTCGTGCTGCTTAATCAAGGCCTGCGCCTTCATTAGGGTGGCATAGCTTGGATTGGGCTCAATGCCGGCAAACTCAAACCAGCTATGCTCTGCTAAGGCTGCGACCACTTGGTCGTAAACGCCATTGGCTTTAATAGACCCACTGCCATAGGTCACCAACACCTTGGCGTCTTTTGGGATGGCCTGGCTGAGCGATTCAATTTGGCCTTCGCCAAAATATATCCGGGTAGTGTTTTGAAAACTGAAATTATCCATCACTTTTTCCTGTGTTCCTGCGCTCTTGGATTAGTGCGTCAGGGCGGAGAGTAACTTTGGCGCCACTAGCTCGGAGCTGTGCGGGTTTTGGCCACTAATCAGCAAACCATTTTGCACTGCGAAGGCGTTCCAGTCAGCTACTTTTTGATAATCGGCACCACGCTTCACCAGTTCATCCTTAATAAGCAGGGCACAATAGAGGTTCATTGCACCGCTGCTGCTTAGCTATTGCTAAAGCCGCTAACCGCGTTGCTCTTTACGATATATCCGCCTGCCGAGTCGCAGAGCCCTTATTGAAGGGGGGCACGGCATCGGCTGCAGACCTACAAATTATAAGTATTGAAGGTATATTGCATTGTCACAATAAACACCCTTATGGGGCGAGGCCGGGTTTGATCAAATTAACGTATTAAGAACAAAAAAAGCCCCACTGCCGATGGCGGTGGGGCTTTTCCACAACTGAACCTTACTTGGTAATGACGGTATCAATTACATGGATCACACCATTAGAGGTTTCAATGTCGGTGGCAATCACCTTAGAGCCATTTACATAAACTGAACCATCCATAACCTTGATCATTACCGTGCTACCGGTAATGGTAGTAACCTGATCAATACCCACAACATCGGCCGCCATAAACTTACCGGCAACAACATGGAAACCGAGCACACCGGTTAGAGCGGCTTTGTCGGCAATCAAGCTGTTCAGCGTTGCCGCGGGAATTTTGGCAAAGGCTGCATCGTTTGGCGCGAATACGGTAAACGGACCAGCCCCTTTTAAGGTATCAACCAGCTCGGCAGCCTGAACTGCGGCGACCAGGGTACCAAAGCTACCCGCGGCAACGGCTGTATCCACTATATCTTTCTTCATACCATGGCTATCGGCATTTACAAAACTAGCGACAGTTAGGGATACAGCTATCAGTGTAGAGAAGATCACATTTGTCAGTTTCATGAGATTTTATTTCCTGTTGTTGTTAAAAGGCGAAACAGATACGCAGGAAAAGATCCATTCAGATTAGTCAAAATAACTGACGAAGATCGATTAATAATTTTGCTAATCCGGATTTAAAACCTTCTCGTACAGCGTGCCTTTTGGTTCGGATATCGATGATCTGCAGTCTATTGGATGGGAAAAGCATGACTATTGATTAGCATAGAGCAGAGCTGCTTAGCCTAGTGATATAGGTCTGCATTTGGGGTCCAACATGCCTGAACGGCGGGCTTCTTAGGCAGACTTGAGCGCTGGTATAAAGCCCCAATCTAGACGCCATGAAGCGATACTTTGTGAGTTCTTACCCTGTACCATTCCGTATGAAATACATTGCTAAGGTTCCAGCCTAAAATTCAGCCATTCGATCCAACTTAAGAACCATGGAGAATGAACGCCAAAAAGCCCAAAAAAACCAACTTCTATAGATTTGTAAATAAATTTTTACCATTAACCAACTGTCAGGAATTAAACCGCATTTGAAAACCTGTCTTATTGCCAACAAACCCACAGGATTGGTAAAAGCTAAGGGTTTCAATCTGGCGCGAGCCCGTCATCAGCGCCAACTTGTAGCAATCCTTGGCTTTTGCTAACTGCTCGGCCTTCTTTAACAGCCTCTTGCCGATACCCTGCTTTCTATGCCCGGCCGATACAATAACATTTTCGATAATGCCATAAGGGCGACAGGACCAACTTAAGTTTGGACAGATATTCAGTGTGCAGGTCCCTATTATTCTACCCTCTAGCACGGCGCCTAAAACGCATCCACCCGCCTCTTCTAGATGGGCGAAAGTCCTAGCCAATGCGTCGGGGTTCGGCCTACTGGCCGGGGTGCGATCGAATTCATCAATCAGACTCAACACTTGAGGTAACTCTTCGAGTCGTAGTTCACGAATTTGCATATCGATGGCTTCCTTTGGTCTATTAATAGGTGCTACCAAATAACCCCTCCGTCGATTCGGCGAAGCGAGACTATCTGCTGATGGTGCTAAAGGCCCGTTAGATTGGCTTGACCCACAGTACCGGTTTAAAGATAGCCTACGGCATTGTCTGAAATAGTGTGATTGAGCAAAGGCGACACTGAGTTGAACCCCTATCGACCCTGCATTACCTGAGGCATCTCCACCATCAGAAACTCTATCAAGGCACGTGCTTTGGCGGGCATAAACTCTTTTTCAGGAAACACCAGGTACATCGGAAGCCCGCCAATGGCTTGATACTCTGGCAATAGTGGCACCAGTTTGCCTTGGCGTAGGGTGTCACCCAGCAAGCCTTGGTCGATAAGCAATATCCCGGCATGTTCAACTGCGGCGGCGACCAAGGCACTTGGGTCGTTTATCGCTAAGGGCCCGGACACGGTGACAGTCTGAGTACCGTCAGCGCTGGAAAACTGCCAGGTATTCATAGTCATTTTAGAATTCTTATAGAACAAACAACGGTGTTGCATCAAGTCCATCGGTGTATTTAACGGCGGCGCATGCTGCAGATAGCCGGGGCTGGCACACAGTACCCAGGATAAATCGCCGAGTTTCCGGGCAATCAGGTTCGAGTCAGGCAAGTAACCCGTGCGAATGGAGACATCAATGTTTTCCGCTACCATATCGACAAACCGATCCTCCAGTTGCAAGTTGACCTTGAGCCGTGGGTAACGCGCTAAAAACTGGGTGATCAACGGCACCAGGTGGACGCGACCCTGGGCGCTGGAACAAGACAGGTTCAGTGTCCCCGACATTTCCGACTGATGATCGTCACTGATATGCTCGATGGTCTGCAGCGCCAATTCAACCTTATGCGCTTCTTTCAGAACCTGTCGACCGACGGCTGTTAGAACAATGGTCCGGGTGGTTCGGTTTAACAGCCTAGAGCCTATTCTCTGCTCCAGCGCCGCCAACTGCTTACTCACCGAGGACCGGCTCAGGCCCAGCAACTGCGCAGCCGCCGTTAGGCTACCCAGTCTATTAATATGGGAAAATAGAATCAATCCCTGCATGTTTTCGTTTTCAAGGGCCATACCAAGACTTATTGTTTCGAATTTGGAAACAATATAGTGGCAATAGGATGGCTAATCAAGTCAGCCTGCTAAGCGTACTATTCAACCACTATCAAACGTCAGACAAAATTGGAGCAACAAGATGAGCAATTTAATGCAAGCCATACAGATCAATCGCTTTGGTGACCGAAGCGTGCTGGAACTGAATGAGATCGACATTCCGACCCCCGCAGCGAACGAGGTGTTGATTAAAGTTAAGGCCTCTTCAATTAATCCGGTAGATTGGAAAGTTCGCGAAGGCTACCTGCAACCGATGCTGAATCACCCTCTACCCCTAACCCTGGGCTGGGATGTGTCCGGTGAAGTGGTCGCCGCCGGTGATCAGGTAACTCACCTGAAAGTGGGCGACGCCGTCTACAGCCGACCCGACATCGCCAAGAACGGCAGCTTTGCCCAATATATGACGGTTGTCGCCGATGATGTTGCACTTAAGCCTAGTGCACTCAGCTGGCAGGAAGCGGCGGGCGTGCCGTTGGTCGGCTTGACGGCTTGGCAATCACTCTATGAAATGGCCCAGCTGCAAGCCGGTGAGCGGATATTGATACACGGGGGCTCTGGCGCCGTCGGTCAATTCGCGATCCAGCTGGCTAAACTCCGTGGCGCTTATGTTTACACCACTACGTCCGCCAGAAATACCGAACTGGTTCTAAGCCTGGGTGCGGATCAAGCCATTGATTACCACAACGAAGACTTTTCCGAACTGAAAGATCTCGATGTGGTATTCGATTCTGTCGGCGGTGACACCTTGGCACGCAGCTGGAAGACGTTGAAGAAAGGCGGCCGTTTGGTGTCCATCGGCGATAACCCCGATGCGGCAACGGCAGCCGAACACGGCGTGACGTCATTCTTCTGCTTTGTGCAGCCGAACCGTGAGCAGTTGGAGCACCTGGCTGAGTTAGCCAACGCCGGCAAACTTAAGGTCAATATCGACAGTGAGTTCAGCCTGGCCGACCTCGCCAAAGCGCATGAGCGCAGTGAAACCGGTCGTGCTCAGGGTAAGATTATTATCAATGTAGACGCATAGATCTGGTTACAGTGAGGCAAATAGCTTTTTGCCTCACTCGATACCAACTTTGGGTGGGGCTGGCCTAGTTCCAGCTTGCTCTTCCGTTCTAACCGATCCAGAACTAAGCGCGAGCAAGAAGTATGACTAGGTCATGTCAGCAAGATTATCGGATTGACCTTTTAGGCAATGGTTGAATCGCCTTAGGTAGCTTCGCTAAACGGCCCACGCAGCCCAATTAAATTACCAAATGGATCGGTCACCTGACACATACCAAGCCCCCCACCAATCGCCATCGGCCCGCGATAAACCTCAGACCCTAGCGCACCAAACCGGACTATCTCTGCATTAAGGTCGCTAACGGCCCAGTAGGTAACGGTCCCGAATTTCCCCGAAGCCACCTTTTCGTCTTCAGGAACCAATTCCAGCGCAAAGCCGTCCACATCAAGGAAAACAAATCCATTGCTCTGTGTAAGCTTGGATTTGGGAAAAGCTTGCTGATACCACTTCAGCGCGCTTTCAACATTATTTACAGCTACTAAATTGGCTACTGGTTTCATGGGCCGCCCATCTTGTTATTATCGCTATGGTATAGCAGGCCCAGCCAGCCCAAATCAGCGATCTCGTTATTCATCACTTCTTTCCAGGCGATACTTTAGCAGGTACTTTCAGGTTTAATATTTTGAGGTGGCCAAGGCCTTGATATTCTTTGTACTCTTCAATGCAGCTAAAGACCAATTTAATGAGATGGTCATCGTCACTACTAATCACATGGTTGATGTCGAGTTGGTCTAACGGGCGAACTTCCATTGGGCCATTTTTGGTGAGTTTCAAATTCCGAACTGACAAAACAGCCACTAGTATGCCCGACCAATAACACTCCAATGCGGCCGATCTATCTTTTATATAGGGGAGCACCGTTTGCATAGCGTGACAGCTGGTGACGCCGTGCAATACGGTAAAGTCGTTACTCGCAAGATATAAGTCAGACACCAATTCACTTATCCGCTGTAATGAAAGCTCTTTGGGTATCTTATTAATTTTTAGAAAATCAGGATGCTCACTTACAGCCAACATCCTTTCAGATATTGTATTCCCTATAAATGCCTTGTTTTCAAATTCATGCAAAGCATCGTTCAGTATCTCAACAGGACTATTCTGGCAGGCTACTGGCGCGGGTACCAACACATAGTGAGCAGACATATAGGCCAAGCCAAAGGCGACTTCCGTTGGATTTTCGTGCAGCACACCATAACTTAACCGAATCAAGGCGTGAAAAGCCGCTGCCGATACTCCCTTTATCAGTGTGTCTAGGTGGGCATGAATGACAGCTTCAGGGCCCATCTTGTGTATTTCACCAAGGTAAAAATTTAGGTAATCCGGAAAACTACCCTTATTACCCAGATTGACGGCCCAGTTAAATTCGCTCCTGAGTGAAGGCTCACCCAGCGGCTGGGTCTTTTTGGAATAGAAACGAAAATATTCAGCAAGTCGGACGTCATCGGCCCCTAACCTGCTTAATGCAATAAGAGCCATTGGTAAGTGATTCGTTATCCCAATTGTGGATGTCTCAATATCACAACGCTGTGCCTGGGCGAGTAACTTCTCTAACATTGAAATCCCCTATATCCGAAAATTCTCATAGTGCAGCTGTTGCACCATACTGCAAACAAAGGCCCCTGCTCAGACTTGGTTCAGGTTCAGGTTCAGGTTCAGGTTCAGGCTCTACTGCTTGCGGCGAATACCGCACCAAAACCAACAGAGAGGCCACCTGTTATTCGGTTAGTCCATCTTTGGACATTCCGCTTTATGAGTAAAAAGGATAACCTTGCAGAAATTGCAGCATACAGTGACAAAAACGAGAATGAGCAGATAGCGAATATGGCACCCAATACAATAAACTGGCCAATTACAGATCCACCTGGATCTATAAGTTGGGGGAACAAGGCTGAATAGAACGCAATCGCCCTGGGGTTACTGATACCAACAACAAAAGATTCACGGAACATATTCCACTTCAGCATGCCAGAATCTTTCTTCTCGATTTGGCTATCAAAACCTTCGGGCGTCCTTCTCCATGCAATGACTCCCAAGTAAATAAGATATATAGCACCGACTATCTTGATTAGTGCAAAAGCGATAGCCGACGAACTAATAATGGCGCCTAGGCCAACCGCGGATACAAGCGCTAACAAGAGCATTGCCAGTATATTGCCAGCAATACCAACCAGTGCTCTTCTAAACCCAAATTTCGAGCCATGCTTTAACGCTAGCAGAACGGCGGGGCCAGGGCTTGCCGTTACTGCAATGCAGATAAAAATGAAAGTCATATGGTCCATCTATTACACCTATAGGGTAGCGCTTAATTATCCTTCTCGTGGCAGGTCCAGAGCACCAGCGGCTAGGAATTTATGAGTACCTGGCCCTAGCGGCGCCAAACCCTGCTCAAAACGCGCATCGGTGAAGCCTCTGCTACGAATAAACCAACGGATTGAATTTCTCCATAAACATCTCGGGGCGAGCCAACTCCTTGTAGCCAAATTTGGCATACAGAGCTTGCTTATCGGAGGTTGCTAAAGTTATTCGCCTCACCCCTTGTAAGTCCGGATGCTCGTTGACTGCATTTAAAATAACCCTAGAGATCCCCTTACCCCTCAACTCTTGCATGACGAATACATCAACCAAGTTACCAAATGTAGCGTAGTCTGTGACCAGACGAGCAAAGCCGACTTGCTTTTGGCCAATAAAGGCACCGAAACACAGACTGTGTTGGATAGATTTTTCTACCAGTTCGCGCGGAATTCCTTTGCACCAACGAGCCTCACGGTGCAGAAAATTGAAAATGAAATCCACATCCAGCTCATCTTTTTCTGTACTGATTCTTAAGCTATCCATATTGATAATTACTCATAGTTGAACTGAATTGGCCAAATTGCCAATAGCTACCATGAATCCGTAACAGCCCTCATGGTCAGCATAAAACCGGCAAAGACAAATAGCTTCGTGATTATCGCCACACCGGCTGCATCGAAGCCTGAGCAGCCCGAGAACCTCATCACTAGGAATATGAAGAGCACAAAACTAAGCGGCAACCCAATATAAGGCACCAATGCAGAGAGAGTAGATATAACCACGATGATTAGAATTTCGCGTAAGTCCAACCGCACATAGCTAACCTTAATGGCCAGCCAGGTAAATATCATCGAGAACATTGACTGTACTGAAAATACTATAATTAGATAGCCCATGTAATTCATTCCTTGAATCGGCTTTATCCTGACAAACAGTTGCTCAATGCTCCGCATCGCAACTGATTTACCTGTTCGTTTCTACTATACCCACTAAACGATCAAAATCCATATGACATTAAAAAATAACACTGTTTTATTACTTAGGGCCGCCTTTATTTCCAGTTTCCTGCGTCCTATTTGATGGTAAAGTCGGACCGACTGGCTGACTTAATAGTTTTACCTCGCTAGTTCCTTGCTTCTTAATTGAGCGGGTATGACCTGATTAGACTGATAGTATATTTGCCATGCACATCACAAATATGCGTCCTAAAGCTTACGTTAAAAACTTACCTAGATGCATAGAAATCCTATTCAGATCCATATCCGTCAGGCATTAAAGATATGAATTCACAATCCGAGTGTCCAGCGGAACTGGTAAAGAGGACTTCCTTTGGTGTCTGATAATCGAGCCATTCACGAATTCAATTCGTTGCTTTGCTAATCCACATTTTCAAACGATGTTAAAGCAAGGTGCAAAGCAGTTGACCTTCGGTCTGTGTCGAGCCGAGTACGACCTCGTGTAACATGTCATGCGAATCACGCCATCGAGCGCCCTTGGTCAACAATACAGAATTACTGCACAGTCAGAAATTCCAGAAAGGATTTCAACTTCGCCGGCATCCATTTTCGACTGTGGTATACCGCGTAAATAGTGATCAACGGAAATTGACAGTCAGTTAGCAGGGGCACCAACTTATTAGCCTTCACTTCCTCACTGGCAATGAATTTCGGCATCACCGCAATGCCGAGACCCAATACTGCGGCTTCTCGAGTACTGAGAATGTCATTGATTTGGAAACGACTGTTTATCTCGATCTCATGCGCCTCACCCTTCTGTATTACCTCGAATGTTGAACGGTTGGTGAACTTGATAAAGTCGTAATCGGCCATCTCTTGAAGATTTTTAAGTTCGCCATGTTCCCGAATAAAGGCTGGCGAACAGAACAGACCCAACTCGGCCTCGAGTATTTTTTTGGCCACCAGGTTAGAATCTTTTAACGAGCCGGTACCGACCCGCAACGCCACATCGAACTGATCCTTAATTAAATCTCGGCTGCTGTAACTGAGATCGAGCTCAACCTCGACCTTAGGATTTTCCTTCATAAAGGGTTTAATCACCGTACGGATAAAGTGTTCGGCTAGATAATTGGTGGTGGACACGCGTAATAACCCAACCGCTTCATCGCCCAAATTGGCAGTAAACTGTTGCGCTTCTAAAGCGGTTTCCATGATGCGCTGACAATAGCGAAAGTAGCCCTCGCCGGCTTCGGTGAGCGATACCGAACGGGTACTGCGATGCAACAGCCGGACACCCAGTTGAGCCTCCAATTGCGACAACTTACTGCTTACCGTCGACTTATCCATCTTTAGCTGGGTCGCCGCCTTGGTAAAACTCTTGTGTTCCGCTATGGCGGTAAAAATCTGCAGTAAATTTAAGTCCATACATTGGTCACCATTGTTTTCTATAGGAAACAGACTATAGAGATTGAACGGCATTATCAAGATTAGGAAAACATGCCAAACTAGCCTGAAAACTACCACACAGTGCTCACTGTTGGCATAGGCAATCCTCGTAGTCTAGTGCCGAGAAACCCAACTGCGGAGCGACTACCAGCGAACAGGATGATCAGTATGCAGAAGTTACGAGTTGCTGTGGTGGGCGGGTCATTGGGCGGCCTGAGTGTCGCCAATGTCTTACAGCAATTAAACATTGAGGTTGAGGTGTTTGAATATTTTCCGAGCAGATTCCACAGTCGGGGCGGCGCACTGGGTAATGTCCATATCGATCTTATTCAGCGCATTCGGGGGATGAGTCCAAACAAGATGCCGCCGTCAATTAGTGGTCACGGCCATTTTTACGGTGATCTGTGGGCCTATCTCTACCAAGGGCTGCCGGCGCTTATACCGCTATGGTCGACGCCTTAGTATTGGGGGAATGTTTACAGCAGGCGATGTCACCCGAAACAGCTAACCATATGGCCGACGGGAGCCACCTCACCGCGCAATTGGAGCGCTATAACAGTATACGGTTAAAAGAGGTAAGGACCTATTTATTCGCAGTCGACAAGCTTCAGCCTATTTCGCACCGACCAATAGGACTATTGTATCGCCGGAGGCTCTGGTCAAGGTATTGTGAAAGACAATACGATACAGTATTCGATCCATTGCTGATTAGGTTAGTCGGTAACACACTGATAGGGGTTACCCAGCCAAAACTACTAACCGTCAGGGCTAATGAGTATTAAAGCTGTCCGTATTGTCTCAAAATCTTCTCGTATGTACCATCTTCGATAATCTCCTGCAGCCCCCTGTTGAACGATTTAATAATTTTCTCTGCGTTGGGGTGTATTTTGGAAACCGCATTAAACAATTGATTGGATTTAAATGGTGGATCTATAACACTAAAATCAGACGTTGAAACATCCGAAAATTCTGGGTTGTCGGCCAACTGATAGTAGAATGCTTCGCGACTGTCAATCAGTGCATCTACCCGACCCGAAAGAACCATTTTAATAATGTTAGTGGTGCTCAAATTGTTATTAACCTCTATGCCCATTGATTCAAGCTCTACCACCTGCACTGCGCCCGCAAAGCCTGCAATACTGCCGGCCAAAACCTGTTCGATTGTATCGATGCCACTTCCCGCTTTGACGACAAACACTTCATCGCTGGAATATACCGAATCCGTAAAAAAGAAATCAATGGTCCTGTCCTCTGCGATGTAAGCCCCCAATAGACCGTCATATCCCAGGAACTGTGCTTAATACATAGCTCTTTTCCAAGGCACAAAAGAGATTTCCAGTTCATAGCCAGCTCGAGCGAAGGCCTCCCTAGTAAGAACCGAATAGAAACCCTGGCCTGCTAAATTCTGAGCATAAAACGGTGCCCAATCAACTGTCACAAAACGCAGTGGCTCAGCGGTCACTGTTAGGGCTACAGCCAACAAATAGGCTGTGGAAAGCTTCCTTAATATTCGCATCGATAATTGTCTACTATGAAGACCCTGACTCCAAATTATAGAACAAACAATACTAGATGCAATATCACAATATACTCCATTCCTTACTTGGTAATAGCTCTATAATTTTTGTACCATAAAAATAAGTTAACGATCTGAGTCGTTAACACATTAATCAATCATGAGTTATATTTTTCTAATGCCGGAAACTACTATTCCTCTGGCTATAAACTTTCAATAGTTTAAATTTTTCAATCACCAATCAGGAATCACATCCCGTAAAAACTAAACTACGTTATCGATAACACTTTGTTTTGGCACCCTTGTCACTGCACATGTTCACGTCCTTAAGTGCGATAACCAACGGCTAGGTGGATTGCCTGTTTCTAGCAACTGATTAAACTCCGTCCAATAGATCTATTTCAACTGGCTTATTGTTTTCATTAGAAAACAGTCTATGGATGAAGCGCTGCATTATCAAGATAATGAAAACATAGCATAATGACCTTATTATTAACCGATAGGAACACGTTATGAAAACCACAAACACCATGCTTGCCGACGGCTCGAACCCCGAGGGCGTCGATCCTAGCCCTGACCTTGACTGGCATACCCAAGCCAATCTAGTCGATGTAGTGGTTCACGGACCTGCCTTTTCCCACGCCACCAACAAGCTGCGCACCTTTCTCACCTATGCCCAGATTGCTTACCGCCATGAACAGCATTTAAAAGACAAACCTCAGGGCTTAAAGCCGGGAACAGGTTACACCAAGGTACCGGTAATCGATGTGGCTGGTCGCCAGGTCAATGATTCCGGCATTATCCTAAAACACCTGTTGCCGGTATTGGGGCTCGATTACGACAAGGTGTGGGAAGAACGGATTGTCTTCGAACTCGACACCACCTTTAAATTACATTGCACCTCGCAGGACTGGGCGCTATTGGCTGTGGCGACTGTGGGTGCACCGTCCTTTCTAAAATGGGTGGTTGGCCCTGTACTGAAACGGATGGAGCGGAAACAAGCGCACCACAATATTAAAACCGCCGGGCTTGGGCATCGAGAAGGTGATGAAATCGCAATCGCCCGCGCCTTCAAGAGCTCAATGGTCGGTAAATTTCACCATGGTGACCGACCCGGGCACGTCGATCTGTCGTTCTATGGCTTCCTGGCAGGCTATCTCTATGCCGACTGCCCGATTGCAACGAACATGATCCGAATTGCTGGTCTGGATGCCTGGGTTGCTCAGATGAAGATGGCTGTTCCGTTGGAGTCGCTGTTTGTCAGCTGAGGTGACGAGTGTGGGGCGGAATGGACTGGCAGGCTATTTCCACGTCAATATCACCAGGGACAGTCAAAATCCAATTGGCAGCCGATTAAAAAAAACTTACCATCACGTTATTGGCGACTCCATAGGTACAGGGCAGTAGGGTTGCCCTGAACGTTTCAGTTGATAGGCTGCATTAGCATGCTGACTTCTTTAATCCAAACCCTGCGCCATGCCTTACCCTTGCTCTGCCCAGGTTGTTTACAAGCGCAACGCGATGGCCTTCTGTGCTCGGTATGCGAGAGTTATCTGGCCACTATCGTTTACCCCTGTCCAAGTTGTGGCGCCCCGGGCAGCAGTTTTGAAGTCTGTGGTGCCTGCCTGAAAAAACCGCCACTTTGGGATTCACTGCATGGCGCCTGGCACTTCGAGGGTCTGGCCCGTCATCTGATTCATCAGTTTAAATACCAACACAATATCGCGGCCGGGCGTGCGCTGGTTACGCTCTGGCTGGCGCACCAGACTGCGTTGTTCAAGCCCGATGCGGTGGTGGCCGTGCCCATGCATTATCGCAAGCAGCAGAAGAAAGGTTTTAACCAGGCCGAGTGGCTCGCTCGGCAGATCGGCCAACATTGGTCCCTGCCACAATGGCATGGGGTCCGCCGCATCAAGGCCACGACACCGCTGGAGGGACTGGACAAGGGCCAGCGCAAACGGATGCTGAGCGACGCCTTTGCCTTGACAGACCGGCCACCGCGATCCGTGGCGCTAGTGGATGATGTACTCACCTCGGGGTCCACGGCAGCGGAGCTGACTCGCCTGTTGAAGAACAACGGTTGCCAGTTTGTTAGTATCTGGATACTGGCTCGAACACCGCTCTAGGAAACAACGGTCGATTTACCGTCGGGCGGATATTAGATGCTTCATTGGTGAACCGGAGTACACTGGTTCTTTTGCTCGGATGTGCGGTATGAGCCAAGCGCAACACCCCTACTCATTGCTGTCCCAGGACCGTTTGATCGATTGGCTGGAAGCACTGGATATAGATACCGACTATCGGATCTACCCCCTGAACAGCTACGAAAACCGCGTCTATCGGGTCGGCATTGAAGACAGCAAGCCGATCGTGGTCAAGGTCTATCGACCCGGGCGCTGGAATGAGGCTCAGATTCGCGAGGAGCTGGCTTATACTCAACAGCTCTTTGATGGCGATATTTCGGTCGTGCCTGCGCTCGAAATCAATGGCGATATTCTGCATGAACGCGATGGCTTCTTCTTTGCCTGCTTCCCAATGCGCGCCGGCCACGCCTTCGAGCTGGACAATCCGGACAAGCTGTACCGAATTGGCCAGGTGCTCGGCCGCGTGCACAACTGCGGCCAGCAAGGCAATTTCATCACCCGGCCGCACCTGTCGCTGATCGATCCGATCGTCCAGTCCCAGCAATTCTTCGCCACCAGTGCACTCATTCCGGACAGTATTCGCGCCAATTACCTGAGCACCCTGGCGGCGCTTGAGGGCTTAACGCGTCCATTCCAAGCCCTGATGGAAACAACCGAGCAACTCAGAATTCACGGCGATTTCCATGCCGGCAATATTCTGACCCGAGACGAGGACATCCTCTTGGTGGATTTCGACGATACGGTCACCGGGCCTGCAATGCAGGACATCTGGAAGTTGTTGTCCGGGCCAGAAAGTGAACAGCAACAGCAGCTCAAGGGGCTAGAGGAAGGTTACCAGCAATTCCGACCCTTCCCGCGCAATGAGCTTAGCTTGATCGAGGCCCTGCGCACCACCCATATGATTCGGCACACCTTATGGATTGCTCGCCGCTGGTCCGATCCGGCCTTTCCCTTTGCCTTCCCATGGTTGGCCACAGAACGTTATTGGAGCGAACATTTGCTGCAGCTGCGCGAGCAGTGGAGCAGCCTACAGGACATTCAGTGGTAGACCGGTGCGCTCGGGGTTGGTGACAACCCCAGATGGGTCAGGGTTAGAGTTAGAGTTAGAGTTAGAGTTAGAGTAACTGATGATACAGCTTCTCGGCCAAGCCCTTTAATAGTGCCGCCTCTTCAGCCGTCATATCGAGCTGACAGACAATGGCTTCGGGCACCTTGAGGGCCTGTTCAGACAGGGTTCGGCCTTTGCGGGCCACCACAATCAGCTTCTGGCGCGAGTCATCAGCCGAGCGGGTCCGGGTGATCAAGGCTTTTTGTTCCAAGCGCTGCAAAATCGGCGTCAGGGTACCGGCATCGAAGCGAGTGCGCTCTACCAGCCGTTTAATCATCACCCCGTCTTCCTCCCACAGCGCGAGCATCACCAAGTATTGGGGATAGGTCAGGTCCAGTTCGGCCAGCAGCGGTCGATAGGTTCGAATTAGCGCATTGGTCGCCGAATAGAGCGAATGGCAAATCTGCTTGTCCAATTTAAGTGAATTGTCCAATTTAGGCGAATCATGATCGGTCACGGTGTGCTCCTACAGCGAGAAATTATTTTGCGCACAAAGCATTGACAAGTCAATGGCATCCGGCCATTATTTTGCGTACAAACTAAACTACATAGAGGAATCTATTCCATGACTACTGCTCTCCTTATTTTGGCGCTGTTCGTGGCCGGAAATTTCGGTCGTATCTATTATCAGAACGCTCAGGTGCCCAGCCTGGGGGTTGAACAGGGCCAGTTCCAGCCGATCAGCAAGAAACCCAACAATGTTTCGACCCAGACCGATGATGCGGCCAAGAAAGTTAAACCTCTGACCGCCAAAGAAACCCCAGCGGCAACCCTGACGGCGATAAAGCAAGCGATCAACCTCTATGGCGGTGCCGACATTAAGAGTCAAACCGAGGATTACCTCTATGTGGTCTTCACCACCGGCAGGATGCGTTTTCACGATGACGCCGAATTCTGGCTCGATAACGCTAACCAGCAGGTCCACTTCCGTTCTGCCAGCCGCGCCGGATACTCCGATATGGGGCTGAATCGTCAGCGTTATGACCGTATCACCGAACTATATGCGGCCCAATAGGTCAGAGCTTGGGTGCCACCTACCCTTGCTAATGGAGAAGCTATGAAAGTGTTTGATTTGATTGTCATCGGTTCCGGTGCGGCCGGCCTGACGAGCGCCTTTACGGCCCTAGGCTTTGGCAAAAAAGTGCTTATTATTGAAAAGCATAAAAGTGGCGGTGAATGCACCTGGTCCGGTTGTATACCCAGTAAGGGTTTAATCAACCAAGCCAAGGATGTTTTCATTGCCAAGAAATTTGCCAAGATCGAGGTCGATAGCGCCACCATCCTGACCCAGGTACGGGCTATCAGCGAAGCCATCTATACCCATGAGACCCCAGAGGTATTGGAACAGGCCGGTGCTGTGTTCGTGCAGGGTGAGGCCGCCTTTGTCAGCAGCAAGGTTATCCAGGTTGGCGCCGAACAGTACCGAGGCAAGAAGATCATCATCGCCACCGGTTCATCACCGGCGGTACCGCCCATTAGCGGCCTGTCGGCTGTGCCCTACCTGACCAATGACAACTTTTTTGAGCAAGATAAGCTGCCCGCATCGATCCTGGTGCTCGGTGCCGGCGCCATCGGCATGGAACTGGCCCAGGCGATGAATCGCCTCGATGTGCAGGTCACTGTGGTCGAGATGATGCCCGAAGTGATGTTCCGCGAGGAGCCGGACATGGCCGCCCTGATTCGTGAAAAGCTCAGCAGCGAAGGGGTTGTGTTTCATCTCGGTACCAAGGCGGTGGCGGTCGAAAGCTCCCCTACCGGGGTCCGCTTGACGGTCAGTCAGGGCGAGAGCGAGCAGGTTCTCGAGGCCGAAAAGATCCTTGTGGCCTTGGGTCGTGCACCCAATATAAGCGGACTCAACTTGGCCGCGGTGGGCATTGAAACCGAACGCGGTATTGTAGTCGATCAGTATCTGCAAACCACCGCCAAGGGCGTCTATGCCTGCGGCGATGTCGCCGGGCCATACCTGCTCAGCCATATGGCCAACTATCAAGCCAAACTGGCGACGCTGAATGCGCTATTGCCGATACGCCGCAAGGTCAACTATGCCCATGTGGCCTGGACCACCTTTACCGACCCGGAATTTGCCCGTGCCGGCATGACCGAGGCCGAAGCCCGAGCCGCCCAAGGCGACTCGATCCGGGTTTATCATTATGATTTTAACAAGCTGGATCGGGCTAAAACCAAGGCCGGCGACATGGGACGGATCAAACTGATCACCAGCAGTCGCGGCAAGGTATTAGGGGCCCATATTATCGGCGAACGGGCCGGCGAAATGATTGCCCAGGTGCAGGTTGTAAAAACCCTCGGCCTCAACTTCGCCAAGGTGCAGGGCGTTATCCATCCCTACCCAACCTACTCCGACGCGCTGCGGCAAATTGCCCAACAGGTCTTTCTCGACAACATACTGCTGCACCCG
>Ga0307492_10000175_pt1 | contig 28741 bp, 24 predicted proteins | sample SI3LmetaG_FD_202365 | JGI IMG/M metagenome (GOLD analysis project Ga0307492, IMG submission 202365) | Sea-ice brine microbial communities from Beaufort Sea near Barrow, Alaska, United States - SI3L | ecosystem: Environmental > Aquatic > Marine > Coastal | place: USA: Alaska | collected 2017-05-06 | reverse complement strand
GAAGAAGAGATAACAGAATTTGACGATTTGAGCGGTCAGGTTAAGGGAGATACAAAAGGCTTCAGTTATGGGCTAAGTTGGACCATGCCGCTGTCCAGTAATTTATTATTTCAGACACGTTTTAAGATAAATGCTTACCAACAAGATATTGTTGTTGATGGAGAACGCTTTGATAATATAGACGAAACTTTTACTACCTTACATGTTGGCCTAGCTTATGTTTTCTAAAAAACCATTAAATTCGGAATATTCCGATTTATTGGTGGACTAAAAAACACCTCATTTAGTAACGAAGAGTGCTCCCAAGGTATTTGTTTGTTGCGTGTTTCTTTAGCTACCCCTGTCCTGACTTTTTTAAATACTGCTTCGACACTAATCTGTTTAGTCATATGTCTTAGCAAATGTTTGGTGTACACACCGTTTTTGCGTTTACCATCTGCCGCCACACCGCCGGGCTCAGTAGCAAAGGCAATCATAGTATTAAATGGTGCTTTAATGGGCGCCAAACCACTCGACATATTACCATTATCTGCAACCGTGTGATTTTCAAAGGGGTTATTGCGACAGGCATCCAAAATAATAATATTTTGTAAACCCTGAGATTTGTTGATTTCAGTAAACAAACTATCGATTTTATATAGCCCAGAAATAAATTCGGGATAACTTTCAAACTGCATACCCAAAGGCACAATGTAATTCTGGTGATTAACCTGAATGGCATGACCTGCGTAGTAAATCAGCGCAAGTTTTTTAACATGAACATCTTTTATTACGCTGGCGTAAAACTGTTGCACCTGGACGGTTAAATCTGAAAGGTTACTGTCTTTGAGCAAACTGACCCGAAATCCCATATTAGTCAAGCTATCAGCTATTGCGATTGCATCATTACCAGAATTTTTTAAAGGTGCTGTCGCATAGTTTTTATTGCCTATCACCAAAGCAAAACGTTTTACATCTTGCTCAGAAGCAAAACCCTGTGAGCCTGCGATACTGAGATAAACACATAATAACAACCTGATCATCTTCTGTTTATCCTATTAAAAAGAAAATTAATGATACAACTAATGGATTGAATAGACAGCGATAAAGATAATCAAATAAACAAAAATGTTAGGGCAACAATTTCTTGGACAAACATTGAGCAGGCTAAGTGCAAGTAACTAATCGACCAAGATCTTGCCATTAAGGCCAAATTATTCTTATGTAAATTGAAACCATTGCTGATTAAGGGAATTCTGACAATTCAGCTACCAAAAAATCAACGGATGCTCTGACCTTTTTTAAACTATATTTGGGTCTATGATATAAAAGGTAGATACCTCCGTTATCGTTCCGAGATATTGATAACTGCCCATCGTCTAAGATAACTTGCTCTAATCTTCCATCGGCTAATGGTTCTCTTATGCCCCATTCAGGCAACAATGCGAGCCCTTCACCTAGAATAGCTTCATCAATTAATGTATCTCCTTGATTACTGATAAAAGAAGCTTGAGTGTGTAGTTCTTTCCATCCATGTTGCATGTTAGCTTGCCAATTTAAGATACCACTAGGTGCCCGATATAATAATGTTTGATGCTGCAGGATATCCGAAACTGTTTTTGGTTTTCCCTTCTTTGAAAGGTAACCAGGTGATGCAACGAGTACAAACTGATTATTCGAAAGCCTCCGTGCAACGGCCCGGTCAGGTAAACTTGCCGTGGCTCTGATGGCAATATCAATCTGATTATGCGCTAAGTTAGAGATATGATCTGTCATCTCAACATCAACAATTATATCTGGATAACGTTTTCTTAATTTTGCTAAAGCAGGCTCCAAGCAAAACTTACCATAACCAGGTATTGCCGAAATTTTCAACACACCAGATGGTATATCTGAGTGTTGTTCTATCAAATTATCTGCATAATCCAAAGCCTGGACAGCTGGACTAATTTGTTCAAGATAGAGAGCTCCTAGCTCTGTCAGTTGAACCACTCGTGTTGAACGCTGTATCAATAAAGCACCAAGCAGAACCTCAAGATCCTGAATACGCCTAGAGACAGAAGACGCAGGCACACCTAAAACCTTAGCCGCACCTGAAAAACTGCCCGTTTCTGCCACTTCCAAAAAATATTTAAGTGCTCGCAATTTATCCATATTTTCCTAAAATTTTGAAAAAACAGCTATTGTTGTCATAAAGACAATACTTATTGATGATTCATGGTATTTAACAAAACATTCATTCGTATTATATTAGTTTAAACAATAATTGAAAGCACGAAAATTAAAGTTTAATAATGAGTAATAGTTATATGGCAACTTCAATCAAACAAATACTTAGGCGAGTTCCTTGCTGGAGTACCTTTTTATTAGTCATGCTTACTTCGCCGAACATACTTGCCGCTACAACTAGAGGATCCACACCAGCAGGGTTATTACGTAACTTTGAGAGCTTAATCACCTTGGCGATTGTCCTCTTTGCGGTCACCATTGCTTGGTTGTTAAACCATAGTTCAGCTAAGTTTCGGGCTACAGGTACAGGCTTTTCGGCACTAGCATGTATTGCCATTGTTGTATGGTTTTATTTCGCCTTGCAAACTGGCGTGTTAGACAATCCCAAACCTCACCAGGTACCTATGGATGGCGTAAAACCTATTTTAATGTGGACACAGATAAGTATCTTTCTGTTGGCAGGTTTGAGTTTATTCGCGGTGGCATTTCACCAAAGTAAAAGCCAAAAGACTCTCACTTTAAGTGCACACAACGAAACCAACCGTTACGGGCAAGTTTCACGCGCTGCATTGGACAACTACCTTATTATTCATTTTTCTTATTCCAACAGGCATATTTTCTTCCATGATCCCTGAAGGGACTTAGTATCGAACTGAATATAGTATGGTTCACAAAACAATAGGATTTATTGTCTTTGGGCTTTTTATCGCCAGGATCATTTGGAATAAAAAAATCAAAACGCCCGGACCTAGATAGTTCACTTAAGCCAAAAGACCGTAAAATGGCACACCTAGCCCACATTGCTTTATATATGTTGATGTTTTTCATCCCCATTACGGGATATATAATGACAAGCTTGCATGGGTATTTGTCATGGTTCTTTATTTGGGAATTGAAACCCTTTTTATCAGAAAGTGAAGCCTATAAATTTTGGGGACTATTACACAAATATCTACTTCAATATCTTATATATTTCATCCTTGGAAGCCACATTTTAGGTGCCTTAAAACATCAATTTATTGATAAACATACCAAAGAACTAAAACGCATGGTGTCTGAAGTTACAGTTTACCTGTAACACGTGGATATGAGTTGATGTTGATTTAGCATAAGCTAAACTGGCATCAACCATGGATTCTCTAATGTTAAGAAACGAAAGTGACAATATAAGGCTAAAGATAAGATTTGTAATTTCTTATTTAGGTAACATTTATCACTTTTCGATATTTAATTAGCGCTTCAAAAGGATTGATAACAACACCCCATTCCCAGCGCAGCTTATTACAACCAACTAAGTGCCAAAAAAATATGAATGATACCCACGGCAAACAATCCAGCCAACACATCATCAATCATAATGCCAAAGCCGCCGTGAACATGTTTATCTAGGTAGCTAATAGGCCAAGGTTTTAATATATCAAAAAATCGGAATAGCATAAAACCAACCAGTACGGTTTGCCAGCTCAAGGGTACTGCGACCATAGTGACTAACATGCCTGCGACTTCATCCCAAACGATAGATGAGTCGTCATGCACGCCCATGTCTTCTGCGGTTTTTCCGCAGATCCAGATGCCCAAAACAGACACCAGTATTGTGACAATCAAATAAACAGAAAAACTAGAGAAATGAGATAACATCACAACTAAGGGAAGAGCAGCTAAGGTACCGAATGTACCTGGCATTTTTGCAGCTAAACCACTACCAAACCCAAACGCCAAAAAGTGAACAGGATTAAGTAAGCTAACTCGGCTGCGTATTTGTTTATCCATTACAGTGCCTCTCTTTGGTTGAGGTAACTAGAAGTGTTCGTAACCTTTGTCACTAAATATATATGGTTTATCCGCTTGACGTAACTCTAACTTACCTGCACTGCCATTCAATTGACCAATATAGGTAGCATGCACATTAGCATTGGCTAAGGTTGTCTCTAAGTGGCCTTTTTGTTCTTCACTCACAGTGAATAATAACTCGTAATCATCCCCTGCACTTAAGGCATACCTTATCGCTTGAGAACAAGTCACCGACTCTTTTAAGGCTGAGGACATTGGCAATTTATCAACATGTATTGTTGCACCACACTGAGACGCATTTAGAATGTGTTTTAAATCAGAAACCAAACCATCGGATATATCAATACAAGCACTGGCAATACGTCTAAGGCTAGTGCCAACCAATAATCTTGGCGTGGGATAATTCAAGCGGTTCAGCAAAAACGCTTGATTAGGTTGATTGCTCACCACACATTTTTTTTGTGCTATATGCAAACCTAATCCTGCATCACCTAATGTACCAGTGACGTAAACTGAATCACCTGGTTTAGCCTTACTTCTTGTTAGTGCTTGGTCAAAAGGCACAAATCCTTGCGCCGTGATGGTTATAGCTAAAGGCCCCTTAACAGTATCCCCGCCAATTAGTTGCACCGAGTAATATTCAGCGTGTTGTTGCAAGCCATTTGAAAAAGCTTCCAGCCAAGTTTCATCGACCTCAGGCATACTCAAAGATAAACTTATCCAAGCTGGCTCTGCGCCCATGGCGGCCAAATCGCTTAAATTTACGGCCATTGCTTTTTGCGCTATCGCGTGAGCAGGTGTGTCTGCTAAGAAATGCACGCCACTAAGCAAAGTATCGGTGGTAGTGACTAATGCTTGACCTTGGGGGATATGAGTGACAGCACCATCATCACCAATACCAATTATCACGTCTTTACGCTGAATACTTTTTGCTTTGAAAAAGTCTTCAATCACATTAAATTCTTTCACAGTTACTACTTTTATTTAAATCAGTGAGGGAAAGTTGTCCACAACCTATTTGCTAGGGTTAGGACAACTCATCTTTACGCAGAGTCTTAATCGCTTTATCCAACACACCATTAATAAATTTATGGCTTTCTTCTGCACCAAAAGATTTAGCTAACTCGATGGCTTCATTGATAACAACTTTATAAGGGACATCAACTCTAGCAACAAGTTCGTAGGTGGCAATTCTAAGAATCGCTTTTTCTACGGGATCTAGCTCCTCAGGCAGGCGCCCAAGGTAAGGTTTCATTTTTTTGTCTAATTCTGCACAGTCTTTTACAACGGCTCGCAATAACTCCAAAAAATACTCAGTATCAACTTTTTTCATATCGTTACTGGTGACGATACTGAGTTCTATTTGTTCGACAGGATTTTTGCTCATTTGCCAAGAATAAACCGCTTGTACTGCAAATTCTCTGGCTAGACGGCGGGCTTTAGGTTTCAACTATTTAGCCTCTTCAATATTAGCTAATACATTAACCATTTCTAGTGCACTAATAGCAGCTTCTGCACCTTTGTTACCAGCTTTAGTGCCAGAACGTTCGATAGCTTGTTCAATACTATCAGTAGTGATTACGCCAAAAGAAACAGGAATACCATGATCATAAGAGACTTGTGCTAAACCTTTATTACATTCGCCAGCGACAAACTCAAAATGAGGTGTACCACCACGTATAACAGCACCAAGGGCAATAATGGCATCATACTTGTTTTGCTCAGCAAGTTTTTTCGCTGCGATGGGTAGCTCGTAAGCACCCGGCACACGTACTAAAGTAATATCTTGTTCGTTTACTTCACCATGCCGCTCAAGGGCGTCTAGAGCACCATCAACAAGGCTTTCAACAACAAAACCGTTGAAACGTGAAACCACTAGAGCAAACTTTTTGCCTGTTGCGCGAATGTTACCTTCAATAATATTCATCTATAAACCTTACTGGAAAAATCGGCGCGCAGTTTAGCACATCCGTAATGGGAAATATTGTGAATTTCAAGTCTTAAATTTCGACGTATTCAACCACTTCTAATCCATAACCTGACAAGGCATGGTATTTTTTGGGTTTGCTCATCAAACGCATTTTTTTAACACCTAAGCTGGCTAATATTTGACTGCCTACACCGACCGTTCTAGATGAGCCGGTCCATGGAGCATTAGCGGGTTTCTCGCCATTATCTTCTGCTTCAAATTGTTTGACCTGGGTCAGTAAGTCTTCATCTTTACCTAGCAACACTAAAACACCACCATTATCAGCAATATATTTAATGGCTTGTGGCAATCCCATACTTCGTGAAATAGCCCGTTGAGAACCTAATAAATCACTAAAACTATTCAGCAAATGCACTCTCACCAAAGTAGGCACATCACTATTAATCTCACCTTTGCACATAGCAAAGTGTACTTTGTTATCAATCACATCTTTATAGGTAACTAAATCAAATTCACCGTACTCTGTGGGAAGTTTACACTTAGCCACCTGCTGAATAGTGGTTTCGTTCAAATTTCGATATTCGATTAAATCAGCGATAGTCCCAATTTTCATGTCATGTTTGGCTGCGAAGACTTCCAACTCTGGGCGCCTGGCCATACTGCCGTCTTCGTTGAGTATTTCAACTATTACAGAAGCAGGCTCACAACCGGCAAGTCGAGCCAAGTCTATCCCCGCTTCAGTATGCCCTGCACGGTTTAGCACCCCCCCCTCTTTACCAATTAATGGGAAAATATGTCCCGGTTGCACAATGTTGCTAGGGTTTGCATCTTTTGCTACTGCCGCCAATACAGTTTTGGCTCGGTCTGACGCTGAAATTCCTGTGGTAACACCTTCTGCCGCTTCAATAGAGACAGTGAAGTTGGTTGAAAATTGAGCGCTATTATCATCTACCATCAAGGGTAAGTTAAGCGCTTGGCAGCGCTCAGCAGTCATGGGTAAACACACCAAACCCCGAGCATGAGTCACCATGAAATTAATAGCTTCGGGGGTAACATGTTCGGCAGCCATAATAAGATCGCCTTCGTTTTCCCTATCTTCATCATCCATTAAGATAACCATTTTACCTTGACGGATATCTTCGATTATTTCTTCACTGCTATTTAATGGCATAGTTTATTGTCTTCTTTTTAATTTTATTGAGGGCATCATTTTTACCCTTGGGGCCAGCACCTTTCGGTGACCTTATTTACTTCAAATAGCCGCTGTCTGCTAAAAACGCCATGCTGATATCTTTTTTACCATCTTGACTTGAGGCTCTGCCGCTTTGTCACCTAACATTTATCTTTCAATATAACGGCCAGCAGGTGTAATAGATAATATTTCACCTACACCGTCCACATGGCCACTCACAATATGCCCACCTAAACGACTGTTAACTTGCAATGCTTTTTCAAGGTTAACCTTACTACCTGCTTGATAGCTGGCAAAACCAGTACGTTTAATGGTCTCATGTGATATGTCAGCGCTAAATCCACTTTTCGACATAGCGACTACCGTTAAACAGACTCCATTATTAGCAATACTATCACCTAAAGAGACATCACTCATATCCAACTTGTCGGTTTTAATTGACAACCTTATGTCCGTGCCAGAGGGCATCAAGGCTTCAATAGTACCCGCATCCTCTATAATCCCGGTAAACATAATTTCTCAATAAATTTGTTCATAGTTACGTTAATGTTTTAATGATTAATCAGCGCAGTCATTTTAATATCACTACCCACTTGCCTAATATCGGTCCAAGTAAGCTCAATTGCCTCATCCATCACTTCAATCGGTATGCTGTCAAACAGATTTTGACCAGCGCCTCCAATAAGTTTGGGCGCTTGATATAAAATCAATTCATCAATCAGTTTATTTTGTAACAACGCACCGGCGAGTTTGCCTCCCGCTTCAACCCAAATGTTATTTAGCTGCATCTCGCCTAACTTGGTAATCACTTTATGTAAGTCTAACTTATTGCCATTAAAAGGCGCTTGCCATTGAATCACATGCTGTTCAAATAAGTGTTCGCTAGGCTGTCCATTAACAAGTAAAACATTGCCAGCAAGATTGTTTTCAAATGATTGCAAACAATTTAAAGAGGCTGGTAACTGATTGCGCCCGTCCAACAATACCCGCAAAGGTTGTCGTAAGTCTTTTTCCGCTAACACATTATCATTTAAATTAAGCTCAGAATAACGCACATTCAACATCGGGTTATCTGCTATTACTGTACCAGAACCCGATAAAATAGCGCAGCTTCGCGCTCGATGTCTTTGTACATCTTGCCTTGCCTGTGGACCAGTGATCCACTGACTTATGCCATTTTTTAAAGCCGTTTTACCATCTAAACTAGCGGCTAACTTAACGGTGACCCAGGGTAGACCTGTTCGCATACGTTTAATAAAACCACGGTTAAGTTGTTCAGCACTTGCTTGCAATAAACCATGTTCGGTTTTTATACCCGCTTCTTGTAGCTTCATTAAACCGTTTCCAGACACCACAGGATTAGGATCAACCATAGCCGCCACAACCCTCGTGACACCGGACTCTATTAAGGCATCAGCACAAGGTGGAGTTTTACCATAATGACTGCAAGGCTCTAGCGTGACGTAAACAGTAGCGCCTTTGGAAAACGCACCGGCTTGTTGCAAAGCATGCACTTCAGCATGAGGCGTTCCTGCTTTTTTATGCCAGCCTTCGCCTAGAATGACACCTTGGCTGTCGCTGATAACACATCCCACATTAGGATTAGGAGAAGTGGTATATTCACCGCGTTTAGCTAATTGAATAGCGCGGGCCATCATTTGATGATCTGTTTTAGAAAATTGAGTCACGGGTTACCAATTAATAAATAAACACAAGAGTGTAAAAAAAAGACAATCAACAGAGCAGAATTTAGTCACCTAACCGCGCAATCTCTTCACCAAATTCGCGAATATCTTCAAACGAACGATATACTGACGCAAAACGCACATAAGCAATCTTATCTAGTTCTTTCAATGCATCCATAATCAAATTACCCAGAAATTCACTACTGACTTCGCGCTCACCAGTAGCACGTAATGAAGATTTCAGACGACTGATACACTGCTCGACTTCTTCTGTACTGACCGGGCGCTTTTCTAGGGCACGCTGTAAACCGGCCCGCAACTTATCTTCGTTAAAAGGCTCACGAGAACCATCGCGCTTGACTATCCGAGGCATCACTAATTCTGCCATTTCAAAGGTCGTAAAACGTTCTTTACATACCGTACACTCTCTTCTACGTCTCACTTGGCTGCCATCAGCTACAAGACGGGAATCGATGACTTTAGTTTCTTGTACAGAACAAAATGGGCAAAACATAAATGATTCCAAATTTGAGTAGTGAATACACCTAAATTAACAAAATTCCACAGCTAGTCATACTATAAGCAATAAAAAGCAATAAAAAAGCCGACTTTCGCCGGCTTTCGTGTGTCAATCTAGATATTATTTAGGCGTAAACAGGGAATTGCTCACACAACGCAACCACTTCACCTTTGACACGTTTAATGACAGATTCATCATTGATATTATCCAGCACATCACAAATCCAGTTTGCCACCTGTTTGGCTTGTTCTTCTTTAAAACCACGACGAGTAATGGCGGGTGAACCAAGACGTAATCCACTAGTAACAAAAGGTGAACGCGGATCGTTTGGCACTGAGTTTTTATTGACAGTGATGTTGGCGTTGCCTAGGGCAGCATCCGCATCTTTACCTGAGTACTCTTTGCCAATTAAGTCTAATAAGAATAAATGGTTTTCTGTACCGCCAGAAACCACCTTGTGCCCACGCTCTTGTATTACCGCAGCCATAGCTTTGGCATTAAGTACCACTTGCTGTTGATAAACTTTAAACTCCGGCTCTAAGGCTTCTTTGAAAGCCACCGCTTTTGCAGCAATCACATGGCACAAAGGGCCACCTTGGTTGCCTGGAAATACTGAGCTATTCAGTTTTTTATAAATTGCTTCGTCACCACAAGCCGATAAAATCAAACCGCCGCGAGGCCCTGCTAGCGTTTTATGGGTAGTCGTGGTCACAACATGAGCATGAGGAAGCGGACTAGGATAGACACCAGCAGCAACCAAGCCTGCAACGTGAGCCATATCGACTAACAAATACGCATCGACTTTATCCGCTATTTCGCGAAACGTCTGCCAATCAACAATGCCTGAATAAGCAGAGAATCCTGCAATTATCATTTTAGGTTTATGCTCAATTGCTAAGGCTTCAACTTGTGCCATATCGATTTCGCCGGTTTCAGGGTGTAATCCGTATTGAACAGCGTTATACGTTTTACCTGAGAAATTCACATGTGAACCATGAGTTAAATGACCACCGTGGGCTAAACTCATACCTAATACTGTATCACCTGCATTTATCAATGCCATAAACACAGCAGTGTTAGCTTGTGAACCAGCATGTGGCTGCACGTTGGCGTAATCACAGCCAAATAATTGTTTAGCCCTTTCTATGGCTAAATCTTCAGCAATATCTACATATTCACAACCGCCGTAATAACGTTTGTGTGGGTAACCTTCCGCATATTTATTGGTTAGCTGAGAACCTTGAGCTTCTAATACACGTGGGCTGCAATAGTTTTCAGAAGCGATCAGCTCGATGTGATGCTCCTGACGTTGGTTTTCATTTTGAATTGCTTGGAACAATTCTGGGTCAAAATCAGCAATATTCATGTCACGTGTTAGCATCACTTTTCCTCAAGATTAGCGGTAATTAAAATTGGGATAAACACCCCCAAATAGGCAGCGCATAGTTTAGTTATTTTAAATAATTTGTATAGTGGCATTGTGGTATGAGAAACAACCAAAAGTTGTAACGCTTTATGCACACGGATTTCTCATTCGTTACAGCGCTTCTATCGTCCCCGGAAAGTGCACCCCAATTTGCTGGCGTATATTATCCATTACACTTAGCACCCCGATGCTGTCGCGATGTGACATCACATCACTGCACTGCATGTTTTTTTCGATGCACTTCATGCTTTCTTCTATTTGATACTCAAAGCCGTTAATCGGATGAGGTATATCAATGCTTTGTATTAATTTGTCATCGCAATAAATAGCAGCGCTATCAGCATCCCAAAAACATGCAGGTAAATTGACGTAACCTTCGGTGCCCACTATTCTCATGGTATTGCTTGTTTGAGATAACATGGAACATGTGAATTGCGCATAACGACCCGATGCATAATGCATGTTGGCGAATACGTGACCGTCAACATTTAGATCAGTTAATTGCCCCATAGCCTGCACTTTATCTGGGTGTTCCTGAAGAAGAAACTGACTGACAGTGATACTATAAATGCCTAAATCTAGCAGAGAGCCACCAGCAAGTTCAGCTTTATGTAAGCGACTATTTTCTTGCTTTTGAAATGCAAAACCAATCTCCGACTGAATATATTGAATATCACCTATTATACCTTCATTTAACAACTGCCTAAGTTGTGATAAACAGGGCATGAATCGGCTCCATAAAGCCTCTTGTAACAGTAGGTTTTTGCTTTGGGCTAAGTCAGCTAATTTTTGCATTTGCTTGGCGTTTACTGTGCAAGGTTTCTCTACCAACACATGTTTACCTGCTTCTAAACACATTTTGGCTTGTTGGTAGTGAAAGTTATGAGGAGTAGCAATGTAAATAATATCGATCTCAGGGTCAGCTAACATTTGACCGTAATCTGCGTATATCTTTTCAATTTGATAGGTATTAGCAAAATTGATTGCTCGCTCTTCTGAACGACTGGCGACAGCCAAAATTTTCCCTTTTTTTGACGACGCGATTGCTTTTGCAAATGTATTTGCAATATTTCCAGGACCAATAACGCCCCAATTAAAACTTTGCATAATTTACCTTGTTAACAACTTAATAGAATAAAATACTACGATAGCTAATGATAAATCACATCCATTATTCATAAAAAGTCAAACTAAAAAAACACAATACCTTTTACCCTGCCCTTGCACTGAATTACACTACTCACAAATTAACTCAATAAAGACAGTTATGGCTCAATACGTTTACAGCATGCTTCGTGTCGGTAAAGTGGTTCCACCCGGCAAACATATCTTAAAAAACATTTCTCTCAGCTTTTTCCCTGGAGCCAAAATCGGCGTATTGGGTTTAAATGGCTCAGGTAAATCAACGTTACTAAAAATTATGGCTGGTATAGATACTGATATTGAAGGTGAGGCGATTCCTCAAACCGGACTAAAAATTGGCTATCTACCCCAAGAACCTCAATTGGACGAAACTAAAGATGTGCGCGGCAACATTGAGGAAGCAGTGGCAGATGTAGCACATGCCCTAAAACGTATCGATGAAGTCTATGCTGCGTATGCAGAAGAAAACGCTGATTTTGATGCGCTAGCCAAAGAGCAAGGTGAGCTAGAAGCTATTATCCAAAGTAAAGATGGGCATAATCTCGAAAATACCTTAGAACGCGCAGCTGATGCCTTACGCCTGCCACCTTGGGATGCGGACGTTAGCAAATTATCAGGGGGTGAACGCCGCCGTGTTGCTCTGTGTAAGTTGCTACTCGAAAAACCCGAAATGTTATTACTCGATGAACCTACCAACCACTTGGATGCCGAGTCAGTAGCATGGTTAGAACGTTTCTTACATGATTATGAAGGCACAGTAGTGGCGATTACCCACGACAGATACTTCCTTGATAATGTAGCCGGTTGGATACTCGAACTTGACCGTGGTCAAGGTATTCCTTGGGAAGGTAACTACTCATCTTGGTTAGAACAAAAAGATGCACGATTACAACAAGAAGAAAAAACCGAGAGCGCCAGACAAAAATCCATCAAAACAGAACTAGAATGGGTACGTTCAAACGCTAAAGGTCGCCAATCAAAAAGCAAATCGCGTATGGCTCGGTTTGAAGAGCTTACTACTGGTGATTACCAAAAACGCAATGAAACCAATGAGTTATTCATCCCACCTGGTGAACGTTTGGGAGATAAAGTCATTGAAGTCACGGGGTTAAGAAAATCCTATGGCGACCGATTATTAATTGACGATCTCTCTTTTAAAATCCCAAAAGGAGCCATTGTAGGCATAGTCGGCCCTAACGGAGCGGGTAAATCTACTTTATTCAAAATGCTCAGCGGCGACGAAAAACCCGATGCCGGTAAAATTGATGTCGGTGAATCTGTACAGTTAGCCAGCGTCGATCAATTCCGCGATCAAACGAACGGTGACAATACGGTGTATAAAGAAATCTCTGATGATTCAGAAATTATCCGCATTGGAAACTTTGAACTGAATAGCCGCGCCTACTGCGGACGATTTAATTTTAAAGGTTCGGATCAACAAAAGTTTATGAAAGACTTGTCTGGTGGTGAACGTAACCGAGTACACTTAGCTAAATTATTAAAAGCCGGCGGTAACGTATTATTGCTAGATGAGCCCACCAATGATCTAGATGTTGAAACCTTACGGGCTCTTGAAAATGCCATTTTAGAGTTCCCTGGTTGTGCCATGGTTATTTCTCATGACAGGTGGTTTTTGGACAGAATAGCCACGCACATAATGGACTATCGTGACGAAGGCAAAATTAACTTTTATGAAGGCAACTACACCGAATATGCAGCATGGTTAAAAGCGACTTATGGTACAGATGTGGTTGAACCTCATAGGTTGAAGTATAAGAAAATTAGTAAATAACGATTTATATCCAACAAAAAGGCGCATTCAGCGCCTTTTTACTATCTGTGTTTTTTAGCATTGAGAGGATACGCCCTCGAGACACATCTCTAATAACCCAATGTTTGAGATGTTCAGCTCAATCTATCCAATGGCCTCTGAGCCACGAGTTGTTCAGCATACAATCAGGTAACTAGAGTCAACACGTTGGGTGTATCCAATCATGTTGACTTCAATAAGCCCTCAAACAAACATTTAGGTTATTTCAAAAAACCTGTTCCAGCAAATTCATGCCTGTTAGGTTTGCCACCTTCGCTGAGCAAAACTAACAAAAAAGGTTTTGGTTAAAATTTATCATGACAACTTAAAATTAGAAAATTAAAAACTACTGTTACAGTCAACTAGGTTTGTATCAGTTATAGTCTTGGCTGCGTGTAGGTCATTAGTGAAATAACAAAATGGTCCCCCTATGAAGACAGAATTAAATAACGACTGGAAGAACTGGATTAAAACAAACGTTGATGACGGGCAAGACAAAGACGGAATTTTTAAGATCCTGTTAGATGAAGGTTATAGCTACGATGCAATATGCCTTGAGATGAAATATAAGCCAACATTACCCGTCTCAAAGTTAGTTAATCCCTTTGATGTAGCGAAAAAAAGCAAAGCTCAACACACCACTAATGACACAACAGCGATAGTTCAGAGTAAGTTATTTATCCCAAATGCGAATAAACTCGATTCTGATCGCCTAGAGTTACATACTTTGGAAGGCTTTCTTAATAATGAAGAGTGCTTAAAGATTATTGAGCTAATTAAATCAGAGCTTCGTCCCTCCACACTTTCTAGCTCTGAATCAGATAAAGCCTACAGAACCAGCCGGACGTGTAACTTAGGAACAATTGGAGGTGACTTTATGCGCGAGATAGACTTGCGTATTAGTCGCCTGATAGGTGTTGATCCATCCTACTCAGAGCCTATTCAAGGGCAACACTACGATGTTGGCCAAGAATTTAAGTCACATACAGATTATTTTGAACAGCATGAGATGGCCGAGCATGGTGGCTTAATGGGGCAAAGAACCTTTACAGTTATGATCTACCTTAACAATGTAGAAGAGGGTGGTGAAACATGTTTTAGTGAAGTTAATACACAGTTTGCGCCGTGCGAAGGGATGGCAGTGATCTGGTCGAGCTTAAATTTAGATGGCACCACGAATAACAACAGCATGCATCATGCTTTGCCTATATTAAAAGGGTATAAAGCGATCATCACTAAGTGGTTCCGTAGTAATAGTTGCTTGCCCAATATGCCCGCCATGTTTACTAAAGAAGCAAACGAATACATTCCAAACTATACACGAGCAGGGTTCAAAATTGCACGTCTTTCGCAAGAGGTTTTAGAAAAGATTCAAGGATTTTACCTTGCAAATATTAAGACGGAGAAAGAAGAGTCCGTACCTGGAGATTTTATATTTAACGCGGGAAAAAAGAATATAAAAAGCAGTTCTCTTGTTGATTTAAGCCCAGCACTTCGAAAGGAGATACACGATACCTTAAAGCCATTATTGGAAGACTGGACTAATAAATCGCTGAATCCAACATTTGTTTACGGAATACGAAACTATCACAGAGGAGCAGTACTTAAAACACATCGTGATAGATTGGAGACACATATTATAAGTGCAATTATCAATGTAGATCAAAAAGTTGATAAGGATTGGCCTCTAGTCATCGATGATAATTATTACCGTCAACATCATGTAATTTTAAAACCGGGTGATATGTTTTTTTACGAAGGCGCACGGTTAAAGCATGGTCGGCCATTCGAGTTTATTGGAGACTCGTTTGCTAATGTTTTTTGTCACTTTAGTCCAATAGATTACATTCCACGAAAACTTGTTTAATGAAGTGGTTCGCAACTAGGGCGGTGAATATAGAAAAACAAACGTTATCCTTGATCTAAGTTTTGAGCAACAGGCTTTACTTAGGCTGCAATCATTAAGCAAAACGGGTAATTAGAATAACGTGTAACTGATAAAAAGATAAATGTGTGGCTTAGCCGAATGAAACAGACAAGTGTTGTTAGCCTTGTCTCAAAATCGACATTAATGACACAGCCAAACCCTTCTCCTTTTGAGAATCACAAGTCGAGAGCTTCAATAGATACTCACAAAGCTTCAAGGGCTTCTGTCAGACTCGACACACCAACAATTTCGATCCCAGCTATGCGCTGTTTAGGTACATTGGCTTTAGGTACTATAGCCCGCTTAAAACCATGCTTAGCCGCTTCACTTATTCTTTCTGAACCATTGGGTACAGGCCTGATTTCACCCGCTAACCCGACTTCTCCAAAAGCAATTAATTTTTTATCTAGGACTTTATTTTGAAAACTAGACACGATAGATAACAACAACGCCAAATCAGCACTGGTTTCATTTACTTTTACCCCACCCACCACGTTCGCAAACACATCCTGGTCGTTCATTTGTACATTGCCATGTCGGTGCAACACAGCCAACAACATTGCCAAGCGGTTTTGGTCAAGCCCTACAGCTACCCGTCTTGGGTTTGCCATCTGTGAATAGTCCACTAAAGCCTGAATCTCTACCAGCAGTGGACGCGACCCCTCCCAGACCACCATAACGATACTGCCCGGAGATTGCTGTTCATCACGGCTGAGAAAAATAGCTGAAGGATTAGTAACTTCTTTTAGACCTTTTTCGGTCATAGCAAATACACCAAGTTCATTAACCGCGCCAAATCGATTTTTTTGACTTCTTAAAGTCCGATAACGACTATCACTTTCACCTTCAAGCATCATCGAACAGTCAATACAATGCTCTAATACTTTAGGGCCTGCTAAACTGCCATCTTTGGTTACATGCCCAACTAAAAACATAGCAATATGATGCTGTTTGGCAAATCGAGTCAAATAAGCTGCGCTTTCGCGTACTTGCGACACACTGCCCGGAGCCGACTGCACATCAGGTACCTGCATCACTTGAATAGAGTCAATCACCATGAGTTCAGGCTTATGTTTTAAAGCGAGATCACAAATCACTTCAATGTTGGTTTCAGCCAACAATTTCAACTTATCTTTAGGTAAGCCGAGTCGTTCAGCACGCATTGCAACTTGTTGTAATGACTCCTCACCCGTTACATACAGCGCATTTTTGCTACTTGCCATTTGACACATGACCTGCAACAACATGGTACTTTTACCTGCACCTGGTGAACCACCTATTAAAATAGCCGAACCTGGCACGATCCCTCCACCCAAAACTCGATCAAGCTCTTTATAACCCGACTCGAATCTGGGTAAAGCTTGCAAATCGATGCTGGCTAAAGACTCTACTTTGGCTTGAGTTTGGCCTGAATACCCACCTGTATTTCGGCTAGTTGAGCTGCTAGTTGAAGACACCACAAACTCGGTGATAGTGTTCCAAGTGTTGCAATCATTACATTGTCCTTGCCAACGAGGATATTCAGCTCCACAATCAGAGCATACATAAGCAGTTTTGCGTTTAGCCATATTGATAATTTTCTTTTATTGTTTTTAATTTTGAATTGATATTCACTAGGTGATTGTCGTATGTTGTGTCACGGTAATATGTCTTATTAATCATAGTTTTAACAATATTGCCGATAACGGTTACATCCTTTGCTAAACCCCATAACAATAATGATGAGTTTACCCTGAATTCATGAGCCAAGATCTAGAAGAATACCACGACATCATTGAAGAACTTAAGCCTATGATCAATGAGCCTGAGTTTAATCAAGTATTGAATCAGGTTGCTTCAGCAATTTCAAAACAAAAACGTTTTTTATTAAAAATGGAATTGATGCGCCTAGCTCGACCCTGCATCCGTTTAATTGACTTACGAGGACTAGTGGATGGTAAGTGTAGGCTGTATGAGCATCAAGGCAAAGAACACTCTTTAGATGAGCTGGCAATTGAAACGTTTGAACGCCAAGTGCGAATTTTTGGCGAATACACCATTGGTGTTTATGAAGCGGTGACCAATACGGAAAATAACTTTCGGGTCATGTATAAAAAAGAACAACAAGAATCGAAAACTAGGCAAAACAAGCCTGTAGTAGACAAACCTAAAGTTGAAAACTTCCAAGCTCCGATTATTAAATTTGGTACCTTTGCCCAGAGAGGCGAAGAAAGAATGAATTTTTCAGTGAACATAGAAATGTTTTCCGAGATGAATAAAAGCATTCAAGCCACCACTATCGATATATCAGTGAAGGGGCTAAAAGTAAAAGCCAGCAAAGAACACCTGTTCAAAGCTGATGAACGCCTTACGGTGCAATTTCGTGGTTTAGAGAAAGAATATCTGCTCGATAAGCGTCAAGGCGTAGCCTATATTATTAGCAGCATTGAACGCACAAAAGATGACCAAAGGCTTAACCTTAAACGTCAGTTTGATATTCCTTTCCCTTCTTTTGACAAATTTTTTGAGCGCTTTATTCACGGTAACAAACGTCGCTACAAAGTCAATTTAGACAATACAATCACCGCGATTCAAAACAAAACTTACGAGCAATATTACATTCCTAATTTTGTTTCCATCCCCGTTTTTATCGAACAAATAGAAAATAGATTTATTCCTAAATATGCTTTAGCTAATGACTGCAACAGGGAAGAAATTCAGTATTGGGCGAATGAATTACAAGATCTAAAAATCGGTTATTTGTTAACAGAGAGCCGCATAAAATATGGACTTTCCCTTGCCAAGGGACAGCAAGAAATGTACATTTTTGTGTTCAACCATATAAAAAATGAAAAAGTCTACTTTTACTCGGCTACTCATGCGGAGTTAGATGCAAAACCTGATTTGAAAAGTTTATTCTTGGGTTATGGATCCCGCAAAGCCAGTTGGCGAGTTTATAAATTACAGTTTACCCATGTTGATCCACAACAAAGTTATCGGCCATTGTCTATTGCTAACTCGATTAACGACAAAGTCAAAAGACAAAATCAAAAGCCTTCTCCACGTTTAATGTCGCGCCTAAAAAATATCAACCATGTCGCCTTACTCACCAACATAACTGACGACATCAGTACTGAGCATTATCAAAAACACAAAATAAAGCGTGAACAGTTAGTCAATCTTAAAGTATTTGGCCACCCACGTAATAAGCCCCCTGCACTGATTAATGTCTATCGTTTCAAGTATTTTAATCAGCGCAGAGAGACGCGATTCTTACTGCGTACTGCGGTGCAGGTCAGCATTGATGATTTGGTACTTGAAGGGCACACTGAAGATATTTCAACGCAAGGATTGAGAATAGAATTAGATAAATTCTTTCATCAAACTGACAAAGCCAAAATCACCCTGAGCTTTCCACAACTGCAATCAGTCACTTCAAAGTTTGAGTTGTCAAACTTGCCCTATATAGTTAGACATGTATCTAAAGACCAACACGTAGTACATTTGCAAAACTTTGTCACAGAAGAGAGTAATACCGCAAGACGTTTTTTTGAAGCTTTAATTAAGTCAAATCGCTCAAAACTTAGAGCTTATCGTGATGAAGAAGAAGTACCCGGCATAGGTGAAGCGCTGCGCAATATATATGCTCAAAACGTGATTAACGTGGCATATTTTTTACGCAAAGACAGTGTTGACTTTGTACCTGATGCAGTAGCAACCTCATCAGGTACCAACAGATTAACGCAATTGTTACACTTTCAAGCTAAACCAGGACAGTTCAATTTATACCCGCTGTATCGAAATGCCAAAGTAAGACACGACTTTATCAATCATACTTTGACAAACATAAAAACTAGTGAGCGCCCCGAAATGCGCGAATTGTTGATTGCCTTTGATCCAAGTAAAGAACTCATCGGCGAGGCTATCAACAGCCACTTTACTGAACACTTAACCAAACCAGAACAGCGCAAAGAGTTTATTACTGAGGCTTTGCAAAATGGACAATTCATTGCTGTAAAAGTGTTTCTAGCACGCACCGGTAGACCTGACTTTGAGACCATGCAATCAGAGCTCAACTACGTCAGTATTTACGCGGTGCATAAAGCCAAGTTATTGGAAGAACAGCTATGGAATGTATCTGCGATGGGCGATATTATCGATGTAACTGACGAAGTATTGAGACGCTTCGAATTTACAGAAAGCGCTATATTACTGAACCACAAATCGCCTCCGACCCATAAAATAAAACAAGTCGGAATTGAGCAATTGCTTAAGCCGTAAAGTCTAACCAAATTTACACACGGCCACAGGCCTGACTTTAACCTCACCTAAGCCCAATAATATATTGAGTTAGGCCTGCCCAGCTGCCAGCACCCATAACAAAGAGTCTAGCCCCCCACGGCGAATTGCAATATCCGCTTGTTGGCGCACAATAGGTTTTGCATGTAATGCCACGCCCAAGGCGGCAGCGTTCATCATAACCAAGTCATTGGCGCCATCACCCATAGCAATAGTTTGACTAGGTAAAATAGACCATTGCTCGGCTAGGCTTTTAAGCGTTTGCGCTTTGACATTGGCATCAACAATATTGCCTTGTACTTTACCCGTCAGCTTTGCGCCCTGAATATCTAAATCATTAGCCACAGCCGCATCAAGATTGAGTCTGACTTGTAAATAATCAGCAAAATAACTAAAACCGCCAGAGGCAATGGCTACTTTCCATTCGTAAGATTTTAGTATGTTGACCAAGTTAGCCACACCTGGCATCAGCGGTAATGCATCTCGTACTTGTTGTAAAATCGCTTCATCCGCATTCTCTAAACAAGCCACTCGGGTACGTAAGCTCTGTGCAAAGTCTAATTTGCCTTGCATGGCAAGTACAGTCACTGCCGACACTTGTTCACCAACACCAGCTAGTTCAGCAATTTCATCAATACACTCAACAGCGATAACCGTGCTGTCCATATCCATCAATAACAAGCCCGGTTCGGCTAAAGAAGGGGTTTTATTAACCAAACATATCTCAACACTAAAACGGTTAGCCACATCTTCTATGGGTGTATTTATGTTGTTTGGGGTTTTCAAGGCAACATAAGCACAAACAGCAAAGCCACTGACACCTTCAACTTTAATCACTCGATAAAAGGCTAGCTCTAGATAGTCTGCTAGCGCTTGGGTCACTTGTGTTAACTGCTGCAAATGCAGGCCTTCCGTAAAAATAACTAATTTACTGTGGTTAGACTGACCATCAGATACATTAGACCCAAAGGCAGATTGTGGCTCACCCGTTAACGCTTTAGGCCGACATAAAGTACCTTCAATCAAAGTGAAGTCAATTAAGCCTTGTTGCCTAACCAAGTCACTTAAATACAAATGGGAGCATAAATCTTTATCAGCAATTTTTATTTCAAACACTATTGAGTAACCGTAACAATCAGAATGAACGCATGGTATCCAATGACTTAACAGAATGCTATTAGGCCGTTATGCTTGTTTTAATTAACTTAGGGCCTCTTTATATATTGAATAAGCGCTTAGTTTCAGCAACCATACAAACCGTTCACACTTATTTAGTCGCAACCAACTATTCGTTTATGACCATCAATATCCAGCCTATTGGCAAAATTCATACACCTTATAAAGAAAAGTTTGCCATTCCACGACAACCGGGTTTAGCAAAAAGCGCCGAAGGTAAAATTATCTTTTTTGAAGAGTTTAATGATCCTAACTATCTGCGAGGCATAGAGCAGTTTAGTCATTTATGGCTACTGTTTCATTTTCACCAAACTGCCGGAAAAGGCTATTCCCCTTTGGTACGTCCTCCTCGCTTAGGAGGCAATCAAAAACTGGGGGTATTTGCCACACGCAGTCCTTTTAGACCTAACGGCATAGGTATGTCTGTGGTCGAGTTTGTGGCCGTGAGTTATCAAAATAAGCAACTAAGTCTAACTGTTAAGGGTATAGATTTATTAGATGCCACCCCTATTTTAGATATAAAACCTTACGTACCCTACGTAGATAGTCTTCCGCTAGCGTCAGGAGGCATGGCGCAGCATAGTCCAGAATTGATGGCCGTTACTTTTACCGAGCAAGCCAATAGGCAATTGAATCAGCTCGAACAGCGGTATCCGGCATTAGCCTCACTTATTCAAGAAGTACTCAGCCAAGATCCCCGACCTGCCTACCACCAAGACGCTCATCCAGATAAAACTTACGCCATGACCTTGTACGATCTCAACATTCAATGGCAAGTTATTAACCATCAAAATATAGTACTGGCAATAGAGCAGAAATAATTCAGCGATAGTGACAATAATGGCTTTAGCCAAGGTAAACCTACTGTTAGAATAAGTGCCGTTTTTCACCTCAAAACCAGAGATTTTATCGTTCATGCGCACTAGCCAATATTTATTATCCACGCAAAAAGAAACTCCAGCCGACGCAGAAGTCATTAGCCATCAGTTAATGTTACGGGCAGGTATGGTTAGAAAATTAGCTGCTGGATTGTATACTTGGCTGCCCTCTGGTCTGCGTGTGCTTAATAAAGTAGCCAATATAGTGCGCGATGAAATGAACAAAGCGGGCTCGATAGAAATATTAATGCCTGTGGTTCAACCTGCGGATTTATGGCAAGAGTCAGGTCGCTGGGAAGAATACGGACCTGAGTTATTACGCATAAAAGACCGACACTCACGTGACTTTGTATTAGGCCCAACGCATGAAGAAGTCATTACGTCATTGGTTAAAAATGAAGTCAACAGCTACAAGCAACTGCCGCTTAACTTGTACCAAGTGCAAACTAAATTCAGAGACGAAATCCGCCCTAGATTTGGCATTATGCGAAGCCGTGAATTCACTATGAAAGACGCCTATTCATTTCATTTGGATCAACCTTGCTTAGAAACAACTTATCAAACTATGTATCAAACCTACTGTAATATTTTTGAACGTATTGGTTTAGATTATCGCCCAGTAATAGCCGACAATGGCTCTATTGGGGGCAGTGCGTCCCATGAATTTCATGTTTTAGCCGAATCAGGTGAAGATGATATCGCCTTTAGTAATGGCTCTGATTATGCGGCAAACATCGAAATGGCGAGTGCTTTAGCACCCACTGGTGACTGCCCACAAGGCACTCAAACGCTAGAAAAAGTGACCACCCCAGGGCAAAAGACTATCAATGATGTGTCAGAATTTTTAAAAATATCTGCTGAGCAATCAGTTAAAACATTGATTGTATTGGCTGAACCGGATGAAAAAGGCAAACAAGGATTAGTCGCTTTAGTCTTACGTGGTGATCACCAACTTAACGAAGTCAAAGCAGAAAAACAAGCGGGCGTGTTTGCTCCACTGACCATGGCAAGTGAACAACAAATAGAAGACACACTAAACTGCACCATTGGTTCACTTGGACCAGTTGGCATGACCATCCCAGTAATAGTGGATGCAAGTGCCGCTCATTTAGCAGACTTTGTTTGTGGTGCTAACGAGACTGACTTTCATTATACCGGCGTAAACTGGTCACGAGACGCAGCTGAATTTGAAGTAGCAGATATTCGCAATGTCATTGCCGGCGACGCATCGCCAGACGGCAAAGGCACCTTAGAGATAAAGCGTGGCATTGAAGTGGGTCACATATTCCAACTCGGCGATAAGTACTCACAAGCGATGAATTGCGGAGTGCTCGACGAAAACGGCAAACACAAAATCCTTAGCATGGGTTGTTACGGCATAGGTGTATCTCGCATAGTGGCTGCGGCCATTGAACAAAACCACGATAAATATGGGATTATCTGGCCCGATGCCATTGCCCCTTTTAAAGTTGTGATTATTCCGATGAATATGCATAAGTCACAGCCCGTTAAAGAAATAGCCGAATCTTTATATTCACAACTAGTTGAAGCCGGTGTTGAAGTATTATTTGATGACAGAAAAGAACGCCCAGGCGTGATGTTCAACGATATGGAGCTTGTCGGTATCCCCCACACAATAGTCATAGGTGAGCGTAACCTTGACGAAAATAAAGTGGAATATAAAAATCGCCGTAGCGGTGAAAAACAACTGATTGAAACTGAGCAACTCGCAGAGTTTGTGAGTAACTTATAAGTTACTGAAATATGTTTAAAAGCGCCTTCAAGGCGCTTTTTCATTATATAAAACAACTTCTTAGAAACTTACATATATACATCCGTACATACCTTTAACAATAAGTTTATACTTATTTCCGTTTGGCTTTAGTGTTAATGTTTAGATTCATGGATGCAACAGCTTATAACGAGATCATAAATGCAAGTGACCTTCTTCGGAGTACGAGGCTCCTGCCCTGCTCCTGGGCCTGAGTTTATCAAATATGGCGGCAATACCGCTTGTGTGCACGTTTGTTTAGATGATGGTACCGATATTATTCTAGACGCAGGCACAGGCATAAAAAATCTTGGTCAAAAGCTGATTAAACAAACTAACGATATTCATTTGTTGCTGACCCACAATCACTGGGATCATATCCAAGGTTTTCCTTTTTTTGCGCCCATATATCAACCCAAGCGCAATATATTTATTACCCCAGGACAGATAACTTTCGACGCAGACCACGCCATTTTAGAACAAATGAGTGGCAGCTATTTCCCAGTAGATTACAAAACACTGCCATCTAACATTCAAATTATACCTCAGCCAAAAGAGGTCAATCACTGGAAAATTGGTGAAGCCAAAATCAGTCGTTTAGCCATGAACCATCCTGGTAGCGGCAGCTCGTTTTGCATAGAAGCCGATGGCAAAAAAGTCGCTTACATCACGGATAACGAGTTATATCCTCCCTACAAAAAAAACACCGACTTTTTAGACTGGGTTGATTTTAGCCGTGATGCAGATTTAATTATTCACGATGCACAATACATGATTGCTGATATGCCCGCTAAGTCAGGCTGGGGGCACTCAGTAGCAGAAGAAGCAGTAAAGTTGGCCATGGGTAGCCGGGCGAAACGCATGGCATTATATAGCCACGACCACATTCGAACAGATGATGAAATTGCCGAAATAGAAAGTCATTGCCAGGAGATAATCGAAATTGGCGGCGCAGACTTAGAACTTTTTGCCGCGGCTGAAGGTTTGACAGTTATATTATAAGGAGCAAAGCTTTTGTCTGAGCGTAACCAATATGCATTATTGTTATCAGGGGGAGGCGCAAGGGCGGCCTACCAACTAGGCGTACTAAAAGCTATTGCCACCTTCTTACCTCGTAATCAAGGTTTACCTTTCCCCATAGTTTGCGGTAACTCAGCCGGCGCAATCAACGCAACAGGTTTAGCCTGCTATGCATCTTGTTACCACCTAGGCCTGAGAAAATTAGAGTGGGTATGGAAAAATTTTCATACCCGCCAAGTCTATGACAGTGGTATCAGAGACGTATTTAAACATTTAGCCGGTAATTACCTGAGTAGTTTCCAATCCGATCAACATCAAAGACACCCCTCTAGTTTATTAAACAATCAGCCATTGAGGCGTTTGATCAGAAGTCACTTAGACTTTCATCGCATCGATAGAAATATTTCCAGCGGCCACTTACGCGCGATCACCATTAATGCCTCTAGCTATACAAGCCATGATTCCATCAGTTTCTACCAAGGGCAAAGCGATATAAAACCTTGGCAACGCGAACAAAGGCGAGGCATACCATGTACTTTAAATTCAGAACATTTGATTGCATCATCAGCAATCCCCATGCTCTTTCCCCCAGTAAAAATGATGGGAGAGTTTCTTGGTGATGGCTCTATTCACCAATTATCGCCACTGAGTCCGGCCATTCATTTAGGGGCAGAAAAAATACTGATCATTGGTGTCGAACAACCAGAGAAAAAATCCCGTTTTACCGATATGACTCGATACCCAAGTAGCATCGCTATTGCGGGGCATTTGCTCGACACTATTTTTGCCGACACGCTTAAATCAGACCTTGAACGTCTTACGCGCATCAATGAAACCATCGCCCATATGACTCACAGACAACAGCAACAAACCAAACTAAAAACCATCGACACTTTAGCAATCAACCCCACTCGTAATTTTAACGAAATGGCAGCCAAACATTTTCACCGCATGCCGTCGGGGATCAAGATTTTATTACGTTTGATGGGACTACACGATAAAGCTGACTCTAGTTTGTTGAGTTATTTATTGTTTGAAAAAGAGTTTTGCCGCGAGTTGATTGATTTAGGGATGCAGGATGGGTTGGCTAGGCAGGATGAGTTACGGAGTTTTTTGTCTATATAAAATAAGGCTTTCATTTTAAGAGCATGTGTTCCGCAAACTGGCTTCCATACTATTCATCAAGTAACATCCCGTGCGACGTCCGCATGTTGCTTGACTGACTACTTTTCAACAGCCAAAAGAAGTAAGAAAGGCCGCTCACGACTAAAGTTTTTAACCGCACAAAAGGACTTTTTATTGGGGTGATACAGGATACTTTAGAAACACTACTTCGCCCAGTTGAACATCTCGACGAGCGACCTAAGAATGGCATAAAAGATATAGCTGTGCACTACAGCCTCCTGCACTACCAACCATAACCCTTACCCCATTAATTTTTCTAATTGTTCGAATTACAATGCATGTCTGCATAAATATGGTTTCCAACTGCAGCACAGCCTGGTTGAATATGGATAATAGAAAGCTAAAAACGGTCTAAGTCTTTGTCTTACCATACTTCCATTCGCTAGGAATAATAAATCGCTCATCGTTTTCAATTTTATAGACATTGATGACATCGAGCAACGTCATAGTGACGTCTGACAACTTACTAGCGGATTTCCCAATTTCTTGGGCTCCCTGCATGTTTTTATTTGACATGGTTTCTATTTCATTGACATTCAGACTGACTTCTTGAGCGACAACACTTTGCTGTTGCGTACTTTCACTGATCGAGGTACTCATTTGCTCAATATTTTGGATGCTATTTAATATTTGACTAAATGCTTGGTCAATTGCACTGGATAATTTGACTGCTTGTTGAGACTTCTCTTGCCCATCAGCTATGGATACCATCGCTTGTTTAGAATCAGCTTGTAAGGCCGCAATAATAGTTGCAATTTCTTCAGTCGAACTATGAACCCGTTTTGCTAGTGCCCTGACTTCGTCAGCCACTACTGCGAATCCACGGCCCTGCTCACCGGCTCTAGCAGCCTCGATTGCGGCATTTAGGGCTAAAAGATTGGTTTGATCGGCAACAGATTGAATCACCACCAAGACACTTGAAATATTTACTACACCTTCATTTAGTGCCCCTATAACACCATTTAAATTGTCAACTTCTGCCGCTACACTCTGGATACTGTTCAACGCATTATGTACTGTTATTCTGCCTTCATCACACTCACGTACCACTGAAGAAACCGAAATAGCTGACGCTTGAATCTGTTTACCTATATCTGCCACACCAACAGATATTTCTTCTACCGCTGCAGAAGCGCTACTGGTCGCTAATTGTTGTTTTTCTATATTCGAATCACTATCAACTACCGACACTATAGTATCGTGTGTAGATGACACAGCTTCATAAGCCGTTTGAGCTATTATGACAAAATCGCCGCGAATAACTTCTAAAAGCTCGTTGAATGCAGCAGCAGATTTACCGAGGTGATCTTGGGATAGAACCGGAATGCGCAGAGTCAAATTGTGATCTAGCCTTATGTCAGCAATGGTATTACGAATAGCTTTAGCTTGGTTCCCCATAATCACAATAGTAATGAATACTAAGTACGCAAGTAATAACACCAACACCAAAAAAACTAATTCAAAACCAATAAAACTGATTGCACTTGAATATATTCTGTTAATCTCGCTATGCATCTGCTTGATGCCATTTGACTCAAGTGATTTTAGACCGCCGATCCTGCCTGTAGCAGCATCAAACCATTCTTCTGGCTTAACAGAAAATTCGTTATTCAGTGCCTCACTTAATACCTGCTTACGCAATTTAATAATATTCTGGTTTTCAGTACTATTTTCAAAGTTAATAAACCTTGCAGACCAATCAGCATTATTTGGCATAGATTTATAAAACGCATCTTGATAAGCATCTTGTTGAGCAATCAACGTATAAACTTGCTTTTTATTTTGTTCAGTAAAGTTTTCACTCGCCAATACATTGGTCAGCACTGCACGCTCAATTCCCGACTTTTCTTTCACTTGCATCAAGTTATAAGATGCGATCAAACCTTGAATGAGTCCATTGGTATCCAACACATCTATTAGTGCTAACGGTTGGTTGATTAGAGACTTGTTTTGAGCTGTATAAAAACCTAAAGCATCAGGTAAGCTGATGGTTAACTTGTCTACTTTATTTCGAATGTCTGATAACTGACTTAAATTATTTAGAATACTGCTAATACTAGTCTTTAAATGATCACTAAAATCATCTTCGTATTTTTCAGTAAACTGTTTATAACTGCGCAAATTTTCGTCTACAAGACTTCTTTGCACCGCAAGCTCTTGTCTAAATTTAATACCCTTAGAACCAAGATATCCTGCAGACATCCCTCGTTCTTTTTGTAGCTCATGCACCAAAGACGCAGCGTTGTCTGTTAAAGACAACAGACTTGCGCCCAGAGAAGAATCACTTACATTTTTCACGTTATAACCTAAGTTAATCAGGACAATAATCGTTAGTAAAATAGAGGGGATAACAATTAAAAATGAAACGTAACGAGAAACAGTTTCCTTAAAGCGCATTCAAAATCCTTATTTACGTTGATAACAAGACCAACAAAAAAGTGCAAAATACTTAAAAGCGCTTTTCTATAAATCTAATTAGAGGTTTGACCATAACTTATCATTCAATAACCTATCCGCAATGCGTTTAAATAGGTAATAATTAATGTACATGAAAATTAAAATACGTAATGGGTAAAAAAAAGATCGAAATTATTAAAAGATAAATGAGGTAATAAATGGTGGCAGAGCTTCTTACTATGATGCGTGGACATCTTGAATGCATATAAACAACCCAAAAAGCTCGGGATACCAAGCTTTACAGTACGAAACTTTATTGCCCACCATCAGCTTTAACTCTCGTGAAATTTACAGTCTAATTGCAAGCGCTTCGATAAACCCAAATAATGCGCCAAACAAAAAAC